>ERZ1034992.113-NODE-113-length-52172-cov-16.022085_pt1 | contig 52172 bp, 54 predicted proteins | sample MGYA00520695_ERZ1034992 | MGnify/ENA primary metagenome ERZ1034992 (study PRJEB33766, sample SAMN09781778) | gut metagenome | biome: gut microbiome | host: Homo sapiens | place: Madagascar | study: EMG produced TPA metagenomics assembly of the PRJNA485056 data...
GAAGGCTTGTGAAGAACGCTTATTCAACGACTGCTTACTACATAAAAACCCGGATCAGATTTTTTGCGTATGCACGACAATTGCCTTCCATGATGGAAATAACCAAAAATAGTTTGGCGGTAAATTTGACTGAGAGCTTGGATAGATTGGTTGAGCAGTACTGCTGCTTGAAAGAAGTAGTTTTTATTTATTGGAAATTAAAAAAGCCGGACAAAGTCAGTCGCAAATCGACCGCCTTCGTTCGGCTTTTCGTTTAATTCAAGAGAGAAAAGAGGCTTTTTCCACAGCATCATCCAAGTTTTTTAGTTTGAGGCATAGTCTTTTCCAGCCTCACTCAACTTTAGTCAATTTTTTATATATTTCCGTTATCCTGACAGGAACGTAGCTGATTTTTTTGTCTATTTCGTCCTCATCATCGGGAAATTTATTACCCTCATAGTCAAAATCAAACAGACTATATTCTTTGACTACGGTTGTCCCTTCATGATTGAGCTTTCCTGCCGATTCATGCGAACCATCGATAATTTCTTGGAAGGTATATTCCAAACGTTGAACCATCTGCCGTTTCCCCTTCTTTTTAGGAGGAAGCTTCCATTCGCTAAAAATCAAGGGATTTCCGTTTCCATCTAATTTTGTCAGGGTATTTCCCTGAACCATATTGGCTTGAATAATTACCATGGCGCTTCGAACAACATCCATGTTTTCCTTTCCGAAAAATTTGGACAATCCTTCACGGTAACAACGTTGGAATACATCGTTCATCTTCATAACAAGCATTTCAACATTATCTTCCATCAACTCAATCCCATATAAAGTCGAAAGAGCAATCAAACAATTATCTTCATACTCTTCTAAAGTTGAACTCTCTTCAAAAGCCACAATCATTTTCCGGTGCAAAAGTTCAGTCAAAAAGGCTCCTTCACCAGCAGAGGGTTCAAGGAAGGTGGACGTAAGCAATTCGGTCTGTTCTTTTATCCCAGAAAGATTTATCATTTTATTGACTGTTTTTTGGGGAGTAAAAACTTCACCATAATTCTTAACTCTTTCATTACTTTTTATCTGTTCATATTCCATAATCACATCTCCTTAATTGATGTGTTGATGTGGTTACATTCTTCCTCGTTTAAACCGTACTTTCTAAACAACTGCCTGTTAATTTCATCTATTGAAAGATCCCATTTTATATCAGATTCACAAGTAAAGTCTTGCATTGGAATAAGCTTAAAAGTTTTAAGAGATGCATCTTGTCCCCCCTTCATTAGCCCGTGTAAAAATCTGAAAAATTTAGTTTTCATGTATTTACTTAAGTTTTTAGAACTCTCACTATCTAAATTTAAATCTGCGCCAACTACTAAATATGTTTCTGTACATACTGTTCCTGGTGATGCAATAATCGTGTTAACATTATCATCGTTTAATTCTGTTCCGACATTGTTTGCACGAGTCGTCAAAACTTTCCATGCGTCAATGGAATCAAAACCTTGGCTTATTTTATCTCTTTCCAAAAATCCAACCTTGCCATTATTTGCATAGCACAACAAAGGATCATTCATTCCGATTTTGCTATCGGATAATTTTCCTTTTTTATTAAAAGATGTATCCAGTCCATATGGCTTACGTGACGACATGTGAAGAGAAAAATTATCTTCTTTCAACAACTTTGCATTATTTGAAACGAAGTCATATCCAACTTTATCTCTGATAAATACATCGATATCGTCAATTTTCATATTTCTAAAACAATCAGACACAATTTTATTATCTTTGTAGGTTACAACTCTGACACCTTCATTAGAATTATCATATCCTTTTTCCCACAAAAAGAAAGAAACCCCTCCTCGAATGTTTGTTCTCGGAAATATATCTTGTGGTGTCAGCCAATCATGCAATTCTTTGATTTGATTGTCTTTTAACATACTATCTCTAAAATCATCCAGGCCTTTTCCTCCAACAAACCATCTGCTTGGTGTGATTAAGCTAATATATTTTGGATCCAGCTTTTTAGATAACTCGACAAAGTTTTGATAAATTGGACTGCCACTTGATCCAGCTCCTCCGTCTTTTTCTGTATATGGCGGATTTCCGATTACTACATCAAATTTCATATTATTAAACCTACTTCTTACTAGTTTAGCTTCTTTTGACGAGTTTTCCTTAGAATCCTCCACAATATTTTCAATATACTCAACATTAGTATCCAAATGCTGGTACCCGGAAAGCGTGCGGTTCGTGATTGCCTTTGCCATCGGTGTTTTGGCAATGACAAAAATATTTTCTCGAAGAATTTTCTTCCACAAAAAGAACTCTTCTTCGGGAGTAAATTTGCCCGCTTTTTCCTCATTAAGTTTTTCGAATTCTTTAAAATACAGTGAAGTGGCCGCATAAAGCGGATACAAACCCGTTTTGGCGTTGATTTCCAGAATATGAGCATTAGAATTGAAAACGTTATCGGTGTAATTTGTTTGAATCCAGTGAGCAGCACTCTTTCCATCAACTGTTGTCTGCCTGTAATCTTCATCATAAAACGAGTATCCGCCGATGGTCTTACCAAGCTGCATGTTTACCACGCGCCATGGAGTAAGAACCGTTTCCTTGTCAGGGTTACGGAAGGAGCCAAATATTTCTGCCAGCTTCTCCGTTCGATCGATTGGATCCAAAGAATCGAGTTTTTTGACTTTCCGCCTGATAATTCTTCCGGCTTCAACGAATACCTCTTGATCATAATACTTGGAAAAAGCCAGGAATAATTCTTTGGTAACGCCTTTTGGCATGAATTCAGTCCAAGAAACATCATCAACGAGCTTGACAAACTTTTTCATATTGACGCCGTCTTGAATATCAATATCCATCCCATAAATCATCATCGGAATCCGGATAGAAACAGAACGCAAAATTGAAATCATTGTCTTACGCTGTTTCTTTAATTCCTTCATCTTTTCCATGGCGGCGATTTCTTCTGGTGTCCGCTCCCTTGGTTTCTTCTTTTTGCCTCGTTCAGCCTGGTCGTATTCCTCGTCAGAAAGTCCCTGCTTGTTAACGTCAATTTTGATTGGGCTCTTTTCCTTATTAGTCGTCCCTACGATGGCTTTCAATTTATTAAACTCTTTCAAATCGGTATCGTTCAAAGTCAGAAGATTATCTGAATACAAAGAGTCATCATCAAAACCGGTTTTAACTGCTTTTTCGGCATAGACTCGCTTGATTTTGGTCAACAGACTGTCAACTTCGTATCGTTTCATTCCGTTGCCTGATTCGCCGATGATCGGCAAAAAGTTCAAAAGCTTGGCCATCTGTTCTTTTTGAACGGCAGATGTTTTCTTGCCGACCCCTGTATTTAACCGAGAGGATTCTGCCATAACCGTCAATGCTCGATCAGGAGCAAAATCAAAGATGAAACATTCAGCCTTTCTCCCCATCTTCTCATCAAAAAATGGCGTCTGGGCACGAAAAGCCGCCTGCAGATATTGCATTGCGCTAGTCGTATTGGACAGAAAAACAACCCCTGTCCATTCAGGAACGTTAACGCCCGTAGTTAATTTTCTAACGGTCAAAGTTATGGTCCGAGTTGCTGAAGGATCGTTCCCGATTGCATCGCGAACTTTTTTCAGATCGTTGGCATTTGATGTTTCAACGTTGTCTGACTTGTCATCTTTGACGACATTAACGATATTATAGCCGAATCCAAAAACCTGGTGTTTTTTCATCAGCTTTTCCAAAGCATTGGCTTCTTTGACTCCTGGCAGGATCCAAAGCGTGTGCCGCAAATTTTCTCTGAATTTTTGAGTAGAGAATGGGTAATTGGTCTTTTCGTCAGGCGAAGTAATGTTATCCAAGAATTTAATGACATCTTGTTTATGAACAAATTCTCCTTCATCATCCGTCCTGAAAAACTCTTTGAAGTTAAAAGATTTGTCCAAAAGGTCGGTGTAATTTTTGTCGCGAAACTGCTCGGCAATGTCAAAAGTATACATTAAAACCTTTGGAAGGTTCTCATAAGGATTTTTTTCGTCGGGGTGTTCTTTTTCCCAACCACATTTAGCTTCTTGTTCCATCACGTAATCCCAAGTATAAATATGGTCTTCATCGTAATTGCCCATAATGTTGAACGGTGTCCCGGAAAGTTCCAAAATCTTGGTGTTTTCATTTTTCACTCCGTTAATCACATTTTTGGCCAGATCCGTTTGTGCTCCTTCGTGAGCTTCATCAACAATTATTAAATTCCAGTCAATTTCAGCAAATTCACGATTTTTATCACCGGTTTTTCCGCCAAAAATCTCTGAACCCCTCAAATCTTGGATACTTGCAAAATAAATAAACGGCTTATTGCTTTTTTGAAGACAGCTGATTGGCTCACCATTATTTTTTGAACCATAGGCATATCCTTCTTCATTCATATTCATCTTGCGAAAATCTTCAAACCAGCTATCATCAACTGCCGGACGATCAGTCATGATCAAAACATGTTGATATTTTTCTTTTTTAATAAGATATAAGGCCGACAACGTCTTACCAAACCTCATCTTGGCATTCCATAACATTTTGTTATCTTTTTTGAAAACTTTCACTGTTTTATTGACTGCGTCCTTTTGTTCCGGACGAAGCTTGATAGCAAACTTTTTTCCGTCTTGAACTTTTGACAAATCCTCCAAAGATTTTCGACCTTCTTTAACAGCCTTGATAGCTGCTTTAGCCGTTTCTAAATCTGTCAAGAACCATTCTCTGCCAAGTTTGGGATTTCTTTTTACGCCTGATCGCTCTAAAACATCATGAACGTCATAATCCCTGAACCATGTTTTGTTAACCTTGCAGCAAGCCAATTCTGCCCATTCAATATTGTAGGGAACACCGGCCGTTCCCATGTAATCCGCAACTCGCTTTTTAGCTGCGTTCCTCAGATCTTGACTATTAGGGGTATTATCGGTTTCAGGATCTTTAATTGTGGCATCTCCGATTTTTTCCGCCCCTTTATAAGCGGGCCATTCATCAGAATTTCCGTTCGCCGTTTGAACGTAGATGACTTTTCTTTCAAAGGGATTATAGTCAGCTTTTAGTTTAGGCTCTTTAAAATCTTCAACCCTCGGTCTTTGTTCGGTATATTCAGTGGCAAACCATACCATAATTTCATGAAATTTTTTAATGTTTTCTAAAGCTTCGCTATGAGAATATTCCACGATATTGTGAACAGAATCATTCCCGATATTCTTTAACTCATAGAATTGTTTCAATATTTTTGATGGTATAAAAGAATGATTTTTTGAGGTGCGCAGACAGTCATTGAACGTTGAACTTTCGTGAACATTAATATAATTGAAGTCCAACACCATTTTGACGACCTGCTCAAGCACTTTGCGAATCAAAATATTTTCCACGTCATATCTTTCTTTGCAATAATTTTCTTCAATCTCTCTTGCAGTTTTATATAAGTCAATCGTATCAGTATCGCCCTTTAAAAACTCAAAATTACTTTCCATATGACAACACCCCGCCATCACTATTGATTTTTCCATTCATATTCCAGTAAACAAATTATAGCACTTTTCATCGTCAAAAAAAATCTGATCACGAAGCTCTTATTGAGGCAAAATCAGACCTGCACCACGCAAAAAAAAGCACCCGCCCCCATAGAGCGAGTGCTTTTTTCCTTGCGATAATCGAAAATTAACGCTTGGAGAATTGTGAAGCCTTACGAGCTTTCTTAAGACCTGGCTTCTTACGTTCTTTCATACGTGCATCACGTGTCAAAAGACCTGCACGCTTGAGAACGCCACGGAAATCTGGGTCAACTTCGAGCAATGCACGAGCGATACCATGACGTGTAGCGCCTGCTTGGCCGGAGAAACCACCGCCGTTTACGTTTACCAAAACGTCATATTGACCTTTTGTTTCCGTAACAGCAAATGGTTGTACCATAACTTCGCGTAAGTTTGCAAATGGAACATATTCTTCTGCAGGTTTGCCGTTCATCGTGATCTTGCCTGTACCAGGAACTAAGATTACACGAGCGACAGAGTTTTTACGACGGCCTGTGCCGCGATATTGTACTTGTGCCAAAATCGTTTTCCTCCTAGGTTAGATTAAGTTAGTGATATCCAAAACTTCTGGGTTTTGTGCTGCATGCTTGTGATCTGCGCCACGGTATACATGAAGCTTCTTAGCTTGTTGACGGCCAAGGGAACCCTTTGGAAGCATGCCCTTAACGGACAATGCGATAAGCTTTTCCGGATCCTTTTCACGGTAATCACCAGCTGTACGAGCCTTCAAGCCACCTGGATGGTTTGAGTGATGGTAATAAATCTTGTTCTTGTCTTTACGACCTGTCAAAGCAACCTTTTCAGCATTGACAACGACTACGTAATCGCCTGTATCAACATTTGGTGTAAATGTTGGTTTGTTCTTACCGCGTAATACGGAAGCCACAACAGCTGACAAACGGCCCAAAGGCACGTCTGTTGCGTCTACGACATACCACTTACGTTCTACTTCGCCTGGTTTTGCAATATATGTTGTACGCACGTTAATTTCCTCCATTTGATGTATACATGTTTGACATACAATAAGATTAACGGGGCTTACTGTGGGGCAAACAATACCAAATACTATATTACGATTTTTATTCGATATAGTCAATTGAAATTCTCTTAAAAATTTAAAGAATCTGCAATTTTTCCTTAGTCATAATAGACTTCTTTTAAATACAGTCCGCTGGCAGGCGCCGTTTCGCGACATTCATTTCGATCCTTGACTTCGTACAATCTCAAAAAATCATGCACCGGGCGTTTGCCGTTGCCGATTTCAAGCAGCGTTGCCACCATGATTCTGACCTGGTTGTACAAGAAGCCGTTGCCGCAAAATTCAAAGATGATTTCGTCGTTTTCCTTGTCTTCTCTGACAGTTGCCTCATAAATCGTGCGAACGTGATCTTTCGTTTGGCTGCCGGAAGCAACAAAACTTGAAAAATCATGCGTTCCCACCAGATCGGGCATGGCTTCCTTGATTTTTTCAATGTCCAACGGATATTTGTAGTGACCCGTGTAAAAACGCTTGAACGGGTTCGTGAAGCGCCCGCGACTGACACGGTACATGTAGCGCTTGCCATGCGTCGTAAAACGAGCATGGAAGTCGTTTGGAACGATTTCGCATCCGACAACCTCGCAGTCGAGCGGAAGCATTGAATTCAGCCCCTTGAGCATTCCTTCTGCCGGAATGTCATGCGGAAAGTCAAAATGCACGACCTGTCCCAAAGCGTGCACGCCGGCATCCGTTCTGCCGGAGCCGTAAATCGTGATGTAATCAGAATTTTTGCTCATCTTGTTGACGGCAGCCTCAAGCACCGATTGCACGGTTCTTTGATTCGGCTGGACCTGAAAACCGGCAAAATTGGTGCCGTCATAAGCAAGCGTAATCTTGTATCTTCTAGTCATTAAAATTTCCTCAAAACAAACAGCAGAATCGTCACGATTGCAAACAAAATCACCGCAATCGTGTCGATTTTGGTCCAAACCTGCACTCTGTATTTCGTCCGGCCTTCACCTCCGCGATAACCGCGTGCTTCCATTGCCGTCGCAAGTTCTTCCGCACGGTTGAACGAACTGACGAACAGCGGAATCAGCAGCGGAATCACAGCCTTGATCCGTTGCATCAGAGTCCCTTCCGAAAAATTGACGCCGCGCGATCTTTGCGCATTCATGATCTTTTCCGTTTCGTCCATCAGAGTCGGCACAAAGCGCAATGCGATCGAAAGCATCAAGGAAATTTCGTATACCGGAACCTTGATGGCCTTGAGCGGCTTCAGAAGCGACTCGATCGCATCGGAAATTTCAAGCGGCGCAGTCGTCAGCGTCAAAAGCGTCGACATGAAAATGATCAAAACGAAGCGACAAAAGACGTAAAAGCCGTTGACGATCCCAAAATGCGTCAGGGACAGCGGACCGAAAGCCCAATAGACGTGGCCGCCTCTGGTGAAAAACACCTGCAAAAGCACGGTAAAAACGATCAAGCCAAGCAAGGGCTTGACGCCTTTGATGAAAAATCCGATGCCAAGGTCGGAAAACTTGACGCACATCAAGACAAATGCCGCAAGCAACAGATACGTCTGCCAGTTGTTGCACAAAAAGATGATTGCCACAAAATAGAAGCTGAGCACCAGCTTGCTTCTGGCATCCATTCGGTGAACCAAAGAATCACCGTTGACGTAGCGTCCAAGCAAAAGCTTATTCATCTGCAGAACCCCCTTTTATCCTGTCTGCCAGGATCTGCGCCAATTCTTTTTTCGTCAGCGGAAGAGAATCAAATTTCATCCCGCTTGCCATCAGTTTTTCGGCAAACTTGGTCGTCTGCGGCAGATCGAGGTGATGTTCTCTGAGCCATTCAGGTTTTGAAAACAAGGCTTTCGGCGTCGTATCGGCAATCAGTCTGCCATGTTCCAAAACCAGCGCATGGTCGGCATAATCGGCGACGTCGTTCATCTGGTGCGTTACCAAAATGATCGTCATCCCGTTTTTGTGAAGTCTTGAAAAAAGCCGCATCATTTCCAGACGACCCATGGGATCGAGTCCTGCGGTCGGCTCGTCCAGAACCAAAATTTTCGGCTCCATTGCCAAAATGCCGGCAATTGCCACGCGCCGCATCTGCCCTCCGGAAAGCTCAAACGGAGACTTGTCCAAAACCTCATCGGGAAGATCGACCATTTTGGCCATCCTGACTGCGATTGCTTCTGCCTCCTCGTCTGATTTGCCGAAGTTTTTCGGAGCAAACGCAATATCTTTTTTGACCGTTTCTTCAAACAGCTGCGCTTCAGGAAACTGAAAAACAAACCCGACTTCTTTTCTCAAATCACCGAGCTCCTTGTTTTGCGTTTCCGGCGTAATCTGCCGTCCGTTGATTTCCAGGAATCCTTCGGTCGGCTTCAGCAAGCCGTTCAAATGCTGCATCAGAGTCGACTTGCCGCTTCCGGTGTGGCCGATGACGGCGGTATAGCTTCCGTCTGTTATCTCAAGCGAAACATCCTCCAACGCCTTATGTTCCATCGGCGTGCCCGCCTGATAGCTGTAGCTTAATTTTTCAACGCGGATCGGCATAACCAGTCAACCATCCCTTCTTCATCCAAATATTCATTCGGAACATCGATTCCTTTTTCTTTCAGCTCTTCTTTCAACGCTTCGGGGTACGGCAGATCAAGTCCGATTTTCGTCAGCAGATCCCCGCTCGCAAAAATTTTTCCCGGAACGTCATCATCAATGACCCTGCCGTCGTTCAAGACAATGACGCGATCGGCCAGGCTGGCTTCATCGATGTCGTGCGTGATCGAAATAATGGTAAAGTTTTCCTCATCGTTTAATCGGCGCATCAGTCCGACGATGTCTCTTTTTCCTTCCGGATCCAGCATGCTTGTCGATTCGTCAAAAATAATGATCTTCGGTCTGACGGCCAGAACGCCGGCAATCGCCACGCGCTGCTTCTGCCCTCCTGAAAGACGCACGGGCTCGTGTTTTGAAAATGCGGTCATATCGACTGCTTCCAAAACTTCTTTGACGCGCTTTTGCATTTCTGCGCGCGGAATCCCCCTGTTCTCCATGCCAAATGCCACGTCTCCTTCAACGTCCGCGCCAACGAACTGGTTGTCGGGATTTTGGAAAACCATGCCGATGCGTTCTCTGACGTCCCAGACGGTTTCTTCCGTCAAATGCAGTCCGTCGACTTCAATCGACCCGGACTCGGGCATGAGCAGGCCGTCAATGCACCGTGCCAAAGTCGACTTGCCGCTTCCGTTGTGGCCGATCAATGCGACCCATTGGCCTGCTTCAATTTCTAAATTAACGTTATCCAGTGTTTTTCTTTCCTCTTCAGCTGAATATGAAAATGTCAGATTTTTAATTTTAATTATTGAGCTCAATCTGTTCCCCCGCTCCCATCATGTTAAAAATATCATACCACATTTTACAAAAAAAAAAGCCGTGCCGCAAATTGTCAACTTGCGGACACGACGATTTCTAGATTGCCTGTTCATCGATCCAGGCCTGATAAAAAGTTTCTTCTTCTTCGGTAATGCATGGCTTGCAGGCATTCAATTCAACCTGCGCCTGATCATATCTTCGCCAAAGAATCGTGCTCAAAAAAATCAGTCCCAGTCTGTAATCGTGAGCTTTCTTTTGATTCATCCGTGCGATTTTTTCCTGCAGATCGGCAAAGATCGCAAGCGCACGGTCGCGCCGATGCAGGCCGACATTGCATGACAGCCGCAAATATTCGAGTTCGGTACTGTATTTTTCAGAAGAAATCGTATCCATGTAGGCCATGCACTCCTCAAAAGTTTCGACCCTGAAAAGGCAATACGCGATCTGAAGCTCGTCGATCGGCCTGAAATCCAAGATTCTGGTATCAGCCAGCGAGATGATCGTCTTGTAAATACCGAGCAATTGTGACGCTGCCAGGAGATAGACCGCTTGTTTGCGCTGTTTGACAACCTTTGATCGGTAAGAAATCTTTCCTGCTGCAAGATACAGTGCAAAAAAAGCGAAGGCACCGGCAAAAACCAAATTATTCCAAGCAAAATCGCAAACGCTGCTGATCAAAACAATGGTTGTCAGCACCAGTGCCAAAATGCTTCTTCGCAAGCAGGCGTTAAAACGACCGATGATTTCATTTTCAATAAATTTTTCGACAGTCGAATCAACGACGTAATGAACATTTTCCATCAGACGCGAAGAAACGGCTTCAAATGAGCGTTCTTTTTGTTCATGTCTTGAATCATTTTTTAACATGAGCCATGTCAGACAAGCCCCGCATCCCCAGACCAAAGAGAGACAAAAAAGCAGCAGCGCACCGCTTAAAAAATTTTCTTCCGTCATGAAATAAAGCAGCAAGCTTATCGAAAGCATCAGCCATGATGCGGTCTCAAACAAGTTTCTCAAAAACAGACTATGTATCCACTCGTTCCAGCTATCGAAGCTTTTTTTAGGCATCACCAAGACGGTAATCTGCCATAGATAAAAAAGCATCGCAAAAATCCCGGCAATTGCATAAATCATGGCAAATTTCGATTCATAGAGTTTGGTCTTGTATATATACGCATTAAAGAACAGGAAGACGCTCCAAAAACTTGCCAATATGATCGTCATCCCGCGCCAAATTTTGATTTTCATTTAAACATTTTCAAGAATAACAAAATTATTCGTTCCTTTCGTACAAAACAATAGAGCATTGGCGATATTATGTTTCATTATACAAAAATTATTTGAAGTTTAATAGAAAAACTCACGATAAAAAACTAACTTTCTTACATGAACCAAACACAACTAAAAAAGGCTTGGACATCATCTCCAAGCCAAAAAAAAATCACTTTTTACAATGAAGGTTTCACAGGTTCCGCAACCTGCTACTTAGGACTAGACTCGGATTTTAACCCAACATCGTAACGCCCAGTTATCATTGTAAAAGTGACAATTTTTTTATCTGATTGCTATTGAATTAGTCAACTAATTCAAGCACAGCCATCTTTGCAGCATCGCCGCGGCGAGCATCCATCTTGATGATGCGTGTGTAACCACCGTTACGGTTTTCGAAACGAGGTGCAACATCGTCAAAAAGTTTTTGCAAAGCAGTTTGAACAACGACCTTGTCTTCTTCTTCCTTAACGTCTGCAACAACATCCATCATGAATGCAGCTGCACGACGACGTGAAGCGAGATCGCCCTTCTTGCCTAATGTGATCATCTTGTCAGCAAACTTGCGTACTTCTTTAGCACGAGTTTCTGTTGTGACAATGCGACCATTAACGATCAAATCAGTTGTCAAGTTGCGTAACATTGATTTGCGGTGTGCGCTTGTGCGTCCTAATTTGCGGTAAGCCATGAACAGATTCCCTCCCTTAATTAAAAAATATTAGTCATCATGACGTAATGATAAACCAAGATCTGCCAACTTAGCCTTGACTTCTTCCAATGACTTGCGGCCCAGATTGCGAACCTTCATCATGTCAGATTCAGACTTGTTTGTCAAAGCCTGCACGGTATTGATGCTTGCACGCTTCAAACAGTTGTATGAACGAACGGACAAATCGAGTTCTTCAATTGTCATTTCGAGCATTTTTTCCTTGTGCGTTTCTTCTTTTTCGACCATGATTTCAGCATTCTTAGCTTCATCTGTCAAATTAACGAATAACGCCAAATGCTCCGTTAAGATCTTAGCGGACAGACTAATTGCTTCGCTAGGCGTGATTGAGCCGTTAGTCCATACGTCTAATGTTAATTTGTCATAATCATTTTTTTGACCAACACGTGTTTTTTCTACTTGGTAGTTGACACGTTCGATCGGGGTATAAATCGAGTCGATTGCTAATACGCCGATTGGCATATCGTCTGCCTTAGCCTTGTTTTCGTTTGCGGAAACGTAGCCACGACCTTTGTTTGCAGTCATCCGTGCATGGAATGAAGCACCATCAGCAACCGTGCAGATGTAAAGATCCGGATTGAGGATTTCAACATCGCTGTTCGTGCTGATATCGCCGGCAGTAACTTCCTTAGGTCCAACAATATCGAATTCCAATGATTGTGGTTCTTCGGAGTTGAGTTTCAATGCAACTTTCTTGAGATTCAAAATGATTTCAGTCACGTCTTCAAGCACACCTTTTACAGTGGAGAATTCGTGCAAAACGCCATCAATTTGAACGTCTGTGATAGCAGCACCTGGTAATGAAGAAAGCAGGATACGACGAAGCGAATTGCCTAATGTCGTACCGTAGCCACGTTCAAGCGGTTCAATGACAAACTTGCCATGGTTATTGCTTTCTTCAATTTTGTGAATTTTTGGTTTTTCAAATTCGATCATTCTTATCTTTACCCCTTTCAAAACGTAACGTGTAATCTGGCGAAAACATTATGAAGTGTACCCTCAAAATGAATACTGATCCACATTAAACACGACGGCGTTTTGGAGGACGGCATCCGTTATGAGGCACTGGTGTAACATCCTTGATAGATGTAACTTCAAGGCCTGTTGCTTGAAGCGCACGAATTGCTGCTTCACGACCGGAACCAGGACCTTTGACTGCGACTTCAACGTTCTTCATACCATGATCCATTGCGCCCTTAGCAGCTGCTTCAGCTGCCATTTGTGCAGCAAACGGCGTGGACTTACGTGAACCCTTGAAGCCTAATGCACCTGCAGATGACCATGCAACAGCGTTACCATGAACGTCTGTGATCATAACAAGTGTGTTATTGAATGTGGAATGAATATGTGCAACACCGCTTTCGATATTCTTCTTGACACGGCGCTTGCGAGATTTCTTTACTGCCATGAAATAGCTAACCTCCTTACTCTAGATTATTTCTTCTTACCGGCAATAGTTACCTTAGGACCCTTGCATGTACGTGCATTGTTCTTCGTGTTTTGTCCACGAGATGGCAAATGACGACGATGGCGAAGGCCACGGTATGAGCCGATTTCAGAAAGACGCTTGATGTTGAGGGATACTTCACGACGAAGGTCACCTTCTACCTTGTAGTTGTCAACAACTGCACGGATCTTATCTTCTTGATCAGAAGTCAAATCACGAACACGAACATCTTCTGAAACACCTGCTTCTGCCAAGATCTTCTTAGCAGTAGTATCACCGATACCGTAGATGTATGTTAAGCCGATTACGATACGCTTGTCACGTGGTAAATCGACACCTGCAATACGAGCCATTTATTTTCACCTCCTTAAATTATTAGCCTTGACGTTGTTTGTGCTTAGGATTGTCACAAATAACCATAACGCGACCCTTGCGCTTGATTACTTTGCAATGTTCGCACATCGGTTTAACTGATGGTCTTACTTTCATTAATCATACCTCCTAAATAGTTTCGAAGTACAATCTATTTAAAGCGATAGGTAATGCGACCCTTAGTCAAATCGTAAGGGGACATTTCAACCGTAACCCTGTCACCTGGTAAAATACGAATGTAGTGCATGCGAATCTTGCCAGAAACGTGAGCAAGAATCTCGTGTCCGTTTTCGAGTTCAACTTTAAACATCGCATTGGGCAACGTTTCTTTGATCGTACCCTCAATTTCAATCACATCATCTTTCGCCACGCAAAAGTACCTCCTTAAATTTTGGTTTTAAAACTTTACACGTCAAAATGTGAGAAGCTTTTTTGGAGTCCCACCTTTTTCCGCAGGGCAATTTTCCAAATTTGGGCAAACTGCACCTATTGAAAAGATAAACCTGAATTATCATATCACAATAGACTTGTGGTTGCAAGTACTACTGCAAAAAAATAACAATTCAGGTTCTTTTGAAAACTTTATTTGATTTGGTCCAAAATTTCCTTGATGTCAGCGAAGACCTTGTCGATATCCTGGTTGCCGTTTACTTCATGAAGCAGGCCTTGTTTCTTGTAAAAATCAAGCAATGGCGTGTTCATCTTGATGTTAACGTCAAGACGATTCTTGACAGTTTCAGGTTTGTCGTCTTCTCTTTGGAAGAATTCGTGACCGCCGCAACGATCGCAAGTACCTTCAACTTTTGTCGGATTGAAAACCTTGTGATAAGTTGCACCGCAATCGCGACAGATGTAGCGACCTGTCAAACGTTCCATCAATGATTCAGGATCAACGTGAATGTTGATGACGCAATTGAGCGACTTGCCAAGTTCCTTGCCGAATTCGTCCAAAGCCTCTGCTTGAGCCATGTTGCGCGGAAAGCCGTCCAACATATAGCCGTCATTCACGTCATCTTTTGCCAAACGTTCCTTAACGATACCATTCGTAACTTCATCAGGAACAAGTTCGCCCTTATCAATAAACTTCTTAGCTTCAAGGCCCATCGGCGTACCGTTCTTCATTGCGGCGCGGAAAATATCACCTGTTGAAATGTGCGGAATCTTGTATTCATCCACGATTTTTTCAGCTTGAGTTCCCTTGCCGGCGCCAGGAAGACCCATCAACATAAGATTTAATGCCATGACAATTTCTCCTTTATTATTCAATGTCTTACTCGTTCATTATACATTAAATATCCGTTCAATAGTAGGAAAAATAATGCTGCCGCTTAAAAATGCAGTGCGTTGAAAACTCTGCATTTCATAAAAAAAGAAGCCGGGAAAACCCGACTTCTCATCTAGCAGCGTTAGGCTTCGTCACGAATGAAACCAACATATTCACGCTTCATCATCATACCTTGTAATTGGCGCATTGTTTCGAGGGTAACCCCGACAACAATCAGCAGACTAGTACCGCCTAATCCGATCGACTCATCCAAGCCCCAAACGGAGGATGCAATCAATGGAATCAAGGAAACAAGCCCCAAGAATAATGAACCAACGGAACTCAAACGCATTAAGAGACCTGATACATACTTCTCCGTTTCCTTGCCCGGCCAGACAGAAGGAATATAACTGCCTTGCTTTTGCAAGTTTTCAGCCAATTTTTCAGGGTTGACCTGAACAAAGGCATAGAAGAATGTAAACACAATGATCAAAACAGTATACAGAATCATACCTGAAGTCGTCTGCATATTGAAAAGATTGCTCATCACCTGATACCAAGTATCTTCTGAGTGATTTTGAGTAAAGAGCATCAAAATCGTTTGCGGCGTAGCAATAAATGAACTTGCAAAGATAACCGGAATAACACCGGCAATGTTGATCTTCAACGGAAGATACGAACTCTCTGAAGCTCCTGCAAGACGTCTCGTATATTGAATCGGAATCTTGTAATTAGCCTGTTGGACGTAAGTTACGAACGTTACGATAACCAAGATGACCAATGCAAGAACGACAACATACAAAATTGGCTGCCAGATATTGGAAGCACTCTTGAATTGTTCAACGTAAATCTGATGAACCCCAACGGGAACGCGAGCCAAAATACCCGCCATGATAATCATGGAAATTCCGTTGCCAAGACCGCGTTCCGTAATCATGTCACCTAACCAGGTCGTGAACATGGTACCACCAGTCAAAATGATACCGATACTGATATACGTTTTAACACCTGGATGTTGGACCAGATTCAAGCTACTCATGTAGTTGAAACCGGCCGTAATACCGATTGATTGTATAAACGCAAGCACGATCGTTAAATATCTCGTATATTGGTTGAGCTTACGACGACCAACTTCCCCTTGTTTACCTAATTCAACAAATCGCGGAACAATGTCCATTTGCAACAATTGAATAACGATTTGAGCAGTAATATATGGAGAAACTCCCATTGCGAGAATGGAATAGTTTGTCAAACCGCCACCGCTAAAAGTATTCAAGATACTAATTAACCCTGAAGACGCAACGCTTTGCAAAGCTTTAGCGTTGATCCCAGGGACAGTGATGTAAGTGCCTAAACGAAATACAATCAAGACACCTAAGGTAAATAGGATTTTTTGACGAATCTCTTTTACAGCAAAGGCGTTCTTCATTGTTTTAAGCATTTATTACATCACCTCAGCTGTACCGCCTGCTGCTTCGATGGCTGCTTTGGCAGATGCAGAGAACTTGCTTGCCTTGACAGTAAGCTTCTTTGTCAATTCACCATTGCCCAAAACCTTGATACCATCTTTTTCATCTTTAACAACACGTGTTTCGACCAACAATGCTGGCGTAACTTCCGTGCCGTCTTCAAATTTGTTTAATGTTTCCAAGTTAACAATTGCGTAATCCTTGCGATTTACGTTCTTGAAACCGCGCTTAGGCATACGACGGAACAATGGCATTTGTCCACCTTCAAAACCTACACGCACCTTGCTACGAGCCTTTTGACCTTTTTGGCCACGGCCTGCAGTCTTACCATTGCCGGATGAAGTACCACGACCTACGCGGTTGCGCAATTGACGTGAGCCTTCTGCTGGCTTTAATTCATGTAATTTCATTAGGGTTGGCACCTCCATTCTTCTAAATAATAATTATTTAGCCAATTCAACGTCCACTAAATGATTGATCTTGCGGATCACACCACGCATAGCAGCATTGTCAGGAACAACGACAGAGCTATTGACACGTCCAAGGCCAAGGCCCTTGACGATATCGCGTTGGTTTTGAGGACGTCCGATGACAGAACGAACTAATGTAACTTTTAAGTTAGCCATGAATTTGTCCTCCTTAATTATTCTGCTAAATGCTGTACGGAAACGCCGCGCATTGCAGCAACTTCTTCAGCATCCTTCATTCTTGACAAACCATCCATTGTTGCGCGAACAACGTTGATTGGTGTGTTGGAGCCCAATGATTTACTTGTAACATCAGCAACTCCGGCAAGTTCCATAACGGCACGAACTGCACCGCCGGCTGCAACCCCAGAACCTGCTTCAGCTGGCTTAAGCAAGATGCGGCTACCGCTGTATTGACCGACAACTTCGTGAGGAAGTGTTGTTCCGACCATTGGAACTTTGATCAAGTTCTTACGAGCAGCATCAACAGCCTTGCGAATAGCTTCTGGAACTTCTTGAGCTTTACCTGTACCGAAGCCCACGTGACCGTTGTGGTCGCCAACGATAACCAAAGCTGCAAAACGGAGGCGACGGCCACCTTTAACAACTTTAGTGATACGGTTGATTGCAACGACGCGGTCTTCTAAATCTAATTGAGCTGGATCAATAAAAGTCATAAACGTTATTTCCTCCTTTTCCTAAAAGTCTAAGCCGTTTTCGCGCGCAGCTTCAGCCAAAGCTTGCACACGACCATGATAAAGGTATCCGCCACGGTCAAATACAACTTCTTTGATACCCTTGTCTGCAGCACGCTTAGCAACTACAGCACCAACTGAAGCAGCTTGTTCAGTCTTTGTGCTGCCGCTAACTTCACTGTCTAAAGTAGAGGCACTAACTAGCGTCACACCCGCTACGTCATCAATAACTTGAGCGTAGATGTTTTTGTTTGAACGATAAACATTTAAGCGTGGGCACTCAGCAGTACCAGAGATCTTACCACGGACACGCGTATGACGTTTTTGACGTGTCTTATTCTTGTCTGGTTTTGAAATCACAATTTTCACCTCTTAATTAAAATTAAAACAGCATCATGCTGCAAGATTATTTACCAGTCTTACCTTCCTTACGACGAACAAATTCGCCAACGTAGCGAATACCTTTGCCCTTGTAAGGTTCTGGTGCACGAGTTGCACGAATGCGAGCTGCACAATCGCCAACTTCTTCCTTATTGATACCGGAAACGATAATTGAAGTTGCAGATGGTGTTTCATAAGTAATGCCATCTTCTTCTTCAAATTCTACAGGGTGAGAATAGCCAACGTTCAAAACGAGCTTCTTACCTTGCATTTGTGCACGGTAACCAACACCACGAAGTTCAAGTTCCTTCTTGAAACCTTCTGAAACGCCAACAACCATGTTGTGGAAGTTTGCACGCGTTGTACCATGCAATGATTTAGACTTGTTGTCATCAGATGAACGTTCAAAAGTTACAACGTTGCCTTCAACGTTGATTTTGATCAAATCTGAAAATTCACGAGTTAATTCACCTTTAGGACCCTTGACAGTCACAACGTTGCCGTCTTGCTTGACTTCAACTCCTGCAGGCAATTCAACTGCTTTATAACCAATACGACTCACGGAATGGACACCTCCTTGCGGTTAATTTATATTACCAAACGTAAGCAATTACTTCGCCGCCAATTTTCTTAGCGCGTGCATCTTTGTCTGTCATGACACCTTCAGATGTTGACAGGATAGCGATGCCCAAGCCGTTAAGAACCTTAGGAACAGCGTCTGCTTTAACGTATGAACGCAAGCCTGGCTTAGAGATACGACGAAGGCCAGAAATTACGCGTTCGTTATTTTTACCATATTTCAAGAATACGCGGATGATGCCTTGCTTGTCATCATCGATGTATTCAACATCACGGATAAATCCTTCATTCTTAAGGATTTCAGCGATGTCACGTTTCATCTTTGAAGCAGGAACTTCTACGGATTCGTGCTTTACCATGTTGGCATTGCGAATACGTGTCAAGAAGTCTGCAATTGGATCAGTCATTGCCATGTTGTTTGCCTCCTTTATAGAATATTTGGATTACCAGCTAGCCTTTTTCATGCCAGGGATTTGACCCTTGTGGGCAAGGTCGCGCAGGCAAACACGGCATAACTTAAATTTACGATATACAGAATGTGGACGACCACAGCGTTCGCAACGTGTGTAAGCTTGTGTCGAGAACTTGGCTGGTCGATGATTTCTTACAACTTGTGACTTTTTAGCCAATGTAATACCCCCTTATTTAGCGAATGGCATTCCGAGTTGTGTCAAAAGTTCGCGTGATTCTTCATCAGTGTTGGCTGTCGTAACGATAACGATATCCAAACCGCGTACTTTGTTAACATTATCAAAATCAATTTCAGGGAAGATCAATTGTTCACGTACACCCAATGTGTAGTTGCCGCGACCGTCGAAGGCGCGCTTGCTTACACCGTGGAAATCACGCACACGTGGCAATGAAACTGAAACCAACTTGTCTAAGAATTCGTACATACGTTGGCCGCGAAGCGTAACTTTGGCACCGATGGCCATGCCTTCACGAAGACGGAAACCGGCGATAGACTTCTTAGCACGTGTAATTACAGGCTTTTGACCAGCAATCAGTGTAAGTTCTTCGACAGCTTCATCCAAATTCTTAGCGTTTGCTACAGCATCACCAACACCCATATTGATAACGATCTTATCAACCTTTGGGGCTTGCATGATTGATGTGTAATTGAATTTTTCCATCATTGATGGAACGATTTCTTTATCATATTTTTCTTTTAAACGATTGACCATGAAGAATAGTTCCTCCTTTCTCGACTAATTAGTCTTCTTTATATTCGATAGCATTTCCGGATTTCTTGGAAACACGAACCTTCTTGCCATCAACAACCTTGAAGCCAACACGTGTTGGTTCGTTTGTAGATGGGTCAATAAGCATAACGTTAGAAACATGAATTGGTGCTTCAAATTCAACGATACCGCCATTTGGGTTTGCGTTGTTTGGCTTTTGATGTTTCTTAACGACGTTTACGCCTTTAACGACCACGCGATCCTTGGCAGGCAATACGCGTAATACAACGCCTTCCTTGCCCTTGTCCTTACCGGCGATCACTTTAACTTTGTCATTGCTTTTGATGAACATTCTGCTTGCGCACCTCCTTGCCTGATATACGGTTATTACAATACTTCAGGTGCTAAGGAAACAATCTTCATGAAGTTTCCGTCACGTAATTCACGAGCAACCGGCCCGAAAATACGTGTACCCTTAGGTGACTTATCTTCACCGATGATTACAGCGGCATTTTCATCAAACTTGATGTAAGAACCGTCTGCACGGTGTGCACCAGACTTTGTACGAACAACAACAGCCTTGACAACATCGCCTTTTTTGACAACGCCACCTGGTGTTGCTTGTTTAACAGTAGCAACAATAATGTCACCGATATTTGCAGTCTTCACACGAGAACCGCCCAAGATCTTGATAACCAAGATTTCACGAGCACCTGAATTATCAGCGACTTTCAAACGACTTTCTTGTTGGATCACAGTATGTGACCTCCTTTCGCTATTAGATAGATCAGAATACGAATGTTAAGTTGATTATCAGATTAGATAATAACTGCTTTTTCAACGATTTCTAATAAACGGAAACGTTTTGTAGCTGACAATGGGCGTGTTTCCATAATCTTGACGATGTCGCCAACTTTTGCTTCGTTGTTTTCGTCATGTGCCTTGTACTTCTTGGAATACTTGACACGCTTGCCGTAAACTTTGTGGTTAACATAAGTTTCAACAACAACTGTGATTGTTTTATCCATCTTGTCAGAAACGACACGTCCTTGATAGACTTTGCGTTGGTTACGACCTTCACTCATGCGCGATTAGCCTCCTTCTTCGTATTCTTACTTGTTTAATTCTTTTTGACGCAATACTGTCTTGATGCGTGCAATCGACTTGCGAACTTCCTTTAAGCGAGCCGTATTTTCTAATTGACCGGTAGCTAATTGGAAACGCAGGTTGAATAATTCTTCTTTGAATTGCTTTTCTTTTTCAAGCATTTCAGCAGTGGTTAATTCATTAAGTTCATTAATCTTCATTTGATTCGCCACCTACCTCACGTTTTACAAACTTTGTCTTGACTGGGAGTTTGTGTGATGCCAAACGCAATGCTTCACGGGCAATTTCTTCAGAAACGCCGCCGATTTCAAACATAACCTTGCCGCGCTTAACTGGAGCTACCCAACCTTCTGGAGCACCTTTCCCAGAACCCATACGAACACCGATAGCCTTAGCTGTGTAAGACTTGTGAGGGAAAATCTTAATCCAAACTTTCCCACCACGCTTCATATAACGAGTCATTGCAATACGAGCAGCTTCGATTTGACGGTTTGTGATCCAATGTGAATCAAGAGCCTGCAAACCAAATTCGCCGAAAACAACTTCCTTGCCGCCTTTAGCTTCACCACGCATCTTACCGCGGAATTCACGACGGTGCTTTACACGTTTTGGTACTAACATAGATTATTTCCCTCCTTTGCTGTTATCTTTCTTTTCTGGCAAAACTTCGCCACGGTAGATCCATACCTTAACGCCCAATTGGCCGTATGTCGTGCGAGCTTCAACCCATGCATAGTCGATATCAGCACGCAATGTGTGCAATGGAACGGTACCTTCTGAGAAACGTTCGACACGAGACATGTCAGCACCGTTCAAACGACCGGCAACTTGGACCTTGATACCTTGTGCGCCAGCACGCATCGTACGTTGGATAGCTTGCTTCATGGCACGACGGAAAGCAACACGGTTTTCCAATTGTTGTGCAATGCTTTCGCCAACAAGCTTAGCATCCAAATCAGGCTTCTTGATTTCCACAATGTTGATGTGTACTCGCTTGCCTGTCAAATTGTTCAATTCTTTACGAAGCTTTTCTACTTCAGAACCGCCTTTACCGATTACCATACCTGGCTTGGCTGTATGGATTGAAACGTTAACGCGCTTTGCTGCACGTTCAATTTCAACGGTAGAGACAGAAGCGTCGGCTAACTTCTTTTCAATGTATTTGCGGATGTGCAAATCTTCGTGAAGGTTTGATGCAAAGTCTTTTTCAGCGTACCATTTTGCATCCCAGTCACGAATGATACCAACACGTAACCCTGTAGGATTAATTTTTTGACCCACGCGTTATCCCTCCTTATTTAACAGATACAACAACTGTGATGTGGCTTGTGCGCTTGTTGATTGGAGAAGCAGAACCCTTAGCACGAGGACGGAAACGCTTCAATGTTGGTCCTTCGTTTGCATAAGCTTCGCTTACATACAAATCTTCAACATCCAAATCAAAGTTGTTTTCTGCGTTCGCAATTGCAGATTTCAATACTTTTTCAACTAAGAAAGCACCGGATCTTGGTGTGAACTTCAAGATGCCCAATGCTTCAGCAACACTCTTACCGCGAATAAGATCGATCACAAGACGTGCTTTACGTGCAGGGATTCGAACTGTCTTGGCAGTTGCTTTTGCTGATGTTACTTGTTCAGCCATTTTTTATCCTCCCTTGATTACTTGCCTGTCTTCTTATCGTCTGCTGCATGGCCGTGGAACGTACGGGTTGGAACGAATTCACCCAATTTATGTCCTACCATATCTTCTTGAATGTAAACTGGAACATGCTTACGTCCATCATACACAGCAATTGTGTAGCCAATGAAGCTAGGGAAGATCGTGGAACGACGTGACCATGTCTTGATAACTGACTTCTTTTCTTGATCAGCTTGTGCTTCAACCTTCTTCATCAAATGTTCATCGACGAAAGGTCCTTTTTTCAAACTACGACTCAAAGTATGTCCTCCTTTCGGAACATTAACCGCCTTTATGCGGCATGGAGATTATTTCTTGTTGCGACCGCGAACGATCAACTTGTTAGAACGAGCTTTCTTGGAACGAGTCTTGTTGCCGGCTGTCTTCTTGCCCCATGGAGACATAGGAGATGGACGACCAACAGGAGCTTTACCTTCACCACCACCGTGTGGGTGATCGTTAGGGTTCATTACGGAACCGCGAGATTGTGGACGCTTGCCCATCCAACGGGAACGACCAGCTTTACCGATATTGATCAATTCGTGTTGTTCATTGCCAACAGCACCGATCGTTGCACGGCATGTTACGAGGATCATACGAACTTCGCCGGATGTAAGACGAACGATTGCGTACTTGCCTTCCTTACCAAGCAATTGTGCTGACGTACCGGCTGAACGAACCAATTGACCGCCCTTGCCAGGCTTAAGTTCGATGTTGTGAATAACGGTACCGACAGGGATGTTTGCCAATGGCAAAGCATTACCTACCTTGATATCAGCTTCTGTACCGGATTGGATTTCTTGGCCAACTTTAAGGCCTTTAGGTGCAAGGATGTATGATTTAACACCATCAGCGTAAACAACCAATGCAATGTTAGCTGAACGGTTTGGATCATATTCGATTGCTTTAACTGTTGCAGGAACATCATCTTTAATACGCTTGAAGTCGATCAAACGATATTGACGCTTATGGCCACCGCCACGGTGACGCACTGTGATATGACCGTAAGAGTTACGACCTGCAGTCTTGCTCTTCTTGGCAAGCAATGACTTTTCTGGCGTAGTCTTTGTGATTTCAGCGAAATCTGAACCAGTCATGTTGCGACGACCGTTAGAGGTTGGTTTGAATTTCTTGATTCCCACTATATTTCCCTCCTATTAATTATTTTATTCTTCGTCGAATAATTTGATTTCATTTGATTCGGCAGTCAAAGTAACGATAGCCTTACGACGCTTCTTTGTGTAGCCTTCGTAGCGACCCATGCGCTTCTTTTTGCCTTTAACGTTCATAACGTTGATCTTAGCAACTTTAACGTCAAAGATGTCTTCAACAGCAGCTTTGACTTGTGTCTTCGTTGCGCGTGTATCAACGTCGAACGTGTAACGCTTGTTGTCCAATTCAGACATTGATGCTTCTGTGATAACTGGACGTAAAATTACATCACGTGATTCCATTATGCAAGAACCTCCTCTACTTGAGAAAGAGCTCCCTTTGTGATGACCAACTTGTCGTTGTTAACAACATCCAATACGTTCAAGCCCTTAGCTGGGATAACTGTAACGTTGGCCAAGTTGCGAGCAGCCAATGCAGCTGTCTTGTTGTCATCTTCAAGAACTACTAAAACTTTGGATTTAACGTCTAAGTTGTTCAAAACTTCTGCAAAAGCCTTTGTCTTTGGTGCTTCAAATGTCAAAGCATCAACAACAACCAAGCTGTTGTCCAAGACCTTTTGAGAAAGGACGGACTTGATTGCCAAACGACGAACCTTGCGTGGAAGCTTGTATGCGTATGAGCGTGGTGTAGGACCGAAAACAGTACCACCACCAACCCATTGTGGTGAACGGATGGAGCCTTGACGAGCACGACCTGTACCCTTTTGACGCCATGGCTTCTTGCCACCGCCGCGAACAGCGCTTCTGTTCTTGACAGCGTGCGTGCCTTGACGCAATGATGCGCGTTGCATGATAACTGCGTCGAAGACAACATTGTTATTTGGTTCGATACCGAAAACTGCATCGTTCAATTGAACGTCACCGTTTTGTGTACCATCTTGCTTAAATAATGCTACTGTAGGCATGTGTATTTTTCCTCCCTTCCTCTAATTATTTAACCGTACTCTTGATTGTAACGTATGACTTGTTTGCGCCAGGAACGTTACCCTTGATCAAAAGAACGCCATTTTCCGTATCAGCTTTAACGATGTCCAAGTTTTGGATCGTAACTCTCTTGCCACCCATACGTCCTGGTAACATCTTACCCTTCATAACACGGTTAATGATAACACCCATTGAACCGGGACGACGATGGTAACGAGAACCGTGAGCCATAGGTCCACGACTTTGTCCCCAACGTTTGATGTTGCCTTGGAAACCATGTCCCTTGGACGTACCTGTTACGTCTACGATGTCGCCTGCTTCGAAGAGATCTGCCTTAACTTCGTCACCGACTTTATAATCTCCCTGCACATCGCGGATTTCACGAACGAAGCGCTTAGGAGCAGTTTTTGCTTTATCTGCATGACCTTTAGCAGGTTTGTTGACGTTCACTGCGCGTTGATCGTCAAAGCCCAATTGGATTGCGTTGTAGCCGTCGTTTTCGACCGTCTTGACTTGCAATACCACGTTTGTACCGACTTCAACAACCGTTACAGGAACTAATTCACCATTTTCAGTGAAGACTTGCGTCATACCTACTTTTTTCCCTAAGATTCCTTTAGTGGTCATGAGTACACCTCCAATTATTTGAATTTATATATTATAATTTGATTTCGATATCTACGCCTGATGGCAAGTCGAGCTTCATCAATGAGTCAACTGTCTTTGGCGTTGGGTTTACGATATCGATCAAACGCTTGTGTGTGCGCATTTCGAATTGTTCACGAGAATCTTTGTGCTTGTGTGGTGAACGGATAACCGTATATAATGTGCGTTCCGTTGGCAACGGAATAGGACCGGAAATTTGAGCACCTGTTCTCTTTGCTGTTTCAACAATCTTATCAGCAGATTGATCTAAAATGCGATGTTCGTATGCCTTCAAACGAATACGAATCTTTTGTTTTGCCATTGTGTTACCTCCCTCGTCTATTTTAAAAACAAGACTAGCTCCGTGAAAATTACCGCCACACCTGTGGCAAAGCGGCCGGGTGTGTCGCAACCTTTCACATCATAGCTCATTTAAAAAGTTAAACAACTAAATTTGCACCTGTCCCTTGCACAGGTACCTTTCTATGGTATTACAAACAAAACCGAAAAGCAAGCAAAAATTCTATTTTTCGTAAACTTTTTTTACGAATGGACTCTTGATCAAATTAAACGTATAATATAGGAAAAAAGCTGCGAGGTATTTCAATGAAAGCTTTACTTGTCATCGACTACACTAACGACTTCATTGCCCCAAACGGTGCATTGACTTGCGGAGATCCAGGGAGAAAAATCGACGACCGCATCAAAGAACTTGCGGACTCTTTTTTAAAGAACGGCGATTATGTCATCTTCCCGACGGACACTCATCAAAAAAACGACCCGTACCATCCGGAAACGAAACTGTTCCCGCCACATAACATCAAGGGCACGAGCGGTCATGACCTTTATGGAAAAACGGCCGAGTGGTTCAATGCCCACAAGGATTCGGATTTTGTCTATCAATTTGATAAAAATCGCTATTCCAGTTTCCAAAACACTAATCTGGACAACTACTTGCGCTCGCGCGGAATCACCGAACTTTGGCTCAGCAGCGTTTGCACCGACATCTGCGTACTCCACACGGCAATTGCTGCTTACAACCTCAATTATTCTTTGACGATTCCAAAAGATGCCGTTGCAAGCTTCGATCAGACCGGGCATGAATGGGCAATGAATCATTTTAAAAACTGTCTCGGAGCAACGATCGTCTGATCTGACAAATACAGTGCTCAGCCCTCTTTCTACATATGTAGAAAAGATCATGCGAAACAAAACTATATCTCAAATTGAAAAACCGGATGACTTGCAATCAATTGCAAATCTGATCCGGTTTTTTTGCGTATGCATGACAATCGTCTTCCATGATGGAAACAACTAAAAATAGTTTGGCGGTAAATTTGAATGAGATCTTGGCTGGATTACGGACAAACAGTTCCAAAACAGCACTTTGTCCGTAATCCCGTCTTGGCGCGCTGATTGAGCAGGCGCTGCATTTGGCAAAAGCTCTGCCGTTTACGGACACATCGATGAAAATGGGCCTTCTGTCCGTAAATGGCCTGCTCGAAAAAAGGCAATTACGGACAAAATGACCAAAAGTGGTCGGTTGTCCGTAAAAATTCAGACGTTTCGAACCCGTTTTTACGGACAAATGCTCCGAAAAGCCGGCTTTGTCCGTAAATCATCGTCATAATGGGCAAAAATTTACGGACAAATCACTGGAAAATGCCGGTTTGTCCGTAAAATGCGTTTTGCTTACGGACAAATCATCAAAAAAAGGCACTTTGTCCGTAAATTTGAATGAGATTGGTTGAGAAGCACTGTATTTAAAAAATCCGGACGAAGTTAGCCGAAAATCGACCGCCTTCGTTCGGTATTTCATTTAATTCAAGTAAGAAACGGGACTTTTTTCCCAGCCTCTTTTTAGCAATACTGATTTTTAGGGTCGGTCATCTTATTTTTTGATTTTTCATAGTAAAAGGCAAAACGTTGTTGAATCGCTTCCTTTTTTATTTCGTTTTTGATGCCCAACGTTTCACAAGTTGAAATTACGTCTTCTTTGGTACATCCAAGTTCTCCGTGAAGGACGTTGAATAAAGCCTCATCAACGATTTTGACCGATTTCAATCTCTTCTTAAGCATTCGCAGGCACTGTCTTTTGTTTTTAACGAATTTTTTCTCACGTTCGCTGAGATAATCACGGCAGTTTCCGTCAACGGCTCCGTTTTGACAAAAAACGGTCATCATCTGTTCAAAGTCGATTTCCTTTGTCAGGCATTCTTGGAAGAGTTCTTTTTCAAGTCGTTTGAGCGTGTACCCCTGCTTATTGTTGCTCTCAAAAATAAGCCTCCGTAAATGATCAATCGCATTCAGATTGCCTAAGACAAAGTTAAACATCCTTTTGTCATCAATAATCTTTATGAAAAATTCATCTCTGCATTTTTTATAAATCTTCAAATCATAAAGAAAATCACCATCATCCATGATCATTTTGATTCTTTCAGGATAAATTACGCTGTCAAGCTGAAAGTTTTTCTTTTGATAATTGACCAAAACGAAGTTCGCAACGGTAACCACGCCGCCCTTATAAGCATAAATCACCTTGATATAGTAATGAATCCCGTCAAAAGGAAGCTTGCAGACAAGTCTGTTTTTATCAATGACGATCGTTTTTTCTTCAGGAATCTGATTGTCGCCAAATAATGCGACAACGCCTGCGTCATCCGGAATAATATAGTAGACGTCAGTTTCATTAAGTCCTGATTCGTCAATCAAAAAACCATTTACGCAATTTTTCAATTCACCCAAGCTGTCAGAAAACGAAAAATCATGGATGCTGACCAGCTTCTGCAAAGGCGTCGACAAGGGATTGACCAAATTTTGCGGAAAAACGTTGCGAAAACAATCCTGAACCTTAAATCCTTTAAAGCGCTTTTCTTCAAGATAGTTATCTTCCAAATCTTCAAATGGAGAAAATGTAAACAAGTGATTATCGTTTCTTATCAAAGGACTGGGGGCCAATTCAACGTACCCTTGATTGATGCACCACTTTTCAAATGACTCGTTAAACAAATCTATGCCTCCTCAATCATTTTGCCAATTTTTTCTGATGTTCGATAGATGCTTTCAATGTCATCTTCTGCAAACATGATCAAACACAACAGATCAGAATTTCCCGTTGCGCCTTTCTTTGATGAGCTTCCGTACTGGATGCACTTGAATCTTGCTCCAAGCAGTTTTCCCATATTTTCGGGAATTGCCGTATGGTTGGCATATATTCCGACAACTGCTGCGGCTTGCTTTGGCTGCGGGATTTGCTTCAATTTCAAAGATTGTTTTCCGTTTTTCAACTCCCAGTAGGTTTTGCGATAGTCATGGCCAAAAGCCAGTTCCACTATTTCCGGAATATGCCATCCCCCAAAGCGCGCCCCGACTTCACAAAACGTCAGCGCATCCGTGACGGAATTATAGAACCATTCCATATGAAACGCAATCGTTCCCTTACCGTTGGTCAATATTTTTAAAACTTCTGCAGTATCTTCTTTCAATCTTGATATTAATGAAGGATTTTTCCAATAATTCTCATTCGTGTGGATTATCGTGTATCTTTCAATATCGCAATTTGAAACCTTGTTCGAATATTGATTGGAGAAGAATTGAATCAATTCGTCCTGATAAAAAACGCCGTCACAAGTAAACATTACATCATAATCAACCGCTTCTTCCAAAATAAGCTCGTCATCCGCCGCAAGATTTGCCCTTGTCCGTTCAAACTCAAACTGATTCTCATAAAAATCGACCCCAAGCGACGCCTCTGCTCTTCTCGGCTTGATTACGCCCTTTTCCGGAACTTTTTCAGCTGAAATTCCCGGTGTCATCGCAACAAAATCAGGTTGCTCGATTTTTCCCTGAAGCACGGAACGCATATAATATTTGTCCTTAAACAATGCCAAAGTCGGATTGTTTTTTTCGCCAAAAAAATAATCATTGATTACGTCGATCCATTCAATATCATTTTCCTTGAGCGTAAAGACTTCATCAAAATCCGAAAACCTTTCAACCAGATCTCGGACAATCCTAAAAACGTGTTTGAAATCTATGCTTTCTGCGATTTCGATCTTTTCTTTCAAAAAGCCAAGTTTCAAGTACCTCTCAAAAGCATTGGCCGTCGTGATGACATATCCGTCAAATTCAGGATCAAACCCGATTGTAGTCGGTGAATATGGATAAACAAATATTTTCACTTTTTATCTTCCTCTTCATAAGCACTGCTAAAATCAACCCACTCGTTGAGTTTCCTTAATTCACGCAAAATCCCATCAGTCGTTTTACCAAATACGGAGACGGCAGCAATCGCATCAACGCTTGAATGTCCGTAATCGTATTTTTTGCCCGTACGTCCATAAATATAGTAATCGTATGCATTTTTTGAAGGCACGTCAAACAACGATTGCGGCGGAAGTTTTGTCAGCACCCCTTTTCCCGGTGCCGTCAAAACAAAACCGCAACGTCTTTTCGAAAGTTTTCCATCAATTTCTTTCAATAATTCATTTGAAGAATCATGACCCGTCATGTGTTCCAACAAAATCTTGTCAGGATCGATTCCTAAATTGTACACGAACTCCTGATTGATTCTTCCGCCGCCGATTCTTGATCCGACTTCAAGAAAAGTTGCTTTTTTCCCATCATGAAATGCTTCCAAATGGACGATTGTGCTTTGGGGCGTTGGCATCGCACGCAAAACGTCTTCAGTCAGTTTTTTCAAATCCAAGGCGATTTTTGATGTCTGCTCAATCTGAATGCTTGCAATCGATTTTTGATCCTGATAACAGAGCGGAGTATTGAAGTACTTTGAAACGACCGAATATTTGATTTCATTATCCAAAACCAATGCGTCAATGTGGTAGACATCGCCTTCGACAAAGGTTTGCGCAATATAATTCGAAAGATCGGCCTTACTGGTCAAATCCCCCAAGTCATCAACTTTTTGGATTACGAACGTATCTACCGATCCAGCTCCAAAACGCGGTTTTAAAACCACCGGAAATTTATCTTCCAGTTTCAAAACGTCCTCGATTCCTTCAACTTTAAACGTCTGCGGAACGTTTAGCGACAATTCGCTCGAACAAAGCGTTTCATACATCGTCCATTTATCGCGAAAAGCTTTTGCGCTTTTAACGCTCTGCCCATTGATTCCCAATTCTTCACGCAACCGAGCTACAGGCAGAATCATCTCTTCCGTGTATGCGAAAACAACGTCAATCTTGTTTTCACGATTGATTTGGAGCCCGTTCCAAATAACGTTGTCATCAGTAAATGCTTCAATTGACTTCACTTGGCAAAATTCATCCTGATTATTCAATTTCAGCATCTTATTCATGTTGTTTTCATATTTTGTTTGCGTCAGAATCGTAACCCGCTCGCTTTTGAGTCCGTCCAACCACCCACAAAGATTCATATACCCTTCTCTTAGCGGTGAAATTATTAAAACATGCATTGTATATCCCCTACTCTATATTTTTTATGATGATTCTGTTTTTCATTATGATCCAAAGAAGATTCATGCTTGATAGTCCAAGCGCGACAACTATCAATAACCACTTCCATGAAAAATCAAGCAGATGCCCAAACAAAAATGACGCGATCGGCAAAGCCAGATTGGCAATCAGATACGTCGTCGAAAACGTTTTGCCGATATATTTTTGTTCAACGTTCGTTTGGATCAAACTTTGAAGTGCAATATTATACCTTGTTATGATTGCGGCCAAAAAGAACATTGCCAAAATAAGTGCCGGAGCTGAAACAGCAAACAACAGCACCATGATCAAACCGCACGAAATGACCAAGCCGAGTCGTTCAACCCTTAGCGAAGTATCCAGCTTGATTTTCTTGATCGACAAAGCACCGATTATGCCTCCAACAGCCTGACATGAAATTGCAACACCGTAAACGGAAGCATTATGCAAGATTTTGGTCGTAAAATAAGGCAGCCAAACATTGATTCCCGACAGGAAAAAATTAAGAATGAAGCCTGACAAGGCCATAAACAGCAACGGTCCGCTGTTTTTAATCAATTTTATGGTTCCGAGATACCCGTTCGAATTTCCGGCCGTTTTTACACCATCGGCTTTCCGCAGACCAACCATCAACAAGGCACACAAAACAAACGATAATCCGTTTAAAAGCAACGCGCCTTCCAAGCCGATAATCTTTTTTGCAAAAAGCCACGTTGCTGCTGGCGGAATCAAAACCGTACAAAGCTGAGATGCAAAAGTTATGCTTCGATTGAATGCAACTATTCGTGTCTTCTCAACGCTGATTGACGTGATGGTCTTAAAAAGCGGCGAACTGAGATAGCTGCCGATGTTCAAAAGAAATACCATCAAATAGACCGTCAGTGGTTTGCCAATCAGCTGTTTCTGCTCTAAAAATGCAATGCCGCATACCAAAGAAGATGCTGCATTTATCATAATCAAAACCCGCAGCCTAAATGAGCTGTCCGCTAAGTATCCGCCAATAAATGAACAAATCGCTGCTGCAAGCGTCGTGAATGCCATTGTATTCCCCAATATTTTGGCTGAACCAAATATCTGGACGACCCACAAATCAATCACTGCATTAAAAAATAATGTCCCAGCCGTCGAAATTGTTTTCGACGACAGCAATGCTTTTTCCACCATATCACCTTCAATAACAAAAAATCCCTTTAAATTAATAGTCTTCTCACAATTATATCACTTTTTACTTATTTTACAATCGATAAATAATTTGTTTATTGAATAATATTTGCTAAAGCTAATATCATACTGTATAAAACGCCTTAAAAAACAATACATTTTCTAAAATCTGATTTGCACAATATCCTTAGATTTTTCCCGCACAAAAAAACACGTCCCGCATTTCTGCGAAACGTGCTTTTTTCTTCATTAAGAATTAGGCGTTAGCACCATTCTTCTTGATAATTTCTTCTTGGATAGCCTTTGGAACTGGTTCGTAGTGATCCATCGTCATTGTGAACGTACCACGACCTTGTGTTGCGGAACGCAATGTTGTTGCGTAACCGAACATTTCTGCCAAAGGAACGAATGCATTAACAACTTGTGCATTGCCGCGTGCTTCCATACCTTCAACGCGACCGCGACGAGCCGTAACGTGGCCCATAACGTCACCCAAGTTATCTTCCGGAGCAACGATTTCAACCTTCATGATTGGTTCAAGGATTACGGCACCTGCCTTAGGAGCAGCGTTGCGCAATGCCAAGGATGCAGCAACCTTGAAAGCAGCTTCGGATGAATCGACTTCGTGGTAGCTACCATCATAGAGCTTAGCCTTAACGTCGATCAATGGGTAGCCTGCAAGGACACCATTTGCCATAGCTTCCTTCAAACCTTGTTCAACTGAAGGGATGTATTCACGAGGAACGACACCACCGACGATTGCGTTTTCAAATTCGAAGCCTGCGCCTTCTTCGTTTGGCGTAAATTCGATCCAAACGTCACCGTATTGACCTTTACCACCGGATTGGCGAACAAATTTACCTTGTGCGGAAACTTGTTGCGTAAATGTTTCACGGTAAGCAACTTGCGGTTCGCCGACCTTAGCTTCAACGTGGAATTCACGCTTCATACGGTCAACGATGATGTCCAAGTGCAATTCGCCCATGCCGGCGATCAATGTTTCGCCAGTTTCAGGGTTTGTTTCAGCCTTGAATGTCGGATCTTCTTCAGCAAGTTTTTGCAAAGCAACGTCCATCTTATCTTGGTCTGCCTTGGACTTAGGTTCAACGGAAACTTGGATAACAGGATCAGGGAATTCCATTGATTCAAGGATCAACGGATGCTTTGGATCCGTCAAAGAGTCACCTGTCGTCGTATCTTTCAAACCGATAGCAGCAGCGATGTCGCCAGAGAATACTTCTGGGATTTCCTTACGGTGGTTGGAGTGCATTTGAAGAAGACGACCAACGCGTTCACGCTTGCCCTTTGTAGCATTCAATACGTATGAACCAGCTTCCAAAGTACCTGTGTAAACACGGAAGAATGTCAAACGACCAACGAACGGATCAGTTGCGATCTTGAATGCCAAACCTGCAAACGGCTTGTCATCATCGGCAATCAATTCTTCTTCTTCATCCGTATCTGCGTTCGTAGCCTTGTATGGCTTAACGTCAAGAGGTGATGGAAGGTAGTCGTTGACACCGTCAAGCATCATTTGAACACCCTTGTTCTTGAAGGCAGAACCTGCAAATACAGGGTATACGTCCAAGCTGAGCGTTGCTTTACGGATAGCAGCCTTGATTTCTTCCTTGGAGATTTCTTCACCGCCAAGATATTTTTCCATGATTTCGTCATCAACGTCAGCCAATGCTTCGATCATTTGATCACGGCGTTCTTCAGCGTCTGCTCTGTATTCTTCAGGAATATCAACAGTATCCCACTTTGAACCCAATTCGTCTTCGTCATAAAGGTCAGCCTTCATTTCAACCAAGTCGATAACGCCTTCGAAGTTGTCTTCAGCGCCGATTGGCATTTGAACAGGCAATGGGTTTGCTTGAAGACGATCCTTGATCGTGCTTACCGAGTAATCGAAGTTGGCACCGATCTTATCCATCTTGTTAACGAAAACGATACGTGGAACACCGTATGTCGTAGCTTGACGCCAAACGTTTTCTGTTTGTGGTTCTACACCGGATTGAGCATCCAAAACAACTACGGCACCATCAAGAACACGGAGGGAACGTTCAACTTCGACAGTGAAGTCAACGTGTCCTGGGGTGTCGATGATGTTGATGCGGTGATCTTTCCATTGAGCCGTTGTAGCAGCTGATGTAATTGTAATACCACGTTCTTGTTCTTGTTCCATCCAGTCCATTTGTGAAGCGCCATCGTGTGTTTCACCGATTTTGTGGATCTTACCTGTGTAGTACAAGATACGTTCGGTTGTTGTCGTCTTACCAGCATCGATATGGGCAACAATACCGATATTACGTGTTTTTTCCAAAGGGAATTCACGCTTGTTTGCCATTTGAGATTTCTCTCCTTCCAATATTGATTAATTAAGGTTTCTCTCAAAAAAATGACTATCATAAGATTTGTATAAATCATATAATAGCCATTTCAAATTACCAACGATAATGTGCGAATGCGCGGTTGGCTTCAGCCATCTTATGTGTATCTTCGCGCTTCTTAACTGCTGCACCCGTATTGTTTGCAGCATCCATGATTTCGTTTGCCAAACGTTCTGGCATCGTGTGTTCGCCGCGTAAACGTGAGTAGTTTACCAACCAGCGAAGACCCAATGTCGTACGACGATCAGGGCGAACTTCGATCGGAACCTGGTAGTTGGAACCGCCGACACGACGTGCCTTGACTTCCAATACAGGCATGATGTTCTTCATTGCTTCTTCAAAGACATCCAATGGTTCATTACCTGTCTTTTCCTTAACAATATCAAATGCTTCGTATAAAATCTTTGATGCTGTCCCGCGCTTGCCGTCCAACATAAGACGGTTGATCAAACGTGTAACCAATTTTGAGTTGTAAATTGGATCTGGAAGCACTTCGCGTTTTGAAACGCCACCTTTTCTTGGCATTACAACGACCTCCTCAAATTCTCGTAGTTTTCGTTAAATTAAATTCAGTGATTGATTATTTCTTCTTAGGTCTCTTTGCACCATACTTGGAGCGACTTTGCATACGGCCATCAACACCGGCAGTATCAAGAGCACCACGAACGATGTGGTAACGAACACCAGGCAAATCCTTTACACGACCGCCACGAATCAAAACAACGCTGTGTTCTTGCAAGTTGTGGCCGATACCTGGGATATAAGCCGTAACTTCGATCAAGTTGGACAAACGAACACGAGCGTACTTACGCAAAGCTGAGTTAGGCTTCTTTGGTGTCATCGTACCAACACGAGTAGCAACCCCACGTTTTTGAGGAGCAGGATTGTTTGTTTGAACTTTCTTGTAACTATTGTACCCAAAGTTTAAAGCTGGGGAATTAGATTTTGAACCTTTAGATTGACGACCTTTACGGACCAATTGGTTAATTGTAGGCATCTAAAGCTTCCTCCTTCCTGATTTCAGATTAATTTTTTAAGTACACACATCCAGGAGTTTCTTTTTTGCTTTTAAAAAAAGAACGTCCCGATGTACGTCTTGCTTTGTGCTAACTTGCTCACAGCCAGCACGATCTCGATTCCTCGAGAGAACTGTTCACATAAAGCACCTTGTATAGAGTACCACGCTTTTATGGCCAGTGTCAAATCTATTTTCAATTTTTTTCTTCATAAAGCAAATTTTCTTAAGCATTTTGCGACTTTAGTTATCGAGGTGATAATTTTGCTGTTGATTTTTCTGATTGCTTTTTTTATCGGCGCATCCCTTGCGTCCTTTGCCGGCTGCGTCGCCTGGCGTTTTGCAAACAACGTTCCCCAAACGATTCCGCGTTCGTTTTGCGAAAGTTGCAGACATGCGCTTTGCTTTTGGCAATTGATTCCCGTTGTCGGATACTTGCTTCAAGGCGGAAGGTGCGCATTTTGCAAGCATAAGATTCCTGGCCATGAGACGATGATTGAAATTGTGTTCGGACTTTTTTGCGGAAAGATTTTTTTGCTTCATCCAGATTCCCCCAACCTGCTCACTCTGTTTCTTTCAGCCTGGCTGCTTTTTTTGGCCTGGACGGACGCCTTGAAGTTTTGCGTGCCGGCTGCTTCGCTTTATGGCGGCGGAGCGCTGCTTCTTTTATGCCATATCGATGCTCTTGCGCAAAGAAACGCCATCGATTGGTGTTTTTTCCTGTTGCTCTTTTGTTTGATGAGACTATTTGAACAAAAGCAAATGTTCGGAGCAGCAGATACTTTCGTCTGCTTGATTTTGAGCGTTCTTTTCGGCATTCAAAATTTTTGCTTTCTATTGTTTCTTTCGTGCTGTCTGATTATCCTTCATTATGCTTTTTTCCACCAAAAAATGCTGCCCTTCATCCCTTTTATCTTATGCTCGTACTTATTTTTCGGTTGTTTCTTCCCACAGGTAATTAATGTATAATAATTTTACCGATTAATCTTTGGAGGAATCATTATGACGTACAGAATTTTGATGGACTGCGATCCGGGAATCGATGATGCCTGTGCTCTTTCGTGCGCACTGACGGATCCGGAAATATCTTTGGAATTGATTACGACCGTTGCCGGAAACGTTGCTGTCGACAAAACGACCAAAAATGCGCTGCGCCTGGTCGAATTTTTCAGCAAAGACGTTCCTGTCGCTGCCGGAGCCAGGAAACCGCTGCTAAAACAACTTGAAGATGCTTCCGAAGTCCATGGCGAATCGGGCATCGATGGCTATGATTTTGGCGAACCTTCGATTAAGCCATTCTCAGATGATGCCGTTTCAATTTTGAAAGACAAGCTTTTGCATAGCAACGTTCCGCTGACGATCATTGCAACTGGTTCTTTCACCAACCTCGGTCTTTTGCTTTCGCTTTACCCTGAAGTTAAGCCAAAAATCAAAGAGTTCATCTTGATGGGAGGATCTCTTGCCCAAGGAAACATGACAAGCGTTGCCGAGTTCAATGTTTTCACTGACCCGCATGCGGCCAGAATCGTTTTTTCATCAGGAATCAAGACGACCATGATTGGGCTTGACTGCACGCTGTTCGGAAGAATTTCCGATGAAACAAAAGATAAGATCAAGCTCTTGGGCAAAGCCGGAAACATGCTTGCCTCAATCATCGAACGCGACATCGATCATGATGAAACGGGCACTGCCATCCATGATTTGCAAACCATTTTTTATTTGCTGCATCCTGAAAAATTCACGGCCAAAAAATTTTGGGTTGACGTTGTTTGTGAAGGACCCGCCATCGGCGCAACCGTTGCGGATATCAGAAAAGCATACCACGACAAGACAAACGTCAACGTTTGCCTTGATGTGGACACCGATGCATTCAACAAGTGGTTCCTGGAAGAAGTCGAAAAAAATATGCAGTAGCTTTTCGGCTCTGCATTTTATAATCAGATACGTGAACTACTCGGTCATAAATGACCGAGCTTCTGGGAACACGAAGTAGTATTTAGGCTATTACACTGGTATTCCAGTTACCTAACTTACAGAACTCCGCTCTTTTACCAAGGCTAGTCCCTAACCAATGGCTTTTAAACCTTTATGCAGGATGTTGACTGCCGCATTAACATCCCGGTCGTGGTGAATGCCACACTTCGGACACGACCATTCACGGATTTCTAGCGGTTTTCTTCCGCTGTTAAAGCCACAGTTCGAACAGATTTGACTGGTGTAGTTAGGCTTCACTACAATTAATTGTTTACCGTACCAAGCACACTTGTATTCCAACATTGTGCGGAATTGATACCAGCTGGCATTAGCAATTGACTTGGCTATGTGGTGATTCTTCTGCAGATTCTTGATTCTCAAATCTTCAATTACAATCACGTCATAGTTCCTAACCAAGTCAGTTGTCAGCTTATGAAGGTAATCTCTGCGCTTATTGGCAATCCGTTGCTGATAGCTGGCTTTATTGACTCTTGCACACTGCCAGTTGGAATAATCATCAAGCTCTTCCAGATGGTCAGAGCGGTTATGATTCCACTTCCACACCTCGCATTGAGCAAGGTAACGACGTCTGGCATACTTACGTTGCCACCTAACGGCTTGTTTTTCCAGCCATTCTGCGTTAAAAGTGCCGTACTTGACACCGTCAGAACTAATCACCAGATCGGCGAGGCCCATGTCCAGACCTACCGATTGATGCATCTCAGGCAGCTGATTAACCTCAGTTTCAACCTGCAATGACAGATAGTAACGACCTGTCGGTTCATAGCTGACGGTGTAACGCTTAATATTAGCATCACCGACAAGACCAGTTTTGCTTGTACGAATGCTGCCCAGTTTTGGCAATTGCATTCTTCGCCGGGCGAGCACCTTACAGGTCGAACGTCCTGTATAGGACTGGCGTAAGGAGTGCCGGTTCTTGAAATGCGGATAACCGCCCCGATGCCTGAACAGCATTTTGAACGCCTGAGCAAGATTGTGGTTCACCACCAGGAAACTGGTGGAATCACTTTCCCTGAGAAAAGCATACTCGCACTTGAGCTGTTTCAGAAGATAGTTCATGCCATACTCATTGACGAAAAGACTGTTTGGATTGTTCTGATAGCGTTCCTTAGCCATTCCCAGCATCTGATTCCAAACGAAACGGTCGTTGCCGAACATTTGCCATAACTGTTCCCGCTGGGATTGATTGGGGTACAATCGCAGCTTAATCCCCTTAATGACTTTGTTCATTTCAAGTTCACCACTTTTCGACGCTGTTTATCAATGTACCTGGCAACAGCCTGTTCATTGACTGTGCCGATGCTTTCAACATAGTAACTCGGTGACCACAAATGACGATCCTGCTTCTTCCGGTAACTGGTTTGCAATTCCGGACATTCTCTGAACAATTGCCACGCTGAAATTCCTTTCAGCCAGCGCATAATATTCGTTACCGACAATTCAGGCAGTGCGCTCACCAATAAGTGAATGTGGTCATCTTTTCCAATCTCCATGTGAGCAATCGTAAAGCCGTATTTTGAAGCAATTTCATATAAGGTTCGCTTCAAGACTATTTCAACGTGTCCTTTCAGCACTTTATTGCGATACTTGGTACCCCAAATGAGATGATAATTAAGATTATAAACCGATGTCCTACCATATGTGAGTCTATTTATATCTTTCATATCAATTATTATAACATATATTTTTGTATCCATGTGTCAAGAGGGCAATTCATCACGTCCTTAAAAGAACGTGTTTCCTTGCACGATTTCAAAAAAAACGACCGGAAAATTTCCAGTCGTTTTTCTTTTAATCTTCGCTGTTCAAATTGTTGGCTTTGGCAACGTCTTCCAAGGTAGAAACGCCGTCATCTTTGAGCGAATAAACGCCGCTTGCAACTTTAGCAGGAGCATCTTCTTCAGGAACGATGTCACGATATTTCTTCATGCCAGTACCGGCAGGAATAATCTTACCGATAATGACGTTTTCCTTAAGACCAACCAACGGATCGTTCTTGCCGCGGATTGCAGCATCCGTCAAGACACGAGTTGTTTCCTGGAATGAAGCAGCAGACAAGAAACTGTTTGTTTCCAGGGAAGCCTTCGTAATCCCAAGAAGAACGGGACGTGCCGTTGCCGGAATTCCGCCATTAACAAGCGTTTCAACGTTGTTGTCCTTGAAGTCGTTGAGATCAAGCAACGTACCAGGGAGCATGTTCGTGTTGCCAGGATCCATGATGCGAACTTTTCTGAGCATTTGACGAGCCATAACTTCGATATGCTTATCAGAAATTTCAACACCTTGCATACGGTAAACCTTTTGAACTTCACGCAAAATGTAATTTTCGGTTGAAAGAACGTCACGAACCTTGATCAATTCCTTCGGATCAATTGAACCGACCGTCAACGGATCGCCACGGTGCACGCTGTCGCCTTCAGCAACCTTAAGCACGGCCGTAAACGGAATGTTGTACGTGCGTTCATCCGTATCGCCCTTGACCGTAACGACTTTCGTACGTTCTGCCGGATTTTCTTCAACGCTTTCGACAATACCAGTAACTTCAGTAATCGTCGCACGACCTTTAGGATTGCGTGCTTCAAAAATTTCCTGAACACGAGGAAGACCTTGCGTAATATCGTCACCGGCAACACCACCAGTGTGGAACGTACGCATCGTCAACTGAGTACCTGGTTCACCGATTGACTGAGCAGCCACTGTACCGACGGCTTCACCGACTTCAACTTCGTCGCCGGTGGCCATGTTGCGACCATAGCAATGTTCGCAGACACCGTGACGCGTGTTGCACGTGAAGGCAGAACGAATCGTAACTTGCTCTACACCTGCATCAACAACCTTTTGTGCAAGCTCTTCATCCATCATCACGTTGGCAGGAACGATGACTTCGCCTGTCTTAGGATCCTTGACGGACTTCATGGTGTAACGACCAAGAATGCGATCATAGAGCGGTTCGATCATTTCGTTTCCTTCACGAATTGCAGTTACGTCAAGACCGCGGTCCGTGCCGCAATCAGTTTCACGAATGATGACGTCTTGAGCAACGTCAACAAGACGACGTGTCAAGTAACCGGAATCGGCAGTCTTCAGAGCCGTATCGGTCATACCCTTACGAGCACCGTGAGTCGAAATGAACATTTCCATCACTGACAAGCCTTCACGGAAGTTGGCAATAACAGGAAGTTCCATCGTCTTGCCGTTAGGAGCGGCCATCAAGCCACGCATGCCGGCAAGCTGAGTAAAGTTCGAGATGTTGCCACGAGCACCGGAATCACTCATCATTTGGATAGGGTTGGAAGGATCCATGTTTTCAACCAGTTTGGCTTGAATCTTATCTTTTGCTTCATTCCAAATAGCGATAACACGGTTGTAGCGTTCGTCTTCCGTAATCAAACCGCGACGGAACTGTTTTGCGACGTTGGCAACTTCCTTGTGGGCATTGTCGATGATTTCAGGCTTTTCTTTCAAATCAGTAACGTCGGCAATTCCGACAGTCAAACCTGACTTCGTTGATTCGTAATAGCCCAAATCCTTCATTCTGTCCAAAAGTTCCGCAGTTGCCGTAACTTTGTAATCCTTGTAGACTTGCGCAATGATATCTGACAAGAAGCCTGATTTGAACGGTCCGACAAGTTCATGGTTCTTCAAGTATTCATGAATGTCTTCGCCAGGTTCGAGGAAGTACTTGTCAGGAGTACCAACAGTCAAGTTTTCTTCAGAAGGTTCGTTCAAGTATGGAAAATCATCAGGCAGGATTTCATTGAAGATTGCCTTGCCGGCAGTCGTTACGAGAATGCGACCCTTTTGGAAATCCGTAAACGGCTTGCCTGCTTCTGCCAATGAAGATGCCTGCAACCCGATACGCGTATGCAAGTGAACATAGTTGTTCTGGTATGCTGTTCTGACTTCATTGATGTCTTTGAAAATCATGCCCTCGCCTTCACGATTTGCTTCTTCAATCGTGATGTAGTAGTTACCGATCGTCATATCCTGAGATGGCGAAATGATCGGCTTACCATCTTTAGGAGCCAAAATATGGTGAGCAGCAAGCATCAGCAAACGAGCTTCAGCCTGAGCCTCATCTGACAACGGAACGTGGATGGCCATTTGGTCACCGTCAAAATCGGCGTTGTAAGCTTCGCAGGCAAGCGGATGAAGACGCATGGCTTTTCCGTCGACAAGCGTTGGTTCAAAGGCCTGAATCCCCAAACGGTGGAGCGTAGGGGCACGGTTCAACAGAACCGGATGTTCTTTGATAACGTCTTCCAAAACATCCCAGATGTCGTCATCGCGACGATCAATCTTGCGCTTGGCATTCTTAATGTTTGATGCCATTTCGCGTTTTACGAGCTCATGCATCATGAACGGCTTGAACAATTCAAGCGCCATTTCGTGAGGAATGCCCATTTGGTTAAGCTTCAGCTTAGGACCAACGTCGATAACAGAACGTCCTGAGTAATCGACACGCTTACCAAGAAGGTTTTGACGGAAACGACCTTGTTTACCTTTAAGCATGTGCGACAATGACTTGAGGGGACGATTGCCGGGACCCGTAACGGGACGACCGCGACGACCGTTATCAATCAAAGCATCGACAGCTTCCTGCAGCATGCGCTTTTCATTTTGAACAATGATGCCAGGTGCATGAAGTTCAAGCAGACGCTTCAAACGATTGTTACGGTTGATTACGCGACGATACAAATCGTTCAGATCAGAAGTAGCAAAACGTCCGCCTTCCAATTGAACCATCGGGCGAAGATCAGGCGGGATAACAGGAATCGCATCCATGACCATCCATTCAGGACTGTTGCCGGAGCTCAAAAATGCTTCCAAAATATCCAAACGACGTACGGCGCGTGTACGTTTTTGACCTGTAGCTTCTTTCAATTCTTCCTTAAGTTCTGCACATTCTTTTTCAAGATCAACATCTCGAAGCAAAGTGCGAATTGCTTCGGCACCCATTGCGGCCTTAAATGACTGACCGTATTCCTGGCGCTTTTCGCGATATTCGCCTTCGGTCATGAGTTGTTTCTTTTCGAGGGGCGAATCACCCGGATCAGTAACAACGTAAGAAGCAAAGTAGATTACTTCTTCAAGGGCGCGAGGACTCATGTCAAGCACAAGACCCATGCGACTTGGAATCCCTTTGAAATACCAAATATGCGTTACCGGTGCTGCAAGTTCAATATGACCCATACGTTCACGACGAACTTTTGAACGAGTAACTTCAACGCCGCAACGATCGCAGACAATGCCCTTGTAGCTGACTTTCTTGTACTTGCCGCAAGCACATTCCCAGTCTTTTGTTGGTCCAAAAATTCGTTCATCGAACAGACCGTCTTTTTCTGGTTTCAACGTACGATAGTTGATTGTTTCAGGCTTCTTGACTTCACCGTAAGACCAGCTGCGGATCTTATCGGATGAAGCCAGACCTATTTGCATGCTATCGAATTTATTGACATCGATCAAAGGACCGACCTCCCTTTTCCATAATTCTTAACTGATTATAATTCAGACTTTGTTTCTTCTTCAGTGTTTTCTGCTTCTTGCTTTTCTTCTTGTTCATGCGATAACTTGGCTAAAGCATCAACGTTGACGACTTCATCGTCTTCTTCGTCCATATCGCGCAATTCGATTTCTTGCTTTTTAGAATCAAGAACCTTCATATCAAGTCCCAATGCCTGCAATTCCTTTACGAGAACGCGGAATGATTCAGGAACGCCAGGTTGCGGAATTTGTTCGCCCTTAACGATAGCTTCATATGTCTTAACGCGTCCGACAACGTCATCAGACTTGTAAGTCAAGATTTCCTGCAGCGTGTAGGCAGCACCGTACGCTTCAAGAGCCCAAACTTCCATTTCACCGAAACGCTGTCCACCAAATTGAGCTTTACCGCCAAGAGGTTGTTGCGTAACAAGTGAGTATGGTCCGATCGAACGTGCGTGAATCTTGTCATCGACCATGTGAGCCAGTTTCATGTAGTACATGACGCCGACGGCAATTCGGTTGTCAAACGGTTCGCCGGTACGACCGTCATACAAGATCGACTTTCCATCAGAAGGAAGACCTGCTTCCTTCAAGGCATTCCAAATATCTTCATCACGAGCACCATCGAAAACAGGTGACGTTACGTGAATGCCAAGCTTGCGAGCAGCCATCCCCAAGTGAAGATCGAGTACCTGACCGATATTCATACGTGACGGAACGCCCATTGGCGAAAGCATGATATCGATTGGAGTGCCATCAGGCATAAACGGCATGTCTTCTTCAGGGATAACGACGGAAACCGTACCTTTGTTGCCGTGACGGCCGGCCATCTTGTCACCGACTTGAAGCTTGCGTTTTTGTGCAATATAAACACGAACCATCATATTTACGCCAGGTGCCAATTCGTCGCCTGCTTCACGAGTGAAGATTTTGACGTCTTGGACGATCCCGCCGCCGCCATGAGGAACGCGAAGAGAAGTATCACGTACTTCACGCGCCTTTTCGCCAAAGATTGCGTGTAAGAGGCGTTCTTCGGCTGAAAGCTCCGTCACACCTTTCGGAGTTACCTTGCCGACCAAAATGTCGCCATCCTTAACTTCGGCACCGACACGAATAATCCCGAATTCATCGAGGTTCTTCAATGCGTCTTCACCAACGTTAGGAATTTCGCGAGTCATTTCTTCAGGTCCGAGTTTCGTATCACGCGCCTCTGATTCATGTTCTTCGATGTGAATCGACGTATAAACGTCTTCTTTAACCAAACGTTCATTGATTGCAATCGCATCTTCGAAGTTGTAGCCATCCCATGTCATGAAGGCAATCAGCGGATTTTGACCCAAGGCAAGTTCGCCTTGTTCCATTGAAGGACCATCTGCCAAAACTTCATCTGCATCAACGTGATCACCAACGTGAACAATCGGTGTCTGGTTATAGTTTTTGCCGCCGTTAGAGCGACGGAACTTCATCAACTTGTATGAATCAAGCGCTCCGTCTTCACGGCGAACCCTGATTTCTCTGGCATCTACATATTCAATCGTTCCGGCATGTTCTGCAATCAAAGCATCTCCGGAGTCATGAGCAGCCTTATATTCGATACCGGTACCGACAAACGGTGCGTGCGGCTTGATCAAAGGAACCGCCTGACGCTGCATGTTGGCACCCATCAAAGCACGGTTGGAGTCATCGTTTTCCAAGAAAGGAATACATGCCGTTGCAACAGCAACTACCTGCTTAGGCGAAACGTCCATGTAGTCAACCTTGTCAACTGAAATTTCAATGTTTTCATCCTTGCTGCGAGCCATAACGACCGGATCTACAAAAGAACCGTCATCATTAAGCGGAGAGTTGGCTTGCGCAACAACGTAATTATCTTCTTCATCGGCCGTCAGATAGTCAATCTTGTCCGTAACTTTGTGCGTATCCCATGAAACGCGACGATAAGGCGTTTCAACAAAGCCGTACTTGTTGACGTGAGCATATGTCGACAAACTGTTGATCAACCCGATGTTAGGACCTTCAGGCGTTTCGATCGGGCACATGCGACCATAGTGAGTATAGTGAACGTCACGAACTTCGTATCCGGCACGGTCACGAGTCAAACCGCCAGGTCCCAAGGCTGACAAACGACGCTTATGCGTAAGTTCGCCGAGAGGATTCGTCTGATCCATGAACTGCGACAGCTGGGAACTTCCGAAGAATTCCTTGATTGAAGCTACGACAGGTCGAATATTGATCAACTGTTGCGGCGTAACCGTCGCGATATCTTGAATAGACATGCGTTCGCGAACGACGCGTTCCATTCTCGTCAAACCGATTCGGAATTGGTTTTGAAGCAATTCGCCAACGGAACGGATGCGACGGTTGCCCAAGTGGTCGATATCGTCAGTTGAGCCGAGACCTTCCTGCAAATTGAAGAAGTAGTTCATTGATGCCAAAATATCTGATGGCGTAATGTGCTTGTATTCCAAAGGAACGTTGCCGTTTCCGATCAAGTTGATGACTTCTTCAGGGTTGGTTTCCGAATAAACCTTGATGATCTGGAGCGTCATCGGTTCTTGAACAACGCCTTCTTCTGAAGGATGGAACGTGAACATCTTGAAATCGTCACGTTTCAAGTAAGGAGCAAGCTTTTCCATGATCGGTTTCGTAACGACTTCGCCGCTTTCGACGATAATCTCGCCCGTTTCAGGATCAGCCAGCGTTTCGGCCAGACGAGCGCCCAGAAGACGCGTCTTAAGATCAAGCTTCTTATTGATCTTGTAACGACCGACTGCAGCAAGGTCATAGCGTTTCGGATCAAAGAAGCGCGCCGTCAGCAAGCTGCGTGAAGAATCAGCCGTCTTAGGTTCACCTGGACGCAAGCGTTCGTAGATATCCTTTAAGGATTCTTCAACGCGCGAATCTTCCGTATTCTTGTGAACGTCTTTTTCCAAAGTATTCATCAAGCAGTCGTTTTGCCCGAGAATTTCAATGATTTCAGAGTCCGTACCATATCCGAGCGCACGAACCAATTCCGTCAAAGGAATCTTGCGCGTCCTGTCGATACGCACGTATGAAATGTTTTTAGCATCCGTTTCATATTCAAGCCATGCGCCACGGTTAGGGATAACCGTCGTGCCGTATGTTTCACGACCGTTCTTATCCATTTCGGAGTTAAAGTAAACGCCTGGAGAACGGACAAGCTGAGAAACGATAACACGCTCTGCACCGTTGATAATGAATGTGCCTTGCTTCGTCATCAGTGGGAAATCACCGAAAAATACGTCTTGAGACTTGATTTCGCCGGTTTCCTTGTTAATCAAACGCAATGTTACGTGCAAAGGAGCTGAGTAGTTAGCATCATGCTCACGAGCCTCATCAACCGTATACTTAGGTTCCAATAATTGATAGTTTACGAATTCAAGCGACAATTTGCCGGCAAAGTCTTCGATTGGCATAATTTCCTCAAACATTTCGCGAAGTCCTTCATCCAAGAACCACTTGTATGAATCCGTCTGGATCTCAATCAAGTTTGGCAATTCAAGAACTTCTTTAATTCGAGAATAACTTCTGCGCACACGGTGCTTGCCGTATTTTACTAAATGTCCTGCCAAGTTGTTCACCTCTCCAAAAATTTGCTGTGAAATTAAACACCATTGAAATATTACATTTGTGTTACAAATGATCTTTTTTCAATTTTTTGCGTGAATTTTGGCAAAAAAAAACCAAAAACAGTTCTGTTTAACTTGAATAAACCTCACTATTTTTGCTTCTTCTTTTGCTCAACATGGACAATATATCACATTGAGCATCTAAATTCACAGTTTTATGCATCTACATATTTTAACAACAAGTCAACAGATTGTCAAGCATTCAGCCAAAACATCTGACGACTGCCAACGAAATAATTCCCACAACCACGACGCCCATCAAACTTTTTGAAACGACTGCTGAAAAAACCGTCGGAATCGAGGCAAGCAAATTTTCAACATTGATCGTCGGCAGACTGCCAAGATGCTGAACGAACAGATTGTCAAACCACAATGCCGACATGATGACTACGGGCACAAAGCTTAAGTATTCAACCACTGCATTTGGCAAATGAAATTTCTTCAACAAAACGAACGGTACGACTCGTGAAAGCCAAGTCACCAAACCGCACAAAAAAATCGTCAAAATTACAAAATTAACAGAACGCATGCTTTAATGCCACCCCGATTCCGCATCCGACCAAAGTTACAAACACGACCAACAAATTTTTCGGAATGAAAATCATCCCCAAAAAGACCAGTGCCAAGGTCACAAAAACCATGGCAAACTGCAAGCCCTTGGCCAAAGAATCATCGGCAATAATTTGCAGATAAAGCAACCCGACAAACATTGCGACCAAAGCAAAATCCATTCCGAAACGCCCAGGATTGCCGATGAAGCTCCCTAGAACTCCGCCCGCATAAGATGAGGCCGCCCAAGTAACGTATGCAATCAGATTAGCCGAGTTGAACCATTCAAAGCTCAGGATGCCACCGGTGCGGTTTTTCTTGTTCATGCTCAAGGCAAAAGTTTCGTCAGTCAAAAATGAACCTATCAAAATATTTTTTGACATGCTTTCTTTTGAAAAATAAGGAGCAACGTTCATCGACATCAAAATCATTCGCGAATTGACCAAAAAGGTCGACAAGACGATTGATGCCAACGGACTGCTCGCCTGCAGCATGCTGACGGTCACGAACTGTGCGGATCCGCCGTATGTAACGAGCGACATCAGCGCGATGATCCATGGCGAAAGTCCCGCCGATCTGCCAACAACCCCAAATGCCAAGCCAATGCCGATATACCCGAAAACCGTCGGCAGCGTATCGGTTGCTCCCGTCTTGACGTCAAGTTTATCATTCACGTAAACCACCCCCAGTGTATTGATTACAAGAATACACCGATATTTGAACGATTTCCACAAATTCTTGAAAACAACGTCGATTTGTCAAAAACGGGGCTGGAAAAAACTCTGTCTCAAATTGAAAAACCGGATGGTTTGCAATCAATCGCAAATCTGATCCGGTTTTTTACGTATACGTGACGCTTGCTATGATGGAAATAACCCAAAATAGTTTGGCAGTAAATTCGACTGTGAGCTTGGCGCGCTGATTTGGCAGACGCTGCATTTGGCAAAAGCCGTTTACGGACACATCGATGAAAATGGGCCTTTTGTCCGTAAAAATTCAGACGTTTCGGACCCGGTTTTACGGACAAATGCTCCGAAAAGCGCCTTTTGTCCGTAAATTCCCAGTATAATGGCCAAAAATTTACGGACAAACCACTGGAAAATGCCGGTTTGTCCGTAAAATGCGTTTTGCTTACGGACAAATCAGCCAAAAATGGCACTTTGTCCGTAAATTTGAGTGAGATATTGGATAAATAAGTTGAGCAGCACTGCGACTTGCTATTTGGCAGTCTGTTTTTTAACGGCTGCTTTTTTGTCGCTGTCTTCTTTAGGCGTATTGACCGTCAAAGTAATTTTGCCTTTTTTGGCACCGATCGTGACCGTGTCTCCGATCTGAATCTTTCCTTGAAGCAATGCTTCGCTCAAAAGATCCTCAACTTCGGTCTGCAACGCCCGTCTGATCGGTCGAGCACCATATTCGGGATCAAAGCCGGCTTTTGCGACGACTTCGATTGCCGCAGGAGTAACCTTGAGCTTGACCTTTTGCTCAGCAATTCGTTTAATGACGTCTTTGGCCATCAGCTTGACGATTTGGTGCAGCTCATCTTTTTCGAGTGAATGGAAGATGACGATTTCGTCAATTCTGTTTAAAAATTCAGGCCTGAAACGCTTCTTCAGCGATTCTCTGATCTTGGAAGACATTGCCGCATAATCATTTGAGAGATCGGTTGCACCGAAGCCGACCGATTTTTCGTCACGCAATGCCGTTGCGCCAAGGTTAGACGTCATAATAATGATCGTGTTCCTGAAATTGACCTTTCGTCCTTTTGAATCCGTCAAATAGCCGTCATCCAACACTTGAAGCAAGATGTTGAAAACATCCGGATGGGCTTTTTCGACTTCATCAAGCAAAACGACCGAATAAGGCTTGTTGCGGACCTTTTCCGTCAGCTGTCCGCCTTCATCGTACCCGACGTATCCCGGAGGAGCCCCGATCAAACGACTAGTTGAATATTTCTCCATATATTCGCTCATATCGATTCTGATCATGGCGTCTTCCGAACCAAACATTGCTTCTGCCAAAGCCTTGGCAAGCTCGGTCTTTCCGACACCTGTCGGTCCAAGAAACATGAATGACCCGATTGGGCGAGTCGGATCAGACAAACCGCTTCTTGCACGTCTGATTGCTTTCGACACGGCCTTGATAGCTTCATCTTGACCGACAACGCGCTTATGCAGAATTTTTTCCAGATTGATCAAACGTTCGCTTTCTGTTTTTGTCAGCTGCGTAACGGGCACTCCCGTCCACTCGGAAACGACCGTCGCAACGTCTTCTGCTGAAACGACTCCGGCGTACTCTTTCTTTTCGTCTTTTTTGCGCTTGGCTTCTTCGATTTTGGCAATCTTTTCTTTTGCCTCCAAAGCCTGGTTGCGCAATCTTGCCGCCTCTTCAAATTTTTCGTCAAGCAATGCCTGCTCTTGTTTCTTGGCGATTTCGGACAATTCTTTGTTCAAATCCAGCAGCTTGACGTTTTTTCCTGCTTTGACGATTCGCAAACGTGCTGCCGCCTCGTCCATCAAATCAATTGCCTTATCGGGCAAAAAGCGTTTCGTAATGTAGCGACTGCTTAAGTGTACGGCTGCTTCCAAGGCCTCATCCGAAATTTTTACCTTATGGTGTTCTTCGTAACGCGGACGAACTCCTTTCAAAATTTCCAATGCCGCTTCTTGGCTCGGTTCTTCAACAACAACGGTCGCAAAACGCCGTTCCAAGGCAGGATCTGATTCAACATACTTTTGGTATTCGTCAAGCGTAGTTGCTCCGATGACCTGCACTTCTCCTCTTGCAAGCGCAGGCTTTAAAATATTGGATGCGTCGATTGCTCCCTCAGCACCGCCCGCGCCAATGAGCGTGTGCATCTCATCAATGAATAAAATGACGTTTCCATCGCTGTAAACTTCTTCGAGAATCTTTTTCAAGCGATCTTCGAATTCGCCGCGATATTTAGTGCCGGCAACAAGCGATCCCATATCAAGCATCATCAAACGATCATTAAGCAAGTTTTCGGGAACGCGGCCTTCGACGATGGCTTGTGCCAAGCCCTCAGCAACCGCCGTTTTGCCAACGCCGGGTTCGCCTAAAAGAACCGGATTGTTTTTTGTCCTGCGACTCAAAATCTGGATGATCCGATTGACTTCTTTTTCGCGTCCGATTACGGGATCAATCATGTTTTCAGCAGCCATCTCGGTCATGTCGCGACCAAGCTCGTCCAAGGTCGGCGTTTTTGATTTTCCTTGCTGTTCCTCGGCCTTTTTTGTCACGCGCCGCAATTGACTTTGACTGATGCCGAGCTTGCGCAAAAGAATTTGTCGAAGTTTTTTGCAATCCACATGCAGACTGGTTAAAATTCGAGACGAAAGGATGTCCTCATCGCTCAACAATGCTAACAGAAAATGTTCGGTCCCGATTCTGACGGCCCCCGTCAAAAATGCCTGTTTCCTGGTTTCGTCCAAAACGGCCTTGGCCTTTGGAGAATACGGCAAATAGTTGCTCGGCGACTGACGCAGCAAATTGCCGTACCCGGCTAAGCGTTCGATTTCTCGACGAACATCGCCTGGCGTCACCATCGCTTGTTTTAAGACCTGACCTGCCACGCCCTTGTCTTCGATCGTCAATGCCAAGAGCAAGTGTTCGGTCCCGATTGCCTGATGTCTGAAATAATTTGCCTGTTCCTGCGCAATCGCCATTACGCGCTTTGCGCTGTCAGTATATAAATCGTCCATGGAATTACCTTCCTTCTTTAGTATTGTCAGTCAGCACACTTCAGCCTGTTGATAACACTCTTTAAAATACGTGCGCGCACGATATCCTCGATCTCATGGTCGCTGAAGGCCAAAACGTTGCGATTAAACGTGCTTAAAATAAGATTTGCTTCTCTTCTGTTCAAAAAATGATTCTCATACAGAGCTTGAACCACCTTGAAAGCATCCGTTTCCGTTATCGATTCTCCGGTATATTCGATTAATTCATTCAAATATTCCGCATCATCGACCAAATCAACTTTCTCAATCCTGATGTATCCGCCGCCTCCGCGCTTGCTTTCAACCAAATAACCATTTTGAACCGTAAAACGCGTTTTGATTACATAGTTGATTTGTGACGGAACGCAGTCAAACTGCTGAGCTATTTCCGAACGCTTAATTTCAATTGAAGGCGACTCTTTTAAGATGCTTTTCAAATATTGCTCAATTATATCAGAAATATTCCGATTCTGCATATTCTACCACCTTTCTTCGCGTTTTGACTATGTTTGACTATTATTATAGACGCGTCAGGTGTCATTTTGCAATCAATATCCCTTGTCGGTCGCATGAAAACACGTTTTGATCTCGCAATTGCAGGCATTTTCCAACCTGTGATAACTACAATTGATTATAGTCTTTTCGGACCATTTTTGCACCATGATTTATAATGTGATACGAGCAGCAATCAATCTCAACTATTGAAAAATACAGGGCTTCTACAAAATTAAGAAACAAAAAAATTTCTTTGTCTGAACCATGGGTATGCCGGTGAATCAAACAAGCTTATAATTAAAAATCCAGGATGCGATTTATATAATCTTCGCATCCTGGACACTATCGCAACAATCGTTGTTGCAAACCGTTTTATTCAAATCGGGAAAACAGGATTTGAACCTGCGACCCCCACGTCCCGAACGTGGTGCTCTACCAAGCTGAGCTATTTCCCGGTAACCATAATCTATTATAGTATTTTAAAACTGATTTTGCACTATATTTATCGCAAAATATTAAAAAAATAGAACACTCGCAATCAATCAGTTTAATGATCGATTACAAAAAAAGGTCGGCATAAATCCAACCGAGGTCTATTTAAATCGGGAAAACAGGATTCGAACCTGCGACCCCCTGGTCCCAAACCAGGTGCTCTACCAAACTGAGCTATTTCCCGATAACCGGTCAATCAAATTATGACCAATAAAAAATGCACCCAGTAGGAGTCGAACCTACAACCTTCTGATTCGTAGTCAGACACTCTATCCAGTTGCGCTATGGGTGCATATCAATATATTAAATTATATAATGCCGAGGACCGGGATCGAACCGGTACGGTAATCACTTACCGCAGGATTTTAAGTCCTGTGCGTCTGCCAATTCCGCCACCCCGGCATAATCTTTGATGAACTGGCATAAGCGGAAGACGGGATTCGAACCCGCGACCCCCACCATGGCAAGGTGATGTTCT
>ERZ1034992.114-NODE-114-length-52122-cov-14.985000_pt1 | contig 52122 bp, 55 predicted proteins | sample MGYA00520695_ERZ1034992 | MGnify/ENA primary metagenome ERZ1034992 (study PRJEB33766, sample SAMN09781778) | gut metagenome | biome: gut microbiome | host: Homo sapiens | place: Madagascar | study: EMG produced TPA metagenomics assembly of the PRJNA485056 data...
GCATTAAATAGTATTAAGGAGAAAAGTATATGGAACTATCAAAAGTAACAATGATATTACGTGGATATAACGTAGAACAAGTAAGAACAGTTGCGGAAGTTCTATTACATGCAAAGTATGTAAGAAATATGGAAATAACTCTAAATACTGATAATGCATATGAAATAATCCAGATAATATCAAATGAATTTCAAGGAAAGTTAAATGTTGGTGCTGGAACAGTTCAAACTTATGATGAACTTAAAAAAGCAGTAGATGCAGGGGCAAAGTTTGTTCTTTCACCAAGACAAATGTCATCTGACATGCTTGCATATTGTAAGGAAAGAGGTATAGTCAGTGTACCAGGGTCATTTACGCCTTCTGAAATTGGTGACCAGTTTGCAATGGGGGCGGACATTGTTAAAGTTTTCCCAGCTAATGAACTAAGTTTGAAGTATGCGAAAAAAGTTTGTGAGCCAATGGGAGATCTTAAATTAATGGCAGTTGGTGGAATCAATAGAGAAAATGTTAGAGAAGCTTTAGATTCTGGATATAAATATGTTGGTACAGCAGGTGGATTATTTCCTAAAGACCAAATTGCACAGATGGATAAAGAGAAGATGCTTATTAGCCTAAAGGAGTTTGAAGCTGAACTAGATTAAGGAGAGCCATGAAAGATATACAGAAAAGAAGAAAATTAATAATCGACTTGCTGATTAATGCAGAAGATTACTTAACAGTAAAGAAGATATCATCTCTTTTAGGTGTATCTGAAAGAACAGTACATAATGATTTAGATTGTCTACAGGACAAGTACGAGATTATTAAGAAGAGTGGAGTGGGCATTAGGCTGGTTTCAAATAATAATCTAATCGATACGGAAACAACTTTAGATGATAGACGACTAGATATTATAAAAAAATTAGTATTGGAAGGTCGAATAGTCACAATTAATGAACTTAAAGAACAATATTATGTGTCTCAAAGCTCGATACTGAATGATTTAAGATGGATAAGGGACAATTTTCTGCAATCATATAATGCAAATCTTTTTAGTTCTGAAAAAGGTACGAAAGTTATTTGCTCTGAAAACGAAAGAATTAAAATATTAGTATCATATAGTAATTTGGCGATTAACTTAGATCAAACAAATTTTCAAAAAGAAGAAATCATAAGGACATTTTCTTTGATTTATCCTAAAAATATTTGTGAAACATGCTGGCATGTTATCGAAATGTTTAGGAATGAACAATTTTCACAGAAGGCAGAATATTACTTGCAAAATGTCTATAAGTTTCTACTTGCACTAACCTACAGGCTGCAATTAGGTAATCATTTAGTAGCTGAAAATAAAAATGAACTGCATACTATGCAAGTTATGGAACTGACAAATTATCTCCTTGCCCGTGATGTCTATAATTTAATAAATGAAAATTTAGATATTAAAATAATACCTACCGAAGAAGATGTCTTATATCTATCGATGCTTTTACGAGCAAATAAAATTAGCTTTTTGAAAACAACAAATGGGATAGATGATTATTCTAAGCAATTTGCTTCTAGTCTAATTAAAAAAATGTCGGAAGTTCTAGGAATAGATTTAACTGGTAATTCACAATTAGTTGAAATGATTTGCTCACATTGTAATGCAATGTTCGAAAGAATCAAAAATAAAGTTAAACTTGAAAACCCAATGTTGCAAATTATTAAGCAGGAATATCAAGCAATGTTTGAGTTGGTATGGCTTATAGTTGATGCAATAGATCACAATATTTCGAAAAATATTAGTGAGGATGAAATAGGTTTTTTGATGCTGTATTTCCAGAATGAAATGGAAAAGAACAAGAAAAGTAAAAAAATAATCGTTGTTTGTCCGAATGGAGTAGTAGCATCTAACCTTATAGCGTCTAAGATTAGAGAGTTTCTTCCGCCTATGGATATTATCGAAGTGACATCAATAGACAGAATTGCAAAGAATGATATTTCAGGATACTCATTTATCGTATCAACTACATCATTGGATAAACAGATAATACCTGTCATACAAGTTTCAATGCTATTAACAATTCAAGATATTAATAATATCAAGGATATGTATGAGGGTATTAGTGAATATAAGAGCGGTGATAATGCTATTTTTAGTCAATTGAAAACCAAATATTTGACTGAAGAAGATATATTTTGGAGTAATAAATCTCTGACTAGGGAGAATGTGATCCATGAGGTATGTAGAAAATTATTAGACAGTGGAAAAGTGAAAAAAGGTTTTTACGAGTCAGTTCTTAATCGAGAGAAAATATCTTCAACAAGTATATCGACAGATGGTGCAATTCCACATGCATCTTGCAAATATGTAAATGAGACATGCTTTGCATTATATGTAAGTAGCAAACCTATTGAGTGGGGAGATTACTCAGTAAAAGTTATTATTTTCTTTGCTTTAGCAGAGTCAGATATGCCTGACTCAAGGAGAATTCTTACTGAGGCATTTAATTTTATTAGAGAACAAAATGTCGTGGATACATTAGCAAGCGTAAATTCAAAGGACAGATTGATAGATTTGATATATTTTGGAGGAAAAAATGATTGATGAAAAATTGATTTTTACAGGATTGGAGTATACAGAAAAAACAGCTTTACTCAATTTCTGCTACAAGAAATTAAAAGAATTAGATTATTTATCAGATATTTCAGAATTTGCAGATGAAATAAAAAAGAGAGAAGAGATTATGCCAACATCAGTTGGTTTTGGGGTAGCGATTCCTCATGGTAGATGTAAAGCTGTTAAACGGCCATTCATTGTATTCATTAAATCTAGTGAGCCATTTTTTTGGAATAGAGATGATTCTGAAAAGTCTGATTTAATCTTCATGATTGGTGTACCTGAGGGGGATAATGCAAGTAACATGCACTTGCGTATACTTTCCTCCATTAGTAAGAAGCTAATGCATCATGAATTTAGGGATGCTCTAAGAAATGGTACAGATAAGGAAGTATATCAATTATTAAATGAAATTGATCAAACAATAACAGGAGGATGCAACAAATGAAAATTATTGGTATTACAGCATGTCCAACAGGGATTGCGCACACATATATGGCACAAGAATGTTTGGAAAAAGAGATTAAAAAAAGAGGCATCGATGTAAAAATAGAAACCCAAGGCGGCCTTGGAATAGAAAACGAATTAACAGAAGATGATGTGGCTTCAGCTGATGTTGTTATTCTTGCAGTTAGTGTAGTAATTGAAGGTGAGGAAAGATTTGAAGGAAAGAAGATTATCAACACAGATGTAAACGAGGCAATTTCAAATACTGCAGGATTGATAGACCGAGCAGTTGAACTAGCGAAAGGGGAATAATATGAAGCAAGTATTAAAAGATGTACAGAAGGCATTACTAAGTGGCGTATCATTTATGATGCCAATTGTTGTGGCTGGTGGTGTGATATTGGCGGTATCACTATTAGGCGCACAGCAAACACCTACTGGACTTGTTCCGGCAAATGACATATTAAAATTTTTAAATACTCTAGGTAAAGCAGGAATGGCAATGATGATTCCGGTTTTCTCGGCATACATTGCATATTCTATGGCTGGTAAACCGGGCTTAACTCCAGGATTTATTTTAGGTTTCATGGCAAATAATGCCGTAAGCATTAATGGTACAGATGTAAAAACTGGTTTCTTAGGAGCAATGATTTTAGGTATCTTAAGCGGTTATGTAGTTAAGTGGATGAAATCATGGAATGTTGGTAAGTCGCTCCGTTCTGTGATGCCAATTATCATTATTCCAGTACTTACTGTTTTGGGACTAGGGTTAATTTATTATTTTGTAATTGGATATCCAATTGCTATTCTAGTAAATGCATTATTAAAATTCATGACAGGTCTATCAACTACAAATGCTATTGGTTTGGCTATATTGATGGGCGCAGTTGCTGAGATTGATTTTGGTGGACCAGTAACAAAGACAGTATCTATGTTCACATTGGCTTTAATCAATGAAGGTGTATTCTGGCCAAATGGAATTTTCCGTGTATTAGTAGCAGTTCCACCTATTGGCATTTTCTTAGCAACTATTCTTTTCAAAAAGAAATTTAGTGAAGAAGATAGGGATAATGCAAAGGCAGTGGGTATTATGGGATGCTTAGGAATTACAGAAGGTGCAATTCCATATGCATTAAAAGATCCTAAGTCTGTATACCCGGCAACAATTATTGGTGGTATCGTTGGTGCGATTATTGCTTTATTTGGAAAAGTAGAGTGCCCAGTACCACATGGTGGATTTATTGTTTTACCAGTAGTATCAGGACGAATCTTATTTATTGTTGCAATTTTAGTAGGCTCCTTAGCAACTGCTGTAGTTCTAGGATTACTACGTAAAGATGCTACAGAAAATACAGAATCAAAATAATTAAAAACTTCTTCACCTAAACTTACACGATGCTACCTACTTAAGAGTATTACTTGAAAGTAGGTAGTTTTTATATTGTTGTAACGCATGAGAAACATCATCTATACTTAAATAGGTTATAGAGGGTAGTCATTATGGAAAATAAAGAAAAAAGTATGTTTCAAGAAGCTCGTATGAAGCTGAAACTAACAAGAAATAAAGTAGCAGACTTATCAGATGGTTTTTTCAATGAGAGTCGTCTAGAGAAGATTGAAACTGGTAAGCTTGAAATTCATCCTGAAGAAGTTGTGAAGCTTGCGGAAATCTATAAGGATAAAGAACTGTGTAGTACATTCTGTGCAACAAAGTGCCCAGTTGGAATCAAGCGAGGGATGAAGGTTGTCAAAGAGAAGAACTTATCTCAGATTGTGTTGGAGATGCTTGCGACTTTGCAATCTTTAGATGAAAAGAAAGTAAGATTAATTGAAATGACAGTGGATGGGAAAATCGATGATAAGGAAATCCGCGATTTTAAACTAATCCAAGATCAACTGAAACAAATGGAGGAAACAATCCATTCTTTACAGCTTTGGATCGAACATTATATTGATAAAAACTAATATTTCGTAATAATTGCTAAAATTAAAGATGTTTTTCGTAATATTCGTAAAATAATAAATGGATGTTACAAGATATAATGCATGTATAAAAAAGGGGATGAAATAATGAACGTACAAAAGAACCCACAGTTTAATCAGTTTAATAGAATGAAGTTTCGACAAGAGAATTTAAAGAATAATACTGTGATGAGCTATGTGATAGGAGTTGTTATTACACTTGTTATCGCATGTATTGGCTTCTACTTTTTCTTACCAGCAATTAACCTTAAGAGTATTCGATTTTGGGGATTCTTACTAGGGATTGGTGCAGTATACTTTGTAGTACAAGCACTAGTATTCTCTATTCGAAAAGAAAAGGAAAATGTTAAGAAGATTGCAATTGTAGAGTCTGTTCTCCTTGTATGCATGGTGCTAGGTAGTATTACAAGTATGCGCTTATTCCACGCGAAGGGATATTCATCTATTTTAAAAGTAGATGAAGGTAGTACAGAAGATATTCCATCTGTCAGTGGGACAAGTTCTATTGCGTTAATGGATACCGCAAGTGCAGAAAAACTTGGGGATCGTAAGATTGGTTCCTTGAGTGATGTTGTCTCACAGTTTAATGTCGGCGAGTATATGCAGATTGACTATCAAAATAGTCCAATCAAGGTGGCACCTTTACAATATGATGGATTCTTTAAGTGGTTTGGAAACCATGAAAATGGAATTCCGGGTTATGTAAAAGTAAATCCAGTCACAATGGATGCGGAATATGTTGCGATGACTAACAAGATGAAGTATGTCCCTAGTGCTTATTTCAACGAGAATCTAGGAAGACATATTCGGTTTGCATATCCAACAACAATGTTTACAAATCTTCATTTCGAAATTGATGAAGAAGGTAATCCTTGGTATATCGCTTCTACTTATACAAATAGTATTTCCCTATTTGGTGGTAAGAAGATTACAGGTGCTATCTTAATCAATCCAATTGATGGCACAATGACCAAGCTTGATGTAAAGGATGTTCCTCGTTGGGCAGATATTATTTATCCAGGAAATTTGATTGTTGAGCAGTATAACGACTCTGCCAAATTGCACCGCGGATTCTTGAATAGCATCTTCGGCCAGATTGATTGTAGACAGACTACAACCGTAGAAATTAAGAATGAAGATGGTGATAAGAGTTATCGTACAGACTATGGATATATTGCGAAAGATGGAGATATTTGGATTTATACAGGTGTAACCTCTGTAAATGGTGATTCAAGTAATATTGGATTCATTATGGCAAATGAACGTACATCTGAAACTAAGTTCATCCTAGCTTCTGGCGCAGACGAAGGCAGTGGAATGCATTCGGCTGAAGGTGAAGTGCAGGAGAAGGGTTATCACGCATCCTTCCCATCATTAATCAATGTAGATGGTACACCGACATATATCATGGTATTAAAGGATGATAATGGTTTGGTGAAGATGTATGCTTGTGTCAATGTTGAGCAGTATAACATGGTTGTTACAGCGTATAACCAAAAGGACGCAATCGAACAGTATCGCAGACTACTCAAGGGTGAAATCAGCACAGAACAAGCAAACCAAGAAGTTGCTGATGCTGTAGATACTTCTAACTATAAAGAGAAGGAAATTACAGTGGCGAAGCTTGAAAAGATTGATATTGGTGGTAATACCTATCTTTATATCATTGATACAGATCAAATGATATATAAGGCAAAGTACGCTGATGTAATTAAGATGATCACTGTAAATGCTGGCGATAAGATTACAATCAAGACAGATGGTACATATTATCTGTATGAGTAAGAGGGATCTCTTATTCTTCTAAAAGTTATTTAATTTGCATGCATGACTTAAGTTTCATTGACTTTACAGTATTCTTTGAGTAATATTTTAATAGAAATATCAATGAGGAAGTTATCATGATTGAGCTTAACTCGTTTTCATTAAATTATACGGTTTGTATATTTTTTGAGATGAGTTTTTTTGTTGAGAGGGACTATGAAAATCAAGAAAATACTAAACAATAATACTGCAGTCATTGATGATAATGGTAATGAAGTAATTGTGATTGGAAAAGGAATTTGTTTTCAGCATAAAGCTGGAGATTCCATTAATAGTGCATTAGTCGAGAAACAGTTCTTTTTATCTTCAAATGATTTGAATCTCAACCTACAGAAGGTATTGGTTTCTTTGCCGTTGAGTGAAATCAATATCGTGGATAGAATTATCCAAAATATACGTTTATCTTTAACAAAGAAATTCAGTGATATGCTATATGTTTCACTTTGTGATCATGTGCATTACGCATTAAAGAATTATGCGGATGGAATATATGTACGTAATGATTTATTAACTGAAATATCGCATTTTTATTCAGATGAATATGAACTTGGAATGCAAGGTGTTCAGATTATATCCGAGGAAACAGGCGTAGAACTGCCGGTAGATGAAGCTGGTTTTATTGCGATGCATATCATCAATGCTGAAACTGAAAATGGAATCGGTACTGCAAATGTTAGGATGGTCACTATCATCATCGATGAGATATTGAAAATCATATCGAATTACTTCAATGTGGAAATTGATGAAAAATCATTGGTATATTTTAGACTAATTAGTCACTTAAAGTATTTTGCAAGAAACATTGTTACACATCAAGAATTTGGGAGTGATGATAAGAATGAAGCTCTTTTGAATATGCTAAAGGAAGCATATAAAGACGCTTACTTATGTGCTATAAATATTAAACAATTTATACGTGCAAAATATGAAGTGGAAATTGGTAATGAGGAATTAACATATTTAATAATTCATATTCAAAGATCAATATCATGAAAGGGGAATCGATATGAATGAGAATCAAAAATTAGCACAGTTTATTCTAGAAAATGTAGGTGGAAAGGAGAATGTAGAGTCTGCTACGCACTGCATGACAAGATTGCGCTTAAAGTTAAAAGATAATACAAAGGCGAATCGTACAAATCTAGATAATCATCCAGGTATCATTTCTACCCAGGCTGCAGAAGGAAAACTACAAGTGATTATTGGCACACAAGTAGGAGATGTTTACGAAGAGTTTATTAAACTTGTACATGTGGCAGAGGAAGTTCCACAAGAAGAGATAAAAGACAAAAATGTTCTAAATCGCTTTGCGGCATTGATTACGAAAATTGTGGTTCCATCATTAGGTGTTTTATGTGCTTGTGGAATCATTGCAGGTGTTAATTCAATTCTGCTATCAACTGGTGTGATTACGAGTGGGGATGGCACAAATATCCTATTATCTAGCTTGGGTAATGCATGCTTAACGTTCTTCCCAGTTATTTTAGGCTATACTAGTGCAACTGCATTTGGTATGGATCCATTTATCGGTATGATTCTGGGTGCGTTTATGATTTATCCTGGTATAGCACAGACAATCAATGCAGGAGACCCATTATTTACACTGTTTGCAGGTACTCCATTAGAAATGCCTGTATTCAAAACTTTCTTAGGAATTCCAATTATTTTCCCTGCAACAGGATATACATCAACAGTTATTCCTATTATGATGGTAAACTTCTTGGCTTCTAAGATTGAAAAGATTTTAAAAGAAGTATTACCACGTGTAACAAGACAGTTCATGGTTCCTTTCTTTACAATTCTTTTTGCGGGAATCGTAGGTGTATTATTAGTTGGGCCAATCTCAATGATTATCCAGAACTTATTGCAGGCTGGATTAAACAGTTTGATTTCAACTTCTAAGATTTTAGCGTTTGCAGTAATTACACTGATTTATCAACCATTGGTTATTTTTGGTTTACATTGGCCATTAATTACTTTGGGAATTATGGAATTTGGCTCATTAGGAAATTCACTCATTGTAGCTTCAATCTTTCCTGCAAGCTTTGCACATATGGCAGCTTGCTTTGCAGTATTCCTAAAGAGTAAAGATATTAAGACAAAGAATATTGCATTACCTGCATTCTTGAGCGCATGTTTCTGCATTATTGAGCCTTCTATTTACGGCGTTACATTACCAGTTAAGAAGCGTTTTGGCTTCTGCATGATTGGTGGATTAGTAGGTGGTTTAATCTTGGCTTTATCAAATTCTCCAATGTATGCGATTAGTATGGGTGTAACAGGTGTTATGTCATTTATTAATCCAAATGCTCAGGGTATCGGAGGACTAGTTTGGGCAGTTATTGCATGTATTGCTGCGATGCTAGTAACATTCACACTTACATTTGTTACATATCAAGATGCAAAGGAAGTGAAATAAATGAGTTTATCTCGCAGAGATAAAATATATGGTTTACTTTTTGGCTGTGCTTACGGTGATGCAATGGGTATGCCATCTGAAATGATGTGCCGAAAGATATTGGACGAAACATTTCCTGATGGTATCCATGCATTATTACCATCTTCAAAGAATGATTTCTTCAAGCGAAAATTCAAAGCAGGTGAGGTAACGGATGATACTGTTAATACCTTACTGGTATGTGATTCAATCATTGAAGAAGGACAATTTGATACGGAATTATACCTTCATAAATTAGTGCGATGGGCAGACGAAAATCCAGAAAAGAATGCTAGTCAAATTGGGCCGTCTACTTCAAAAGCTCTTGATTTATTACGCGCTGGTAAAAGTTATGTAGAATCTGGAAAATATGGAACAACAAATGGCTCTGCCATGAAAGCTAGTCCACTCGGGATTTTGCATGATTATCATGACATAGAAGGTTTAGTAGATGATGTTTGTAAACTATGCCTCCCAACACACAATACAAGTATTGCGATTGCAGGTGCGAGTGTTGTCGCAACTCTATCTAGTTATGCTTTGCGACATGAATATGATGAAGAAGAAATTTGGACACTAACAAAACGAGCAATTGAAGAGGGAATGAAACATGGAAATCAACTCCCATCACCATCGTTGTTAAAGAGACTTGATTTAGTTCAACAAGATATTATGACATTATCTGAGAAAGAGGTTCTTGAGAAGCTTGAGACAGTGTATGGGGTTGGCTTTGAAACAATTGAAACAATTCCGGCTGTATTTACGATGATTGTCCTGAGTAAAGGGAATCCTATGAAGTCTGCTTGGTTATCAGCCAATATTGCAGGGGATAGTGATACGATTGGTTCTATATCCACTGCTATCTGTGGGGCGTTTCATCCGGAATTTAATAGTCTAGATATGAAACTCATTGAGGAAGTCAATGGAATTAATTTTAAAGCATATGTAGATGGATTAGAAAAAGCATTTAAATAAGTATTAAAAGGACTCCAATATGATATTGAAGTCCTTTTCAATGGTGCGGATAACAGGAATCGAACCTGCACTCCGAAGGAACTAGATCCTAAATCTAGCGCGTCTGCCAGTTCCGCCATATCCGCGTGCTAGATAATAATAGCAGAATAGTAAGACGATGAAAAGCATAAAATGATTAATTCGCTGATTGTGCGTTAATTAACTGGTTCACATAGTATGGAAATTGCTTCTCCCACCATGACCAATCATGGCTGACGTCGAATCCCCAGTACTCGACATGAGCAGGGATATTCTTATATTTAAGTAGTTCTTCTAAGCGACGGGTGTCCTCTAACATTGGATGTTCCCAAGCACCCTGCCCACAACAGATATAAATCTGTTTCTGACGGTATTTTTCAACGTATGGATGATTATAGTGCATACCATTGATGAAGTCGTTTGGGGAATTTTGATAGATGATTTCGTTGCTGTAGGAGCCAAAGAATGGGTAGGTACTATATACACCAGATAAACAAATACATCCTGCAAATAAGTCTGGCATACGAAACAAGATATTGAGTGCGTGATAAGCACCTAGTGAGCACCCGGTTGTGTAGACTTTACTTTCTCTTTGGTTTGGATATAAATCACGGAATAGTGGTAAAAGTTCTTGGTGAATGTAATTGAAATATGCTTCGTGCGCACTGATGCGATCATTGATGTTTTTCCATTCTGCAGACCAAGATTCTCCATCAATGGAGTCACAGCATAGTACCATGACTTTTCCTTGATCAATTTGATAGGAAATGGATTGGATTAGGTTACGGTTTTCATAGTCGTAGAATCTTCCATCTTGTGATGGAAAGGCAAGTAGTACAATGCCTGCATGACCAAAAACCTTGAATTCCATTTCTCGGTTTAGATAATTACTATAGCTCTTGTGGTAGTTTATCTGCATGTGGCTGCACTTCCTTTTCCGTCACAAAATCAACAAACTCATGTAGTTCCTTCATTGTTTTAAAGCGGGCAACGTAGAATTCATTACCCATCGCTGCATCTAGCACCTGTGGCATTCTTTCATGCATGACGATGTTTGCGCCAAAGCGTTGGAAGATTTCAAGGCCAGAATGTGCGTAATGGCTACCGTCACGCAAACCTACATATACACAGTGATAGATAGGATGTGGCGATACCATATTCTGTAAATGCATGCACATTTTTGCATAGATCATGTAGATGTTAATATCTTGCGAGTAGTTGATCATGTCTGTCATGTATCCACCTGGTGGACGCATGTTTACTTCTAGACCGATTAAATCACCTCTCTTGCCAAGTCCTTCTTTATCTTCTGTCATACGGAAGTACTCTGTATGGAAGAAGCGTGAGCGAAGATCGAAGGCGTGGATGAGTCGTTCACCCATCTGGTTTAGATCTTTTGGTATGTCAATTTCATTCCAGAATACACAATCTGTCTTCCCGTTTACGATTTCCATGACTGGGTTTGGAAATACGTGGCATGTACGATAAACGATTTTGTTGTTTTCGTCTACAATGCCATCGAATGACAGGATATATCCTGGAACATATTCTTCCATGATATATTCATGTGGCAGTTGGATTTTATAGAAGTCTTCTAGTTCGCCATCATTGCAAATCTTCCAAGTTGCGCTGGAACCTACACCATTGTTTGGCTTTACAACAACAGGATAGCCTACTTTAGAGATGAATTCTTTACCAGCTTCTAAAGTGGATACGATGTGATAGCGTGCGGTTGGTACATTTGCCTTGTGATAGTATGCCTTCATTTCAGATTTTAGCTTATAGTGCACAACATCATCTGCTTTATCACCGGTGGTAATATTAAAGTCCTGACGTAGTTTTGCGTCTTGAAATAACCAATATTCATTATTGGACTCTAGCCAGTCAATTTTGCCATAACGATGCGCAAACCATGCGACTGCACGATATACCTCATCATAGTTTTCTAGAGAACTTACTTGATAGTAATCATCAAAAGCTGACTTTTGTACGTCGCTTAAAGAGTTATAATTTGCATCACTGATTGCGAGGGAACGACCACCTAATTGTTTCCAAGCGAGTGGGAATTGATAATATGTCTTAGGAAAATTAGGGGAAATAAAGATAAAGTTTTTTTGCATAATATTCACCTGCTTCGTGATGATTTTAGCATATTTTAGAGTATAAAGATGAAGAAGGCACATACTTTTTTGCTAGAAAGTTTATAATAGTAGCAGGAGGTATTTATAATGGGCGAACTATTATTACAATTACGAAAAGATAATATGAAGGCAATGAAGGAACATGACACTCTGACTAAGGGTGTATTGAGCCTTGTGATTTCCGCAATTACACTTGCGGAGAAGGAAGCTGGTCATACGTTAGAGAAGAATGATGAGCTAGCGTATATTCAACGTGAAATCAAACAGACAAATGAAACGATTGAGAGTATTCCTGAAAATCGTGCAGATTTAAAGGAGGAGGCACAAAAGAAGCTGGCATTACTTTCTTCTTACTTACCAAAGCAGTTAACGGAAGAAGAGATTCAGCAAATCATTGAAGGAATCTTACAAGAGAAGGGCTTAGAACCTCTGAAGCGTAATCAAGGTCCTGTGATGAGGGAGATTCTTGATAAGTACAAGGGTCAAACGGACGGTAAGACTGTTAACCGTATTCTCAGCACAATCTTGCATTAAAAACAAGTAACTTTCGTTACTTGCGATTGTTTGGATCAAAATTTGTAATTTGTCGAACAACTTCGGCAGCTAATGTAATACCTGCAACAGGTGGAACGAAGGCGGTGGAACCTGGAATACTCCATTTCACTGCTTTTTCTTGTTCCTCATCGGAATATTCAATTGGTTTGATTGGGGCTTCTGTTGAGCAGCATACCTGTAAGTCTTTGATGTTACGCGCACGTAATTCATGGCGCATGACTTTTGCCAGTGGATCATTTTTTGTATCGTAGATATCCATTACGCAGACTTTCGTTGGATCGAAGCGATTGCCACATCCCATTGCAGAGATGATAGGAACACCTAAACTCTTTGCGGTTACGATTAAATCAATCTTAGCGGTAACGTTATCGATAGCATCGATGATATAGTCATATTGGCTAAGATCAAACTGATCTTTGGTTTCTGGTAAATAGAAGATAGGTAGAGCATTCACAATAGTATCTGGACTGATTGTGTGGATGCGCTCTTTCATCACATTTACTTTGTATTGGTCGATGGTTGCGTCGGTTGCGATGAGCTGTCGGTTAATATTGGTGAGTGAAACCGTATCATGGTCGACGATGTCGATTTTACCAATCCCACTGCGTGCTAAAGCCTCGATGGCGTAACCACCAACTCCACCAACGCCAAATACGATGACGTGCGCTCGTTGTATTTTATGTAGTGCGTCTCTTCCAATGACGCGTTGTGTTCTAGAAAAACGAGTGATCATGGTTATACCTCGCAGTTTATTGTAACGTAAATTTAATATGGATGGAACGCATCTGCAATGGTTTATAAATTGGTGTAAAATAGTGGCGAGGTCAAAAATATGGCAAAAAAAGAAGTGAAGACAAATGTGATGCGTATTTTGGATACAGAAGGAATTACGTATCAGGAACATACCTATGATATCAGTGATGATTTGATTGATGGTGTCTCTGTCGCACAAAAGTGTGGAGAAGATCCAGAACAGGTCTTTAAGACACTGGTAACGAAGGGTGATGATGGCAATCACTATGTATTTGTGATTCCAGTGAAAGAGAAGCTAGATTTAAAGGCTTGTGCACGTGCGGTCGGTGTTAAGAGTGTGGCGATGTTACCACAGAAGGAATTATTCAAGACAACCGGTTATGTACATGGTGGTTGTTCACCAATTGGGATGAAGAAATTATTTGTAACAGTCTATGATGAAACGATCGTATTGTTTGATACGATTCTTGTCTCAGGTGGTAAGGTTGGTACACAGATTGAAATTGCGCCTGATGATATTATCAAGATTACTGAAGGTAAGGTTGCAGGTTTAACACAATAAAGAAAAGCAGATAACCTATTTGGTTTTCCATTTGTTTATGAGATACATGATTAAAAATCCAAAGCTATATCCACACATGTCAATGAAACAGTCACGCAATTCGGCTGATCTTCCAGGTGTGAAGTATTGAATGCCTTCATCGATAAGCGGTGTTAACACCATCCATAGGATGATGACTAGCCTTTGTCTGCGCTCTTGGATGGTATATGAACTAACAGTCGATACCAAGATACCAAGTAGAGTGTATTCGCTAAAATGTGCAAATTTACGGATGAGTGTATGGAATAATTGAAATGGCATGAAATGTAGAAATTGTAAGCAATCATAGATGCGATTGCTCAATGTTTGACTCAGATTTGCGGAGACTTTTCCGGTTTGTGCTGAGTTATGAAATATCCAAAGTGTATATGCGATTACGATAGTCCAAAGGATTATGTTTTTTATACGGTTATCTTTCATTAGTCATTCTCCATATCGTAGTACCTATGATATAATACCTTCCATGAATAAGAAAAGTGTAATCAATTTTTTGATGGTTTTAGCTGGAACGTTCTTATTGTCTATGTCAGTAGAATTTTTTATTTTACCGTACAATATCCTTTCCGGTGGCGTCGCTGGTCTTGCGGTTGCCTTTGAGCCATTCTTCCATATAGATAAGACCCTATTTGCCAACTCGGCGGTGATTGGCTTCCTAATCTTAGGAGCAGTTATCCTTGGTAAGGAATTTGCCTTAACAACGATGTTGTCTTCACTTGCCTATCCAGTATTTAATAACTTATTGATAAGGGTTCCAAATCCGATCACTGTTGATCCGATTTTGGCTGCTTTATATGCAGGACTTCTTGGTGGTACTGGTATTGGTATTGTGATGAGAGCAGGGTCAAGTACAGGAGGTATGGATATACCAGCCCTGATTTTACATAAGTTTACAGGTGTACAAATTTCGATTTTGGTTATTATTATTGATACTTTAACGGTTGGACTAGGTATTGCAGCGTATGGCATTAATTCTGCATTACTTGGTCTTGTGTCCGTATTTGCGTCTGGCTTTGCGATTGGAAAGGTGCTGAGTGCTGGACAAGGTGCTAATGCCAAGTCTGTACATATTATTTCCAGTCATTGGGAAGAGTTACGAGATGGAATCTATCAGGAACTCAATCGTGGTGTTACGATTTTAGATGGTCGTGGTGGATTTAACAGTGAAACGAAGAATATAGTACTGGTTGTTGTATCAACACGTCAATATGCAAGTTTGATTTCATTGATTAATCGAATTGATCCAAAAGCATTTGTGATTACAAATGATGCATCTGATATGCATGGTGAAGGTTTCACCTACGCTTCATCCAATATTTAACAGAATGTGATAAAATTATTGAGCAGGATTTTACAAGTAAGGAGGTACCCTTATGATTCAATGCACCCATGTTTACAAACGATATAAAAATGGTACGAATGCACTGTATGATATAAATTTATCAGTTGATCAAGGCGAATTTGTTTATGTTATTGGACCAACCGGCTCTGGTAAATCTACGTTGATTAAGCTGATGGATGCGGAAGAGATGTGTACAAAAGGCAATGTGAAAGTTGTCGGTATTGATGTTGGTGAATTATCCAAACGTCAGATTCCTATCTATCGCCGTAATATCGGTGTTGTATTCCAGGATTATAAATTATTGCCACATTTGACAGTATTTGAAAATATTGCTTATGCCTTAGAAGTAATCGGTATGAAAAAGGCACAGATTCGCAAGCGTACAATTGAAGTGATGAAAGTCGTGGGCTTAAGTGAAAAGGGCAATTCTTTCCCGAAGGAATTATCTGGTGGACAGCAGCAGCGTGTAGCGATTGCACGTGCGATTGCCAACCGTCCTAAGGTTTTGATTGCGGATGAGCCTACTGGTAACTTGGACCCAGCAAAATCAGATGAGATTATGGACTTACTAGAGGAAATCAATCAGCGTTATGGTACAACGGTTGTGATGGTTACCCATGATATTACGCTTGTAAATAAGTATCGTAAGCGTACGATTGTTTTGGAACAAGGGCACATTGTGGCTGACCGTTCCGAAGGAGGTTATGTTCGTCATGATTAGACCAATTCGTGAAGGTATCCGTGGTGTTGGCAGACACTGGGCAATGTCTCTTTCGAGTGCAATTGCAGTTACGGTAACACTAATGATTATTAGTTTGTTCTTGGTATTAAGTTATCACTTAGAACAATTTACTCGTTCCGTAGAGTCCTCTGTTGAAATCTCCGTTATGGTTTCGTATGATGCGGAATCCACTTCTAGCTTAAAACAGATTGAGAAGGCAATCGCTGCAATTGACGGGGTTGAAAGGGTAACATATTCGTCGAAAGATGATGAGTTAAAATATTACATCAACAGTTTTGAAGATGAGCGTACAAGAGCAGTGTTTGAGCCATTTAAGGCAGATAACCCTATGCATGACGCCTACTACGTAGAAACAAAGAATGGCGCAAATCTTGAGGATATTGCTAAGAAAATTGGTCAGATAACTGGTGTTGATAGTGTTAACTATGGTGGGCAAAGTACTTTGAACATGGTTGATGCGATGTCATCTATTCGCCGTTTTGGTGGTATCTTAGTAGCTGCGTTAACATTACTTGCGATTTTCTTAATTCAAAATACAATCAAACTTACAATTTATGCACGTAAGGATGAGATCACGATCATGAAGCATGTAGGTGCGACAAACGGGTTTATCCGTGCTCCTTTCCTTTGGGAGGGTATTATTACAGGTATTCTAGGCGCAATTATCCCGATTGGTCTAACGATTTGGGGTTACATTGTGATTTTTGAAAAGACCTCTGGTGTATTAATCTCTAATATGTTCCGTTTAGAGAAGGCGTTCCCATTCTTATACTATATTTCAGGTATCTTGTTGTTAGTTGGTATTTTGGTTGGTCTTTTCGGAAGCTGGCTCTCCGTAACGAAGTATTTGAGGGATAAGCGATGAAAAAATTAACGAAGATATGTTTATGCCTATTGATGGCTGTAATTATGGTTGGAAATCAATCGAGTACCGTTATCGCGGATGAAGATTACTCCAACTCTGAATATTGGTTAAATCGTTGTACAAACTACGGCAAAGATGATGCTAGTGCATGTGAGGCGTATAAGGCTTACTTAGAGTCTCAGAATGCGGAAATGAGTCAACAGATTGCGGCTTGGAAGGCTCAAAAGGCTGATATGGAAGCCAATATCACCAAGTATGCGGCGAAGATATCCGAGTATCAGATTCAGATTGATACAAAGCAAACTGAAATCACGCAGAAAGAAGCAGAAATTGACGCAAAGCAGAAAGAAATTGACCACAAGCAGGCAGAGATTGATCAAAATCAACAGACGGCAGATAAACTACAAGATAAAGTAAAGACACGTATGGTATTGAATCAACCTACCATGCGTACAAATCAATATATTGATATTTTGATGGGTGCGAATAACTTCACAGATTTTATTCGTATTGCGAATGGTTTAAGTACAATTTCTCAATACGATAAGAAGACTTTGAGTGAGCTTGTTCAGATTATCGCAACGTTAAACAAACAAAAAGAAGAGCTTGTTGTTGCGAAGAATGAACTAGAGATTCAAAAGAAGGAAAAACAAGACCAACAAAAGGAACTCATTACGTTACAGACTTATGTTCAGATTGCCCAAGAAGCAGCGCAAAAGACTGCAGCTGCACTTCGTGGTTCTATCGAGACAAAGAACTCTGATATTGCACAAAACAATGCGTTAATGGCAGGTATCACTGCTCAAATTGAAGCAATTCCTAGTACAAATGGTTGGACTTACCCAGTAGATGGTGGTTGGCGTAGTGCTGGTACCTGGTCTTATCCAGATGGTAGTATCCATTTGGGATATGACGCTGCAGCTGGTTATGGTGCGACAATTCGTGCAGTCGCCAATGGTGTCGTACTAAGAGGCGTCAATGGCTGTCCAACAGTTGGTTATCTAGGTGATAGTTGTGGATATCAATTTGGTGGTGCTTCCTATTCTGGTAACCAAGTTATCTTGCTTGTAACAGTGAATGGTAGCTTGTATGGTGTGGATTACTTCCATATGACATTAAATACACCAGCAGCGACTGGTACGATTGTAAATGCAGGTGACGTGATTGGACAGGTAGGTTCATCTGGTAATACAACTGGACCACACTGTCACGTGGAAATCTTCTACTTAGGAGATGCATCTAACTTTGCGTACTACGCTGCTAACTGGAATGGTGATGTCAGCTTTGGCGCGGGTTGGACTGGTGGAAGATACGGTTTATATGGAAGACGTTGTAGTGATGGCGTTGGTGCTCCATGTCGTATCCAACCTGAAGAAGTATTTGGTTATTAAAAATAGTATCAAGGAGTCTCTTCTTTCATAGAGACTCTTTTTGGAAAGATAGAGGCAGTAAAATGGACGAAAACAAAGAAGAATTACAGAACGATGAAAAAGTATATAGTATTCCTTTCCGTCGTCATTTATGGCCAGAAGAAGTGGCTTTAAAACAAGAGCAGAGGAAGGTAAAGCGTCTACGTATCCTCATGGTAGCGTTTGTGGTGGTAGCCTTAGTTGGTGGTTGGTTACTTGGATCAGTACTACCATTATCTTTGCTCGCTCCTGCGCGTAAAAACGTGATGAATAATCTCCCTTTGAATTCTGATAAGAAAATCAGTAGTGTTTTACAGGTGATGGAGAATGATTGGTTTTTTGCGGATCAAGTAGAAAATATTGATACCAAATTAACAGACCAAGCTCTAAAGGGTATTACAACCAATGAGGTCGATAAGCATACAGAATACATGACGGCTGATGAGATGAAGCAGTTTACGGATTCTATTAACCGTAATTATGTAGGGATTGGTGTGCAGTTCTTACAAGCCAATGGAATCAATATTATCGATCGTGTCTTCCGTAATTCACCAGCGGATAAAGCAGGTGTAAAGGCTGGAGACATCATGAATAAGGTCAATGGTGAATTATTGACTGGGAAGACGACGGAAGAAATCAAGAATCTGGTACAGGGTGATAGTGGTACAGATGTAACGATTGAATTCATCCGTCAGGAACAACCTCTTGAGATTACAATTACACGTGCAGCTGTTAGTGCGACTGCGTTTGGTGAGATTTTAAGTGATAATACAGGATACTTACAGATTTATCAGTTTGGTGAAAACACAACCAATGAAGTAAAGACATACCTAGATGATTTCAAGAATGCGAATGTATCAAATATCGTGATTGATTTACGTGATAACGGTGGTGGATATCTGACTGCATTACAGGGTATTGCGTCATATTTCTTGCCAAAGGATACGCTTGCGATGAAGCAGGTTTATGCGGATGGCACAACAGAAAAAATTTATACAACTGATGGTATGTATGACAATATCAAGAAGATTTCCATTTTAGTGAATAAGAATACGGCAAGTGCTTCTGAAGTATTAACGATGGCCCTCAAGGAACAACATAAAGATGTAACAGTACTTGGGGTTACGACCTATGGTAAGGGTACAGTACAGGTATCACGTGTATTTAAAGATGGTTCAGCACTTAAATATACAACTTCAAAATGGACTTCCCCAAATGATGTTTGGGTCAATGGTGTTGGTATTACACCAGATGTAGAAGTGAAGTTACATGAAGTGATGTACACCTCTTTACCAAAGATGAATGATACGGATCGTTACACTTATGATAGTGTTGGTGAACCAGTAAAGTTCGCCCAACTATGTTTAGATTACCTAGGATATAGCGTTGGTCGTACCGACGGTTATTTCTCATCTCAAACAGAAGACGCATTACGTCAGTTTGAGACAGACAAAGGTATTAAAGCAGATGGAGTGTTAGATAAGGAAACATTCAGTACTCTCTATAGCGCTGTGGTACTGGATTGGAATACAACAAAGACACATGATATTCAACTACAGAAAGCACAGGAGGTCTTAAATGGATGATCGTAAGTTTGAACTTGTATCGCCATTTAAGCCTACAGGAGACCAACCGAAGGCGATTGCGGAACTGGTTGCTGGCCTGCATGCAGGTAAGAAGGAGCAGGTTCTAGAGGGTGCTACTGGTACTGGTAAGACTTTTACTATGGCGAATATCATCGCACAGATGAATCGGCCAACACTGGTGTTTTCACACAATAAGACATTAGCTGGTCAGCTATATTCAGAGTTTAAAGAACTATTCCCACACAATCGTGTAGAGTTCTTCGTATCAAATTTTGACTATTATCAACCTGAGGCATACATGCCTAAGAGTGACATGTATATTGAAAAGACAGCTGCAATCAATGAAGAGTTAGATATGTTCCGTGAGTCTACTTTGAATTCTCTTCTCGAAAGAAGAGATACAATCGTCGTCGCATCCGTCGCATGTATCTATGCGGCTAGTGATCCTGTTGAGTATAAGAACATGTTCTATACGATACGTGTAGGAGAAAGCATTGATCGTAATGATTTGATGCGTCGCTTAATTGAACTACAGTATTCACGTAACGACGTTGACCAAACAAGAGGTACGATACGTGTACGTGGAGACATTATTGATTTAACACCATCCTATACAAATGAATTTAATATTCGTATTGAGATGTTTGGTGAAGAGATTGAACGTATTACAGAGATCGATCCTTTAACAGGAAAAACCATGAATGCATACCAGTTCTATAACATCTTCCCAGCGAGTGGTTATGCTCGTTCTAAGGAGACGATGTTAAGAGCTTGTGATGCGATTGAAGCAGAACTAGAAGATCGTCTAGAGTATTTCCGTAAGAAGGGTAAACCACTCGAAGCAGAACGCTTAGAACAGCGTACACGCTTTGACTTAGAAGCGTTAAGAGAAAATGGATACTGTTCTGGTATTGAAAACTATTCTATGCATATTGATGGTAGAAAAGTAGGACAGCGTCCATGGAATCTCTTTGATTACTTTCCGAAGGATTTCTTGTTGTTTGTGGATGAATCGCACGTATCCTTACCGCAGGTAAGAGGTATGTACAACGGAGATCGTCAACGTAAGGAGGTCTTAGTAGAGTATGGCTTCCGCTTGCCGTCGGCACTAGAAAATCGTCCGATGAAATTTGATGAATTTCAAACGATGATGAATCAAGTTATATATTGTTCTGCAACACCTGGTGACTTTGAACTAGAAGCCGTTGATCACCATGTGACAGAACAGATTATTCGTCCGACTGGATTACTCGATCCAAAGATTACTGTCAAGCCAACCAAGGGACAGATTGATGATATCTGTGAGGCGCTAGATGCTAGACTCAAACGTAATGAACGTGTGCTAATTACAACGTTAACTGTACGCATGGCAGAGGATCTTACAGCGTATCTCAAAGAGCGTGGTTATAAGATTGCATATTTACACCATGAGACCAAGACTTTGGAACGTACAGAAGTCATTCGTGATTTACGTTTGGGAAAAGTAGATGCGATTGTCGGTATTAACTTGTTGCGGGAAGGCTTGGATATTCCTGAAGTATCCTTGGTATGTATCTTAGATGCGGACAAGGAAGGCTTCTTGCGTAGCCATCGTTCTTTGATTCAGACAATTGGACGTGCTGCACGTAATGCGAATGGTGAAGTGTACATGTACGCAGATGTCATGACGGATTCCATGCGTTACGCAATTAACGAAACAGAGCGTCGTCGTAAGATTCAGGAAGCGTATAACGTAGAACATGGCATCATACCTACAACTGTTAAGAAGAATGTCGAAGAAGCCATCCGTGGTAAAGAGACCAAAGAAATGGCTGCGAAATACATGCAGAAGAAAGCGAAGCTTTCTCAGAAAGATAAGGCAAAACTGATTGCAGATATGGAAGTTGAAATGCGTGAAGCAGCCGCAAGTCTAAACTTTGAAAGAGCAGCTGAACTTCGTGATATTCTCTTTGAATTAAAATCGGAGTAAATTATGAAAATGGATGATATGCAAGAAGAGCTAAAACTGATTTTGAAATATCCATATCAGTCTAAATTGAATCAGGTGGCTTTTGCGACTATCGTATCTTTCTCTTTGATTGTAATATGGATACTAAAGCATCTGATTGATGTTGGAACGAGTGAATCAGACACAATGATTATTGTTATTGTGCTCGTTTGTGCACCGATACTTCTTTGTTTGATGGTTTATTATTTCTATCTGCACGCAGTGAAAATAGAAATTGATAAAAACAATATTGTAAAATACTATAGCTATGGAAGTAGAGGGCGTAGTGCATTACATTTTAGATTTGAACCTGAAGATATTGAAGAAATCAAAGTAAGTAAACATGCGTTTCATTGTTCAAAGTTAACGATGAGAATCAAGAATCCTCTCTTTTGTGGTCTTTGTGAGAAGAAGTTAGATAAGTCTATGAATATCAGTGTCATCGCTGATACAGAGAAAGTAGATGATTTTATCCAAGAGATTTTGAATAAGCATTCCAATATACATTGAGTTTTGAGTGTCATGACAATTACTGTAAAAAATGTTTCTGTATAGGGAGCATTTTTTTACAGTTCGAGTATAATAGAGAGGACGTACGAGGTACAGACTATGGATTATACAAAGCTAGTAGCACAAAGAGCAGCAAATATGAAACCATCGGGAATTCGTAAATTCTTTGACTTAGTTGCGGAAATACCAGATTGCATTTCACTCAGTGTGGGTGAGCCTGATTTCAAGACACCATGGGATATTCGTGATGCGGCAATTCATACGATTGAACTTGGAAGGACGCAATATACGACCAACGCAGGTTTAAAAGAGTTACGTCTTGCGATTCATGAATATCTACTTCGTAAATATAATCTGGATTATGACATTGATCAGATGATTGTGACTGTAGGTGCAAGTGAAGGAATTGACCTTGTATTCCGTACAATTGTGGAAGAGGGAGATGAGGTCATTTTGCCAGATCCTGGATACGTTACTTATCAACCTACGGCTGCTTTTGCAGGTGCGAAAATAAAGTATGTGAAGGCCAAGGTTGAAAATGGCTTTAGAATCCAAGCGGCAGATATCAAGGCTGCAATTACAGATAAAACAAAGGCAATTCTATTATCCTATCCAAATAATCCAACGGGTGCGACTTTATCTTACAAAGAGATGGAAGAAATCGCAGAAGTATTACGTGACACAAATATTCTTGTCATCTCCGATGAAATCTATTCTGAATTGATTTACGGCAATGGTAAATTTACTTCCTTCGCATCAATCCCAGGGATGAAGGAAAGAACAATCGTACTCAACGGTTTCTCTAAGACCTTCTCTATGACAGGTTGGCGTTTGGGATATGTCCTTGGGCCAAAGGAATTAATCAAGGTGATGTTAAAGGTACATCAAAATTGTGTTATGGCAGCGCCTACCGTGAGCCAATATGCGGCAATTACAGCACTGCGTGATTGTGATAGGGATGTAGAAGAGATGCGTAAACAATATGACATGCGTCGCCAGTATTGTGTACGTAAGCTCAACGAAATGGGCTTAGGAACATTTGAGCCTACGGGTGCGTTCTATGTTTTTCCTAATATTTCTAGTCTTGGCATGACAAGTGATGAGTTCTGCGAGAAGTTATTGAATGAACAACATGTCGCAATTATTCCTGGTACAGCTTTTGGTGAAAGCGGACAAGGCTTTGCGAGAATTAGTTATGCATATAGTATTGAACACTTGCAAGAAGCGATGAGGCGTATTGCACAGTTTATAAAGGATCACAAAGGAGATAAATAAGATGGACAATCTAAAGTTAATTGACTTACTTGTACAAAATCCACGTGCAAGTATTACAGACTTAGCAGATATTCTTGGCGAAACAGAAGAATCTGTAAACAGTGCAAAGAAAGAATTAGAGGATAAGAAGATTATCTGCGGTTACCATACTATGGTAAATTGGGACAAGGCGAATATCGATCATGTGGATGCGATGATTGGTGTTAGCGCAAAGCCAGAACGTGGTAGCGGTTACGATAAGATTGCAGAAAGAATCGCACACTTTCCGGAGGTTAGTAGTCTATTCCTCATGAGTGGTAATTCTGAGTTTTTAGTAAATGTAAATGGAAAGACAATGCGTGAGGTCGCTGACTTCGTTGGTGAAAAGTTAGCTCCAATTGAAGGGGTTGCGGCAACAGTCACGATGTTTGTCTTGAAGAAGTATAAGGTAAATGGTGTAACCATGGACCTGCATAGCGAAGCAGGTGATGAGAGAATGCCAGTATCCGCTTAAATAGCGAACAGAATCACTTTTTTCTCGTGAAGTAGAAGTGATTTTTTCTTTACTTTTGGTAGGAGAACTGGTACTATATTGTGGCGAGTGGGTTACTCCCGCTCCTTGCCAGAAATGGCCGTTAGACCAGAAGGAGGTGTACGGAATGAAGAAGTATGAAGTCATGTACATCATCAATGAATCTGTTGAAACAGAGAAGAGAGCAGAATTAATCGAGACTCTCAGCAAGATCATCACTGACAACGGTGGTAAGATTGCAAAGACAGATGAATGGGGCATGCGTGAATTCGCATATCACATTGATGACATGAAAAAGGGTTACTATGTAGTAACAGCATTTGAAGCAGATAATGCCTGCGTTAAGGAATTTGATCGTTTGATGGGAATCAACGCAAATGTTGTTCGTTTCATGATTACCCGTGACGAAGCTCCGGCTAAGGGAGCTAAGTAATGATTAACCGCGTTGTTTTGGTTGGCAGACTAACACGTGATGTGGAAGTTCGTAAGACAGCTAGTGGCTTATCCGTTGCGACATTTACGGTTGCATGTGATCGTCGTATGGCTCGTGGACAGGATGGAAACAATCAACAGTCTGCAGACTTCATCAGTTGTGTCGCTTGGCGACAAGCAGCCGATTTCTTAGGCTCATATGCGCGTAAGGGTGCGTTAGTGGGTGTTGAAGGAAGAATCCAAACACGTAGCTATGATCGTGATGGACAGAAGGTTTATGTTACAGAAATCGTTTGTGATACTGTAAACTTACTTGAATCTAAGAGTCAATCACAGAGCAGAGCACAGAACAGCAGTTATCAAGACAACAGTTATCAACAGCCGTATTCACAACCAAAACCATCTACAAACGATGATTTTGTGAGTGATGACTTCGGCGCAGGAATCGGAATGGATATTTCCAGCGATGACCTGCCATTCTAAATAAAGGAGAACAGACAATGGCATTCAGAAAACAAAGAATGGGCCGCAGAAAGGTCTGCTACTTTACAAAAAACAACATCACTTATATCGATTATAAGGATGTAGAGCTCTTGAAGAAATTCGTTAGCGCAAATGGAAAGATTACTCCACGTCGCGTTACAGGAACTCGTGCGAAGTACCAGAGAATGTTAGCAATCGCTATCAAGCGTGCTCGTCAAATGGCTTTATTACCATACGTAGAAGACTAATGACACAAACGACTATCAATTTACGTAGTCGTTTTTTTTTTTTTTATGTAAAAAAAGAAGCATTACGCTTCTTTATGAAATTTACATGATATGTGCAAAGATAGTCGCTAGAACAACGGTAATAATACCAGATGTACAAATTGCAAGACCTGCCATAGCACCCTGTAAGTCACCGAGTTCGATTGCCTTAGATGTGCCGATTGCATGAGCACTAGCTCCAAGAGCTAAGCCTTGAGCAATTGGGTCGGTGATATGGAAAACCTTGAAGACAATATCTGCGATGATTGCGCCAAAGATACCTGTTACGATGATAACTGCAACTGTTACTGGTACGATACCACCCAATTCCTCTGCGATACCCATACCGATTGCAGTAGTAATTGATTTTGGTAAGAAGGTAACGTATTGTTCGTGGTTGAAACGAAATAATAAAGCAAGGATCAGTACTGTTGTTACACTGCTAGCACAGCCGCATGCGATAGAGATTGTAATCATCTTCCAATTGGATTTTAGTCTTTCAACTTCCTTGTAAAGAGGTACAGCTAACGCAACTGTCGCTGGTGTTAACAGCCAACTGAGGTATTTTGCGGAAGAGTAGTAGGAATCGTAGTCGACATGGAAGATTTTGACGAAAATAATCGTAAAAATAATCGCAATGAGTAATGGATTAAAGATTGGTAATTTGAATTTCTCGCGGCATAGGATACCGACAAAGAAGCCCATCAATGAGATGACAACACCCATCGTTGCACTATTTAACATTATATTATTCATTATCAGAATTCTCCTTGCGTAATAACATAGATACTTTGCCAGTGATAACCATAACAACAAATGTAGAAATCATCATGATAATGATGGATTGGATTAAGATGGGTTTTATGGATGTGGTAGATTGGATTAAACCAACGGCTGCTGGTATAAACATAATAGGCATAATATCAATCAAGAAATCAGCTGTATCATGCACTTCATAGATCTTAAAGATACCATGGTTGAGTGCGATGAATAATAGAACAAGACCATAGATAGATGAAGGGATTGGCAATGGTATAAATTCATGTAAGACTTCACCAATACATGTGAAGAATAAAATAATTAAAAACTGTCGCATGTGCTTCATAGGAAAACCTCCAAACGCATGTTATTATCCCATTATTTTTAGGATAAAGATATTCCTTTTTTTGAGATTTTTTATAATAGTGCTTTTATTTCTGGTAATATATACATTTTGCGTAAAATGTTGGAAAAATTGTTTTTTTAACAAATACCCTTTGTAATCGTCTTGTTTATTTCATATAATACCTATGTGCCACATATCGTATATGCTTTCGAATTGGCGGAAGTGTCTCTACCCTGCTACCTTAATGGCGGGACTACGGTTGTCTCTATTCTTTTTAGTGACTTCCTGTTGAGATGATTCTTGGCAGGATTTTTATTTTTAAGGGCATCGATGTGTGAAAAAACAAGGGGGATATTTATGTTAGAAAAGTTATTTCATTTAAAGGAAAACGGCACAACAGTTAAAACAGAATTGATCGCTGGTATCACAACATTTATTACAATGGTTTACATTCTTGCGCTCAATCCATCCATCTTAAGTGCTTCTGGTATGGATGCAGGTTCCATCTTGACAGCGACTGCAGTCGCATCCGCAATTGCATGTTTCTGCATGGCTGCATTTTCAAATATGCCATTTGCATTATCTGCTGGTTTAGGTTTGAATGCTTACTTCGCATACACAGTATGTGGTGTTATGGGTTATCCGTGGCAGGTTGCGTTAACAGCAGTACTTGTGGAAGGCATTATCTTCATCGTGATGTCACTAACAAATGTTCGTGAAGCAATTTTCAATGCAATTCCAGTACAGTTAAAGGTAGCTGTATCTGTAGGTATTGGTTTCTTTATCGCATTCATCGGTGTACAAAATGCAGGTATCATCGTTGATGGTGCAACACTAGTTAGTTTATATTCATTCACAAATGGTTTCGCAAATGGAACATTCGCATCACAAGGTGTAGGTGTCATCTTATGCATGATTGGTGTTGTATCGATCGTTGTGATGTTAATCAAGGGTGTTAAGGGATACATGTTATGGGGTATCTTACTTACTTGGGTATTGGGTATTATCTGCCAGTTATTAGGTATCTATGTACCAAATCCAGAACTAGGTTACTATTCATTAATCCCAACAGCATTCTTCTCAATGCCAAATTCTATCGCTCCTACATTCTTCCAATTTGACTTTGCGTTTGTGGCAAGTCACCTTGCGAATTTTGTAGTAGTTGTATTTGCATTCTTATTTGTTGATATTTTCGATACACTTGGAACAGTTATCGGATGTGCTTCTAAGGCAAATATGTTAGACAAGGATGGTAAACTACCAAAGATTAAGGGTGTGCTATTAGCTGACGCTGTTGGTACAACAGCAGGTGCTATCTTAGGTACATCTACAATCACAACATTCGTTGAATCTTCTTCTGGTATTACTGAAGGTGGTAGAACAGGTTTAACAAGTGTTACAACAGGTATCCTATTCTTAGCTGCTTTATTCTTATCTCCATTATTCTTAACAATTCCTTCCTTTGCGACAGCACCTGCATTAATCGTTGTTGGTTTCTTGATGATGCAGCAGGTTGTTAACATTGAATGGAATGATATCACAAAGGCATTCCCAAGCTTTGTATGTATTACAATGATGGGCTTTGCGTATTCTATTTCTGAAGGTATCGCATTTGGTTTTATCTCTTACACTTTCATTCATGTAATTACAGGTAAGGCTAAGGAAATTTCACTCTTGATGTATATTCTTACAGGATTATTCATCTTGAAGTTCTTCATTATCTAAATAAATGATTAGGTTCACTTCAATGTGGACTTTTTTTTCATTTATAATACTGGAAAGAGGTATGTGTATGATTTATACAGTAACGATGAATCCGTCGCTGGATTATATTGTGCAATTAGAAACATTTGAGGAAGGAAAGCTGAATCGTTCCATCTTTGAACAGATTGATGTTGGTGGGAAAGGAATTAATGTGTCCATTGCCTTGAAACATCTAGGAAGAATTAGTACACCACTGGGTTATTTGGCTGGTTTTACTGGGGATGAGATTGAACGCCGTGTGAGTAGTCATGGGCTTATTCCAGATTTCATCAAGCTAGAACATGGAGAATCTCGTATCAATATCAAGATGAAGCATGAAATAGAAACAGAAATTAATGCCAGTGGCCCTACGGTTGAAAAAGATGATATTGAAAAGTTATATGTAAAGTTGGAACATCTTACAGATGGGGATGTACTCATTCTTTCTGGTAGTATGGCAGCAGGTGTTGACCAGAATTTTTATGCGGATGTAATGAAATTTCTAGCAGGAAGAAAGATACGTATCATTGTAGATGCAGGAGGTAGTGTATTGAAGACGGTACTTCCATATTGCCCATACTTGATCAAACCAAATCAACAGGAATTATCAGAGATATTTTCTGAAACTATTTTAGATAATCAAATGGAAGAATATGCATGCAAGCTAGTATCTATGGGTGCACAGAATGTGCTTGTTTCATTAGGGAATCAGGGTGCACTCCTAGTAAATCACAAGGTATATCGCTGCAGTGCACCAAGTGGAGAAGTAATCAATTCTGTAGGTGCAGGAGATTCAATGGTAGCTGCGTTTTTAACAAGTAAATTAAATGGAGAAGATGATCAAACAGCACTCGAAAAATCAGTTGCGATGGGTTCGGCTACTGCCTTCTCCTATGGGATTGCAGATCAGGAAGCTGTAGATTTACTGTACAAAGAGATGGTGAAATAAATGAATGAATTTCAAGAATATTATTATCGTCATCCTTACATAAGAGAATTGGATACAGTCGTTCTGTGTTGTCATGCATGCAAGGATGGTTATGAACTTGTTTTGAAAGATACGATCTTTTATCCGGAAGGTGGTGGACAGCCTTGTGATAAAGGTACAATCCAAGGCGTTGAAGTAATCGCTGTACAACGAGAAAAAGAAAGAATTGTACATATCACAAAACAACCACTTGCGCCAGGAGAAAATGTTCACTGTGAAATTGATTGGGAGTATCGTTTTGATTTAATGCAGAATCATACAGGAGAACATATCTTTTCTGGTGTTGTAAAACAGTTATATGGATATTCCAATGTTGGTTTTCATATGGGCGAATATATCTGTGCTGATTTTAATGGGAATCTAACAGAAGAGAATATTGAAGAAGTTGAAAGACGTGTTAATCAAGCGATTTGGACGAATCTTTGCGTACAGGAAATCCTCTGTTCTCCGAGTGAAACAGCGAAGTATGATTATCGCTCTAAGATTTCGATAGAAGGTACTACGCGCATTATTTCAATTGATGGCTATGACATGTGTGCATGTTGTGGTATGCATGTCAAAAATACGGGTGAAATTGGAATCTGTAAGGTGATAAACTTTGAAAAGTCACGCAATAAAACAAGAGTCTTCTTGTTGAGTGGAAGAAGAGCATTTGCCTACCTTAGTCACATTCACCAAGAAAATAGTAGCATTTCAAAGCTGTTGTCCGCTAAACCGCTAGAGATATCGGCAGCTGTAAGTCATCTTCAACAGCGTTATGTAGATGTACAGAAATCATATCGCACTGTCTCGATGGAAATGATGATGAAGGACGCAGACCAAATCCCTATACAAGATGCGATTATATATACTTCTGTCCTTGCGGATTCTGAAGGAATGCGTGCATTCTGTAATCGTTGTATTGAGATGGGAATCTCTACAGTAATGGTGATTGCGAAAACAGAAGTGGGATATGCTTATGTCATCATGAGTTATACGATTGATTTACTATCTATTCGTGCTGAATTCAACGCGGCTATCCACGCTAAGGGTGGCGGAAATCGTGAAATGATGCAGGGTAGTTGTACGGCAAGTCCGACAGAAATTTCTATCGCATTTCATGCTGTAACTGGAATCTCAATGCATATCGTTTCCTAACATTTCCAGGAAATAATAAATTCTTTGACAAGTATCACAAAAAGCGTAAGTAGATGTGAATATTTTCGTTTGACATCATAAAGTCATGTGATACGATTGATTTGTCAAAAAGCGAAGGAGGCTTAAAATGAAACTTGTTTTAATTAGACATGGTGAAAGTGAATGGAATAAGCTCAACCTTTTCACAGGTTGGACAGACGTTGAACTTTCTGAGAAGGGTGTAGAGGAAGCTAAGGCTGGCGGACGTGCTTTAAAGGAAGCAGGATTTGACTTTGATCTTTGCTATACATCATATTTGAAGCGTGCAATCCACACATTAAACTTTGTATTATCTGAAATGGACCGTGAATGGTTACCAGTTACTAAGACTTGGAAGCTCAATGAAAGACACTACGGTGCTTTACAGGGCTTAAATAAGGCTGAAACAGCTGAGAAGTATGGTGAAGAGAAGGTTAAGATCTGGAGAAGATCGTTTGATGTTCAGCCACCAGCTTTAGACCCAACAGATGATAGAAACCCAGCGTTACAGGAAGCTTACCGTAATGAAAATAAGGATGAACTTCCATTAGCTGAATCCTTAAAGGATACAATCGCTCGTGCAGTTCCTTACTATGAGCAGGAAATCTTACCACAGATGAAGGCTGGTAAGCGTGTAATCATCGCTGCTCATGGTAACAGCTTACGTGCTCTTGTTAAGTATTTCGAAAACTTAACAGATGAAGAAATCATCGGTGTAAATATCCCTACAGGTGTTCCACTCGTTTATACATTCGATGACAACGGAAAGTTCATCTCTAAGGAATACTTAGGTGACCAGGCAACTATTGAAGCTAAGATGGCTGCAGTTGCTAAACAAGGAAGCGTTCAAAAGTAAACAAACGAAAAAGAGCCGCTTGGCTCTTTTACTATGCGATCGCATCCAGTTGTGCTTTTCGTACACAAGAATGTTTCAGTAATTGTTTTAACAAATTATCTGGAGTATTTTCCATCTTGGAGATATCTAAACTGATTAATACAGTTGCGTATCCACCGACTGGAATAGCTTGAGAAATCGTTAAGACACTTGCTTGTGCTTTACTTAACGTTTGTAGTACCGCTGTTAATGCGCCACTTTCATCTTTTAAGAGAAGAGAGATTGTCATCGTACGTGAAGTGGTGTTATCAGAAATCTCAAATAGATAATCTTTATAACGATAGTAGGTGTTTCTGGAAATGCCTACTTTTTTTACGGCTTCTGTTACAGTTTCAACTTCGTGATTTTCAAGAAGGGATCTTGCTTGAATGACTTGGCTGAAGTATTCAGGTAGAATCTTTTTATGAACGATTAGGTAATCGGAGTTTTGCATGTGCTTACCTTTCTATTTCTGTACCATGATAGGCGATATCCAACTGTAGACACTGCCAATGGTTTGGAAGTGAAGCAATCTTCAAACGCGCTGCTGTGCTTAGTTCTTTCTTCGCAATGCATAAGCAGGTTGAACCTGAGCCACTGATGAGTAAGATGCCGTCAGTATCTTCCTTTACAATTTGTTGGATAATCTCAAAGTTTGGGATTAATTTTTTGCGATACGGTTCATGAACGATATCGTGTGTTGCGGCTAAAAGTAGAGAAAGATTGCCCTCCTGTAGTGCTTGTGATGTGAGTATCGCATTACTAATGGCAGTGGCTACTTCAGTGCGTGCATAATAATCTGGTAATGCGGCGCGTGTTTCTTCTGTACTTATCTCAACATCTGGCACAAGAGCGGTATATTTCCAATCTTTATGGATTGGAAGCTTGTGGGATGAGAAATGTTTCTCATCAATCTTCATGCCTGCACAGAGTCCACCATATAGGCAAGGCGCAATATTATCCGGATGACTTTCAATACTACATGCTAGGCGATAGATTTCTGCTTCACTGAGAATGTTGTTGTGTAGAACACTAGCTGCGATAAGTCCACCAATGATGAAGGATGCACTGCTTCCTAGGCCTCGACTAATTGGAATATGACAATCAAAGATGACGTGAATCGGATCGTATTTTCCAATCGTCTCACAACCGAGGCGATATGTCCTCAGGAAGAGGTTATTATCATTGTTGTATTCTTCATCCACATTTTCGAGAAAGTTGTGGTCATACTTTTCAATTTGGAAAATGTTGTATAGCTTTAAGGCAATACCAAGACAATCAAAGCCAGCACCGAGATTTGCGGATGTGGCAGGAGTTTTAATTGTAATCATGTTGTAGATCCTCCAAGCGTTTTGCGATAGCAGTTAGTGCATCTTCTTTTTCAACGGCTTTTGTAAAGCGTACATCCATATCTTTTAAGCAGGCTAGATTCTTTGGAATCGTAACTGATGTATAGTCATGTAAAGCGTACATCGCCTCAAATTCATCATCACAAGATTTTCCTGTAAGAGCTGCATATACATCCTTGGCAAATTTATAGGCACTCGCTGTGGATAGTACGATACATGGTGCTGTATCATTTGATTCTTGTTTATATGCATGGCATGCATGCACAGCGACTGCTGTATGTGGGTCAATCAGAATATGTTCTTTATGGAAGGTATCGCAAATGACCTTTTTGCATTCCTCTTCTGAACAATCATACGCTGTAAAGCTTTCCTGTAATGCATGACGTAAGTCATCAGAAATTGTGTAATGTCCATCTTCCTTAAGTGAGGACATATATTGATTGATCAATACGTCGTTATGATTGCTAAGAAAGAATAATAAACGTTCTAGATTACTGGATACTAGGATATCCATCGATGGGGATATCGTAGAAATAAACGCTCTATTTGCGTTGTAGGAACCTGTACGGATAAATTCTGTTAGTACATTATTTGAATTAGACGCACATACTAGTTTTTTGACAGGTAAGCCTAATTGTTTTGCAAGATACCCAGCAAGGATATTACCAAAATTACCGCTAGGGACAACAAAGTTTATAACATCGCCCAATTGAATATCACCACTCTTAACAAGTTTTGTGTAAGAGTCGAAATAATAGACAATCTGTGGGACTAAGCGACCAATGTTAATGGAGTTGGCGGAAGATAATTTTATATGTTTACATGCCGCTAGTACAGCTGTATCTTTCATCGCTTCCTTTACGATACGTTGGCAATCATCAAAATTACCTTTAACTGCGATGACTTCGACATTTTTACCTAGTGATGTCTGCATTTGTCTCTTTTGAATATCGGATACACCAATTTCTGGATAGAGTACTGTAATGGCAGTGTTTTTAATATTCGCAAATCCATTGATTGCGGCTTTGCCGGTATCACCACTTGTGGCAGTCAGAATGGAGATGAGATCATTTTCATTCTGATTTTGGTATGCGGCTGTTAATAGATGTGGTAATAGTGTTAGGGCTACATCTTTAAAGGCGCTGGTTGGCCCATGCCACAGCTCCATAAGCCAACCATCGTGATATTTGCATAGTGGTGCTATTTCGTTGTTTTCAAATGAGTTTTGATAGGCATTTTGAACACATTGTTGGATCTGTTCATGGCTAAAGTCACTTAAAAATAGAGAAAGAATATACTGTGCTAACTCTAGATAGTTCATCTTTAGTGCGGAGAATAAATCTACCTTTTGATCAACTGTTTGTGGCGTATAGAGTCCGCCATCTTCAGCAAGACCTTGGATGATCGCTTCTGAGGACGATACAATTTTATCTTTATTTCGTGTACTAATATATTTCATAGGGTTTCCTTATTGTTTCAAATATAGAAAAATGATACACTGTTTGTGTTTTAAATACAAGTGTATCTATTTTAGAAACAGAGGGCATATGAAAATTGGTTTATTGGGACATGGAACTGTCGGTTCTGGTGTTAGAAAAATTATCGATGAAATGAATACAAAAGAAATCTCTCAACTAGAGATTTCTAAGATATTGGTACGCTATGAAAAGGATATTACTGATGAACGTATGACAGTGGATATCTATGACATTGTGGAGGATCCTGATATTGATGTGGTAGTAGAATGTATCGGTGGTGATGAGCCAGCGTTTAGTTATGTCAAAGCAGCGTTATTCAATGGAAAACATGTTGTGACAAGCAATAAGAAGATGCTGGTGAATCATTTGGGAGAGCTATTAGAAACAGCACGTACACGCGGTGTTCGTTTAAAGTATGAGGCTGCTTGTGGTGGTGGAATTCCATGGATGAGTAATCTAGATCGAACAAAGCGTATCGATGATATCGAAAGCTTCCGTGGGATCTTCAATGGGACAACCAACTATATCTTAAGTAAGATGAGTAATGAGGGTTCAGAGTTTGCGGTAGCTTTAAAGGAAGCGCAGGACTGCGGGTATGCGGAATTTGATCCATCGGATGATATTGATGGCATGGATACAGCGTATAAAGTGATATTGTCAAGCTGTAAAGGATTTGGTGTACTCGTAAGTATGCAGGACATTGATATCTATGGAATTCGTTACATTAGTGCAAGAGATATTGCGTATGCATGCACGCATGATTATGTATGTAAATTAATTGGCACAGGCGTAAAGTCTAATGATGGTATCAGTGCTACAGTTATTCCAACCTTTGTTCCAAAGCAGAATCTCTTTGCGACGATATCAGCAAACTTCAACGCAATTGAGAGTGCTTCAAGAACGCTTGGCAAGATGACTTATGTTGGTCAAGGCGCAGGTTGTTATCCAACAGCACACGCGGTTGTACAGGATTTAATTGATTTGATGTACAAACAAGATATAGAAGTTACATCAGGAGAGAGTACTCGCATCGATAACAAGAGTCGAGTATCCTCATTCTATGTTCGTTCTATCAATCTTGATTGTATTCAAGATATGATTGAAGAAAGAATTGATGAAGATACATGCATTACAAAGAAGATGTCTTTTGTCAAACTAACTTCTATGATTAAGACGCTTGAAGATGATGCGGTATTTGTGGCGGAGGTAATGCATGATTGTAAGTAAGTTTGGTGGCTCGTCTGTGGCCAGTAAAGAACAATTTGAAAAAGTGAAACGTATTGTAGAAGCGAATGCGAATCGTAAGTTTATTGTCGTAAGTGCGTGTGGTAAAGAAAATTGTGATGATTATAAAGTGACAGATTTACTTTATCTTTTACATGCACATATTAACTATGGTGTATCATATGAAACAATTTTTAGTCTTGTAAAAGAGAAATATCAACGTATCTGTGGTTCACTTGCGTTAAAGATCGATTTAGAAAAAGAATTCGCAAGTATCAAAGAAATGTTAGATACACATGCGCCAGTTGACTACATCGTTTCACGTGGTGAGTATTTAACTGCTAGATGCATGGCCGAATATTTAGGTGCGAAGTTTTTAGATGCGAAAGATGTAATTGCGTTTAAATATAATGGTGACTTTGACTTTGAGAAGATTAAGCAGAATTTAGATAGACTTGTGGATATGAATCGGAAGTATGTTATACCTGGTTTCTATGGTGCTTTACCAAATGGACAAATCAAGGTGATGAGCCGTGGTGGGAGTGATATTACAGGTTCAATCTTGGCTAATATCACAGATGCGGAAGTTTATGAAAACTGGACGGATGTATCTGGAATATTAGTGGCGGATCCTCATATTATTGATAACCCACAACAAATTCCAGTGATTACGTATAGTGAGCTGCGTGGAATGAGCTACATGGGTGCTAACGTACTCCATGATGATGCAATTTTCCCAGTCCGTGAAAAGAACATTCCTATTCATATCTTGAATACCAACGAGCCAGATAATCCTGGAACATTCATTCAAGATGATTGCCAAGAGTATGATAAAGCCAATAGTACTTCAACTGTTACGGGTATCACTGGAAGAAGAGACTACGCTTCCTTTACAGTTGTAAAGAGTCATAGTTCTACAGAGGTTGGCTTTTTGCGTAGATTATTATTCATCTTTGAGGAATATCATATTTCTATTGAGAGTGTTCCGATTACGGTTGATACATTTACGGTCATTGTACAAAAGGGCGCAATCGAACAATGTAAGTATGAGATTCTTGCGAAGATCAAGAAGGAATTAGAACCAGATGAACTGATATTGGAAGAAGACTTAGCGATGGTAGCCATCGTTGGAAGAGGTATGAAACAAGTGCCAGGTGCTTCTGGTCAGTTATTAAGTGAGTTTGGCAATCATAAGATCAATATTAAAGTAATCAATCAGAGTGCAGATGAATTATCTGTTGTGGTAGGAGTATCAAATCATGACTTCCACAATGCGATTCGCTGCATCTATGAAAGATTCATTCAAGAAGAAAGGGAACATGCATGAAAATTGGAATTTTAGGTGCGACAGGTGCTGTTGGTAGACAGATGCTCGAATGTATTGAAGAACAAAACCTCGCAGTAGAAGAATTACGTTTATTTTCTAGTCCAAGATCAGCTGGACGTGTATTATCTTTTCGTGGCGAAGGAATCATCGTACAGGTTGTAGATGAACATTCTTTTGAAGGACTAGATTATGTGTTGGGTGCTGTATCCAACGCACTAACAAAGGAATATCTACCTTTGATTCAAAAGGCAAAGGCAGTGCTCATTGATAATTCTAGTGCTTTTCGTTTACAGGATGATGTGCCGTTAGTTGTTCCAGAGATTAACGGGGAGGATGCGCTTGTTCATCATGGCATTATTTCAAATCCGAACTGTTCTACGATTATTGCGTTAATGGCAATTGCACCAATCCATCGCTTATCTAAAATCAAGCATGTAAATGCGACAACATTTCAAGCTGTCAGTGGTGCAGGTGTTGAAGGTATGCGTGAATTGCGCGAGCAGATTTTACAGCTTGATAAAGGAGAAGAGGTTCATCCAAATGTCTTCCCAGCGCAGATTGCGTATAACTGTATTGCCCAGATTGGCACGTACTTAGACGATGGGTATACAACAGAAGAAGTGAAGATGCACAATGAAGGTCGGAAGATCATGCATGCAAAGGATTTACAGGTTAATTGTACTTGTGTACGTGTACCGGTATATCGCTCTCATTCCATTTCTTTGACAGTTGAAACCGAACAAGAAGTATCATTAGATGCGATTCGTCAAGCAATTAAAAACTTTCCTGGTGTAGAACTGATTGAAGACCATGTGCCTACACCAGTTGAAGCCTCCAACCAGGACATTGTTTATGTAGGTCGTGTGCGCAAGGATATAAGTCGAGAAAATAGTATTAGTCTTTGGTGCTGTGGAGATCAGATTCGTAAAGGTGCTGCCTCAAATGCGGTTAGTATCATGATGTATTTAGAGAAGAGCCGATGATGTTTCCGTTAGGGTATTTTAGCAAGATGTGCTAGAATATGGCATAGAGAGACAGAGAGGAGACAACTATGTTCAATAGACTATTTGGTGCTCTTGCGGTGGCTGTCGGAGTTGGTGCGGTCGTTGCAGTAAAACTTTTAAAAGATCAGAAAGAAACAGAAAATAAAGAAGAAAATGATGATAATGAAGTGCGTTTTATAACTCTTTCAGATGGAGATGGAGTAGCACAGCCCACTTATGATGCAAGTGATCGTTCCGTTGAAGTACAGGAAGTATGTGGTGTATATCCATACCTCAATCCAGACTTCGTAGAAGAATTACTAGCAGAAGCAGCTTCTTTAAACGGTATGTTCGAACAGGATACACTCGTTACAATTCATCACTATGTATCATTCGATAGTGAAAAGAACTTTGAAGCATTCGCAGACATTATGACAGCTGCAGGCTATGAATGTTCACAAGAGGGCACCACAAAGAAACTATTTGTAGAAGATGGCGCAATCATTAGCGATATTTTGAATGTCGCAAATCAAGCGGCTGTATTAAATGGTAGTTACCAAAACTACTCGATTCAAAAGTAATTTCAAACAGGTTTTATAAGTAATAAAGTTGGAGTGAAAGCTTCAACTTTTTATACGATTACAAGAAATTCATAGAAATGAACGAGATTTAGGTCTGTAGTTTGAGTGTAAGTGAAAAAGAATGATATAATATGCACGCTTTGTAAGGATACAAAAGCTGTGTAAGAAGTACAGGAGATAAAAGCACATGGGGATTATTGAAGTAAAAAATCTCAGTTTTGCATATGATGAAAGTGCGAAGACAATTGATGAAGTTTCCTTCTCGATTGAGGAAGGTAACTATACAACAATTATCGGACATAATGGTAGTGGAAAATCCACAATCGCAAAGTTGATTGCGGGTCTATTAGAGAAGGCTTCCGGTTCTATCATGGTGGACGGTATGGAATTAAATGTAGAAAACTTAAACAAAATTCGTTCCGATATCGGTATTGTTTTCCAGAACCCGGATAACCAGTTTATTGGTTCCACGGTGAGAGATGATATCGCTTTTGGACTTGAAAACCATTGTGTTCCTCAAGAAGATATGGATCGTATCATCGAAGAAAACGCAGCTCTAGTCGGTATGACGAAGTATCTGAATCAAGAACCTACACGATTAAGCGGTGGTCAGAAACAGCGTGTTGCGATTGCGGGTGTTCTTGCGATGAAACCAAAGATTCTCATCTTTGATGAAGCAACATCCATGTTAGACCCACAGGGGAAGGATGAAATCAAACGTGTAATTACTGAACTACATGGTGAAAGTAAATTGACGATTCTTTCTATCACACATGATATTGATGAAGTTGCCAAGAGTGATTATGTCATTGCAATGGATGGTGGTCATGTGGCAATCACAGGAACACCAAAGGAAGTCTTTCAGGATCCAGAGAAATTAAAGAAAATGAAGCTTGATGTTCCATTTAGCTTAAAGTTGAGTGAGGAATTGCAGGCATGTGGTCTGCATGTTTCATCGCATATTACACAGGAAGGACTGGTGGAAGAATTATGCCAATTACATTCGAGCATGTAAAACATGTCTATAGCACCGGGACACCTTATCAATATGATGCCTTACAGGATATCAACCTCAATATTACAGAAAATAAAATTACAGCGATTATTGGCCAGACGGGGTCTGGCAAGAGCACACTGATTCAACATTTGAATGCATTACTGTTGCCAACCGAAGGAACGATTCATATTCTTGATCGTACGATTAGCGCAAAGGAGACACCAAAGAAGCTCAAATCTTTGCGTGGGGATGTAGGTCTTGTATTCCAGTTTCCTGAATATCAGTTGTTTGAAGAAACTGTGTTGAAGGATGTTGCGTTTGGTCCAAAGAACTTTGGATGTACGGAAGAGGAAGCCATCAAGAAGGCAAAAGATGCACTCAAGTTAGTTGGTCTTGGTGTAGAAAACTATGAAAAGAGTCCGCTGGAATTATCTGGAGGACAGAAGAGAAGAACAGCAATTGCGGGTATCTTAGCGATGGATCCAAAGGTCATTGTCTTGGATGAGCCAACGGCAGGACTTGATCCAATCGGTACAATACAGATGATGGAGCTGTTCTATGCATTAAATCGTAAATACAATAAGACAGTGCTGATTGTATCGCATGATATGGAACAGGTATATAAGTATTGTGATGAAGTAGTTGTAGTGGAGGATGGAAAGATTCGCTTTCATGATAGTACGAAGAAGTTCTTTGATAACCCTGAGCTTTGTCGCAGTATGAATATTTTACCGCCAGCATTTATTCAGATGAAAGATAGCTTACGCAAGAATGGATTTGAAATTTCGGATGAAATCAATGATATTCATTCGCTTGCAAAAGAGATTGTAAGGCAGGTGAAGAAACATGGGTAATTTTACACTTGGACGTTATCTGCCGTTAGATTCACCAATTCATAAGATGGATCCACGCGCGAAGATCATTGCGATGTTGGTGATGTTAATTGCGGTGTTTATTCCAGCGGGCTGGATTGGTTATGGAGTTATCTTTATCGTGGCTGCTAGTACAATCCTAATTTCAAAGCTGAGCTTTGGCTTTATTTGGAAATCGATGAAGCCAATGTTGATGATGTTATTCTTCTTGTTAATCATCAATGCATTTGTGATGAAGACAGGAGAACCATTATTAACGCTTGGTAGCTTTGTCATCTATAGTGGAGCAGTATTTCAAACACTCTATATTGCGATTCGACTGATGTTGATGATTATGATTACAACCTGTCTGACTGCCACAACCAAACCTTTAGATATGACATTAGGGATTGAAGATTTATTAATGCCTTTGAAGAAATTCCATGTGCCTGCACATGAAATTGCGATGCTAATTAGTATTGCACTACGTTTTATTCCAGACCTAATTGAGGAAACACAACGTATTATGAAGGCGCAACAATCACGTGGTGTCGATATGAAGGAAGGAAAACTCATGGAGAGAGTCATGGCGATTCTTTCTCTGATTGTCCCACTATTTGTGTCTGCTTTACAGCGTGCAGAAGATCTTGCGAATGCCATGGAGGCTAGAGGCTATGCGCCAGGAGAAAAGCGTACACGTTATAAAGTCTTAAAGATGGGAAAGCGTGATTACTTCTTATTACTTGGTGCCTTTACAACTCTAATTGTGATGATTGGATTGGCGATTTTATTATGATGCGCTATAAATGTGTCGTATCTTATGTTGGCAGAAACTACTCTGGTTGGCAATCACAGCGTAAGGGTGATTCTATTCAGGAAATCCTAGAGACAGTGATTGAGCGTATTACACAAGAAAAGGTCAATGTGATTGGATCTGGTAGAACGGATGCAGGAGTAAATGCAAAAGCACAGGTATTCATGTTTGATACAAAACGTGAGATGCCAGTACGTAAGTGGATGGGCGCAATTAATGCTTTCCTTCCAAATGATATTCATATCATGTCGGTAGAAGAAGAGGATGATTGTTTCCACGCAAGATATAATGTACGCTTTAAGCAGTATAACTATCGCATCAATAATGGACCATACAACGTATTTACAAAGGATACAGCCTTCCAATGTCCAATTCATCTAGATGTAGAAAAAATGAAGGAAGGTATACCTTACCTTGTAGGAACACATGATTTTACATCCTTAAATTCCAGTTCACTAGAAGAGTATCCGGATCAAGTAAGAACAGTCCGCTCCATTACATTAACGGAAGAGGATGGTGTCATTACATTAGCCTTTGTAGGAAAGGGTTTCTTACGTTATATGGTTCGCATGATGGCTTCTGTGCTAATTGAAATTGGGAAGCGTAAGTATGAACCATCACATATCCAAGAGATTCTAGAGGCAAAGCGTAAAAGCTTCCCGCATAAAAATAGTCCAGCAGAAGGACTGACATTGGAGTATGTTGATTACTTTAAAACATTAGCACTACATGAAACAGGAATGGTTCGAGAGTTTTTAGTGGGGGATAATATCTCTTGTACAAACAAAGAACTACCTGCTTTAGAACAAGCTATCAAAGAAAATGCTAGTCATCAGTTCTATGCAATGACAACAAGACACAGCCAAGAATTATTGGGATATTATGAAATTAATCAAGGGGAAGCTAGCATTCATATTCTTGAAGAAGAACGTGGAATCCCACTAGCAAATATTCTACTTCCACAACTTGAAGAACGCTTACGCAAGCAAGCAAACTTTAAGCCAATTCTCATTTATACAAAAAGTGGAAGAATTGTATCAAATTCAGTCGAAGAATCGAAATAATCTAATTGACTTGTGAGGTATCAGCGGCTAAAATGGTAAATGGCACTTCATGCCAATGTAGCCCCGGAAACTACATATGGAGGAAAGTAAAAATGCGTCAGACAACTATGTTAAAGCCAAGTGAAGTTGTTCGTCAGTGGTATATCGTTGATGGAACAGACTGCACATTAGGACGTCTAGCTACTCAAGTAGCAACATTATTAAGAGGCAAGCACAAGCCTGCCTACACACCACACGTAGACTGTGGAGATTATGTAATCGTAATCAATGCAGACAAGATTAAGATCAGTGGTGATCAGGATGCAAAGAAGTTCTACTATAGTCATTCTATGTATCCAGGAGGACTTCGTACAAGAAGTACAAAGGTTATGCGTGAAAACTACACTGTTGAATGGGTTGAAAAAGCCATCAAGGGTATGTTACCACATAACAAATTGGGTGATGTACAACGTAAGCATGTATTTGTTTACACAGGTGCTGAACACCCACATGCAGCTCAGAAGCCTGTTGAGCTGAAGGTAAAGTAAGGAGGATAAGACAAGATGGCAACTAAGAAGAAAGTAACTTATGTTGGAACAGGACGCCGTAAGCAGTCCGTTGCTCGTGTCTTCATGACTCCGGGTACAGGTGTTGTAACAGTTAATGGTCGTACTTTAGAAGAATACCTACCACAGGCAACATTACGCATGGTAGTTAATTCACCATTAGTACTCACAGAAACTAAGGAACAGTTCGATATCAAGATCAACGTAGCAGGTGGCGGTTATACTGGCCAGGCTGGTGCAATGCGTCATGGTATTGCTAGAGCTCTTCTAGAAGCTTCTGCTGACTACAGATCAGCATTAAAGAAGGCTGGTTTCCTAACACGTGATTCCCGTGAGAAGGAAAGAAAGAAGTACGGTTTGAAGGGTGCTCGTCGCGCTCCACAATTCTCCAAGCGTTAATCAATTTATCGATTGGATATCAAAAGCCTCATATTGGGGCTTTTTTTTAATATTTCTATTGAAAACTATTGATAGTAAAATAAATGTTTTTTTGCTTTGGAAAGTATTAATGAGTCATATTTTCCATAAACTTATATACGTAAGGTTACAAGTTCCTATACAATCATTTTTGACAATAGAAAATGATAAATATTCTCATCAATAAATGGTTTGTTCGAAATTGGACGGTTTCTTTACTTTAAAACTTCCGTATCAAATATGAAAACAATCATTTGCACTTATGGTGCAATTTAAAACTTGCTTTTGAATTCTTAAAGTATTGTATAATTTATAATATGGAACGGAAGTATGAAAAACTGATCAATTACATGCTTCAACATGAAAGTGAATTGACGTCTAAGCAGCTTGCTAATGCTATGAACGTAAGTGTAAGAACAATTAAAACATATATTGCAAATATCAACAAAGATGCAAGGACGAAAGTGATTATTTCCAATAATACGGGGTATGTAATTAATCATACATTGGCACAATCTTATTTATCAGATGTAAGAAATGAAATTCCCCAGGATTTCAAAGATCGTTTTCGTTTTATTTGCAGAGAATTTCTTTTAAAACACTCTGATAGTCTAAATATTGATGATCTTTGCGAGAAATTGTTTGTAAGTGAATCGACTCTTCGCAGTGATGTAAAGCGCATCAATCAATTAAATAGTGCGTATCAGATTAGAATGGAATTTTACAAAGAATACTTACTACTAAGAGGTCCTGAAAGAGAACTGCGAAAGATGTTTAACATAACGGTTTTTGATGATATTGGCGGCAACTATTTTGACTATCAACTAATTCAGGATGAATTTCCTGATTTTGATCCGCGTCATATGGTTCGGGCAATTCGACAAACATTTGCCAAAAACAACTATTATATCAATGAATTTGCATTATTTAATTTGGTGCTTCATATTTCAATTATTATTGAACGTTTGAAAAAAGGTTGTTTTATTGAACAGAGAAATACACTGCATATGCCAGCAGAGGAGAAGTATATTATTTTGGATCTTTGTGAAATAATTGAGGACATTTATAATGTTAAATTTAATATTGAAGAAATTACAGAAATGTATATTCTTTTTCGTGCAAATGCAAATACATTAAATCCAGATGACAGAGAAACTCTTATTACATTAGTGGGACAGGAAATATCTGAAGATACAATAGCATTAGTAGAAGATGTACAAAATAATTACTATATAGATCTTTCAAGCAATGCGTTTCTAATTCCTTTTGCAATGCATTTGAAAAATTTAATATTCCGCGTACAAAACGATAAGGGCGTATTTAATCCTATGGCAACGATGATTCGCAGCACACAGCCTATAGTATTTGATATCGCACTATTTATCGCTCGTCAACTATCCTCAAAATATAAAATCATAATTGATGAAAGTGAAGTGGCATTTATGGCTCTTCACATCGGCGGTGAAATTGAACGCCAGAAGCAGACGGCAAATCGTATTCAGACAGTACTTCTTTGTCCAAATTATCGCAATATTTCAACACAATTGTATAATAATTTGTTACTTTCGTTTTCAAATGACATAAATATTATTGCTTCAATTTCAAATAGTGATGAATTACAAAAAATGAAAATAGATATGCTTATCACTACAGTGAATATGCCGGCTGTTAAGGAGTATGAACAAGTATTGATTTCGCCGTTTCTTTCACCGGCTGATAAGGTTAAGGTTCAAGAATCTATTGAGATTGTAAGAAATAATTTGATTAATAGAACACTGAAAAAACATTTCTTTGATTACTTTAGAGAAGATCTTTTCTATATTTGCACGCAGGAAATAACAAATTCCACAACGGCAATTGAATTTTTAGCAAAAAATTTATTTGAAATGGGATATGTTGATGAAAGTTTTGCTGCAAAGGTTATGGAGAGGGAAAAAGCAGCCTCTACTGCATTTAATGATGTTGCAATACCACATTCTATTGAAATGGATTCTGCCAAGACATCAGTTTCTGTTTTGATTTGTAAAGATGGATTGCCATGGGGAGGACAGATTGTTCATATTGTTTTATTGATGTCGATCAGTAAAACTAATCATGCTGAGTTTTCTCGCCTTTATGAGGCATTAGTAACATTATTCTCAAATACTGAAAATGTACGGAATTTCTCTAAATGTACAGATTTTAAAAGTTTTCATAATTTAATCATGTCCTTCATTAAGTAAAGAATTCAGTATGCATATTGGTATTTAAATATAATGAACTTTGTATGAGTTTTGATCGTTTTTATAGTGTTCGTATATTTTACGGACACATTGTGATCACACACTGATGCATAGAAGAGATGATAAGCCATAAACGATATAATTGGTTTTTAGCTTTCCGAAGATAACATATAACGAATAAGAAAAATACATAAAATAATTTTTTAAGCCTTTTTATAGTTTTGAGGAACAATGTATCACTATCAGATTATACGTGATTGAAGTGTATATAAATATAAACGGTTTCTGTATAGTCAGAATCAAGCGTTTATTCCATGTATATTACTATGTTTGGCTAAGTATGGTAATCAATATGGATTTTTATTATTCAGATAGTTCAACTTACTGTTGCACCGTGCAGTGCAAATGAATATTTGCGGCTTATAGATAAACATTTTATTATCTGTTTATCAAAGGAACAAAAGATTCCGAAGAAAGGAGCGTATTTATCATTATGAAAATTTTACTATGCTGTGGGGCAGGAATGTCCAGTGGTTTTTTGGCACAAAAAGTCCGTGGGGCTGCAAAGAAAGCCGGAGATACACAGACAACCTGTGAGGCGCATGCTTCAAGTACAATTGATCCACTTTTGTCAGGGGTTGATATTGTCTGTTTAGGACCGCATTTGAAATCTGATTACGAAGCATTTGTGAAAAAGTGTGAGTCATTTGGAACAAAATGTATTATGATCCCATCCAGTGTGTACAGTATGATTGATGGCGCAAAGTTATATCAACTGTGTAAGGAAACGGTTGAAGAGTCATAAGATATCATTTGTTAAGTTATATAGAAAGGAATAATAAAAATGACAGAGAAGAAACAAAATATATTTATGAAGTGGATGATTGAAAAGTTTGCCCCGGCAATGACAAAGTTTGTTGCAATTCCGTGGGTTGCGTGTATTGCCAATACATTTACTCGTCTTTTGCCGGTTATCCTTACAGGATCACTGATTTTCTTTTACAATGTATTTCGCTCGTATATTCCTGCTTTACCAAATCTTGATCCGGTTAAAGATTTTTCTTTTGGATTTCTCTCTTTATTTATCGCATTTATGATTCCATACAATCTTCTTGAACTTAAGGATTGCAAAAAAAATATGGTTCTCGGCGGTCTTATTGGGGCAGCTGCTTTTTGCTTAGTTTTAAATCCGGTGATTGATAAAAACTATTTTATGAATATCAATTATAGCTACTTTGGCCCGACAGGGACATTTGTGGCAATGGTTGTAGGAGAAGTGGTAGCAGTCATCTATTATAATTGGGTTAGATTTCATTTCTTTGAAAATAGTGATAAAGTACCGGATTTTATCGTTGACTGGTTGAATAATATTGCCCCGATTTTTTTGATCTTACTGTTTGGATACATTCTGATTGGCGTGCTTGGAGTTGATATTGTAGATGTTCTCAGTACAATTTTCAGTCCGATATCTGCTATTTCTAATACATATATTGGTTTTGTACTTTTGATTCTCATTCCAACAATTCTATATTCTCTCGGTATTTCGTCTTGGGCATTCGGTGCTGTTTCAAACCCAATTTATTTTGCAAATATCGCTGCAAATATTGCGGCAGTTGAAGCCGGTGGAAAAGCACTTTCGATTGCCACTTCTGAAGCAACGTTTACTGCGGCATTGATAACACTTGGAGGTATGGGATGTACGTTAGTTCTTGTGATTATGGCTGCCCTAAAGGGAAAATCTAAAAAGATGAAGGCCATGGGTCGTATTTGCTTGGTTCCATCTATCTTTAATATCAATGAACCTGTTGTATATGGTTTTCCGATTGTGTTCAATCCGATTTTGATGGTTCCGTTCTGGTTATGTTCGATTGTTGGTGCGTCAATTGAATATTTTGTAATGAAACTGGGCTGGCTTAATATTCCTTCAAAAATGATTCAGGTCGGTCAAATCCCTGCTCCATTTTCCAGCATTATGATTACAGAGGATATGAGAGCAATTATTTGGTGGGTAGTACTATTGATTGTATATTGGCTTATTTATTGGCCATTCTTTAAGGCGTATGATAAAGAGTGTCTTAAACAAGAAGCGATAGAAGAAACAGGAGAGTAAACCTCTTTCTTCTATGATATGCAATAATAGCAAGTAATAAGAATCAAAATTTGATTGGAGGCAGAATATTAATGAAAGACAATAATCCATTGATTCAGGTATCAATGCAAATCATTTTGTATGCCGGAGATGCTCGAAACGATGCTGATACGGCATTAAATGCCGCAGAGAATGGAAATTTTAAGGAGGCTGTTCACTATCTAAAAGATGCGGAAAAAAATATTACACTTGCACATCAGGCACAAACGGATATCGTACAAGCCGAGATGGCAGGAACGAATTATGAGCCATGCCTTCTCTTTTCTCATGCACAGGATACTTTGATGACTATAACCAGTGAAATTAAATTCACCAAACGGCTTATAACATTATATCGCCGCCTTGATCAGGAATCGTTAGAAAAGGGTGTTCTGTAAAAGTGGAACATCCTTGACAGTTTCAATCATTGATAAATGTCATACGAAAAGATGGGAGGTATCATATGACACATAATGCATTTCCTAAAGAATTTTTATGGGGAGCGAGTACTTCTGCATATCAGGTAGAAGGTGCCGCGTATGAAGATGGAAAAAAAGCCAGTCAACAGGACATCATTAATAAAGGCAGTTATAATAAATTTGGCTTCGCAACTGCTGATATTGCAAGTGATGAGTATCATCATTACAAGGAAGATGTTGCACTTATGAAAGATATGGGCTTTAAAGCATATCGTTTCTCGATTGCTTGGTCCAGAATTTTTCCTGATGGAGTAGGTGAAGTAAACCCGAAGGGTGTGGAATATTATCACAATTTAATTGATGAATTAAAGGTGAACAATATTGAACCAATAGTAACTTTATATCACTACGATTGTCCATGGGCGTTAGTTGAAAAATATGGCGGTTGGCTGAATCGTCAGATAGTTGCAGATTTTGCTTATTATGCAGAATATGTTATCAATGAATTTAAAGATGACATAAAGTATTGGACAACAATTAATGAGCAATCTATCATCGTACAGTATTGGACACAGAAATGCTATATACCGGAAGAATTGCAGGATGGAAAACATGATCAGATGCGATATCAGCTGAATCACTATATGAATCTTGCGCACGCAATTGCATGCAATTTGGTGCATCGCATTGTACCAAACGGGCAAGTTGGTGCAGCACTTGGGTATGCACCGGTATATCCGCTGACGAGTAAACCGGAAGATGTCATAGCAGCACAAAATGCACAAGCATTACGCAATGATTACTATACGGATATTTATTTTAAAGGAATCTATAATACAGCTGCTATGAAGTATCTTGAAGAACATGGACTTGCACCTGTCATTGAAGAAGGTGATATAGAATTGATTGCATCGGGTGAATCTGATTTTCTTGCTTTGAATTATTATGCAAGTGAGTGTGCAAAGTGGTGCAATGATGATGGCATAAAAAAGATGTGCTATAGTGGCGTGAACCGTTCCGGCAAGAAAGGTGATATATCTGGATTTGAAACGCATCCGGGTTTTTATGAAATGTGTAAAAATCCACTTCTTGATACGACTGATTGGGATTGGGCAATTGATCCGATTGGAATGGAAGTCATGTTGAGAGATTTATATAACAGGTATAATAAACCACTTATGATTACAGAAAATGGATTAGGTGCATATGACATATTAACCGAGGATCAGCAAGTTCATGATCATTATCGTATTGACTATCTTTCTAAACACATTGCGGCAATAAAGAGAGCGATCAATAGAGGAGTTGAAGTGATTGCCTATTGTCCATGGTCCGCTGTGGACTTACTTTCTACTTCGAACGGCGTTAAGAAGCGATATGGTTTTATTTACGTTGACCGTACAGATGATGATCCAAAAGAATGTAAGCGTTTCAGAAAAGATAGTTTTTATTGGTATCAAAATGTAATCCGTACAAATGGAGAAAAACTTTGATTATGAAAAATACGCATCGTAAGAAATTCCCTGAGAACTTTCTTTGGGGAGGAGCTTTTGCAGCATGTCAAACAGAAGGTGCATATAACGAAGGGGGAAAAGGTTTATCTACTTCAGATGTACACATATATACGAAAGATTTAGATCGTGCGCATAATCCTAAGGAGGGTGGAGGAACTCGTAAAGAAATTGAAGCGTATATCAAAGATACTGTCAGTTGGTTTCCTAAAAGATATGGTATTGATTTTTATCATACATATAAAGAAGACCTTAAGTATCTACAGGAGATGGGATTTAAAACACTACGTATTTCAATTGCATGGCCGAGAATTTTTCCAAACGGAGATGACGCAGAACCAAATGAAGAAGGATTGAAGTTTTACGATTCCCTGATTGATGAAATTATGAAGGATGGTATGGAACCAATCATTACAATGAGTCACTATGATATGCCTTTGCATCTTGTTATGAAGTATGGTGGATTTGCGAATCGCAAGTTGATAGATATGTTTGTAAAGTATGCAGAAGTATTACTGAATCGTTATAAAGGGAAAATAAAATATTGGATAGTATTTAATCAAATCAACCTTCTTCAATATTGTTCTTGGGGATCTATCGGTTTACTTGATGATTACAGCGACAATCTTGAACAAGAAAAATTTCAAGCAGTTCATAATCAGTTTGTTGCCTGTGCTAAGGTTAGACAACTTGCAGAAAAAATTGATCCGCAAACTAAAATCGGAACCATGATTGCAGATTGTACGTATTATCCATTTACTTGTAAGCCGGAAGATATAAAGTTGACCGTACAACGGAATCGAATGCAGTATTTTTATACTGATGTGCAGTTTTGGGGTGAATACCCGGAGTATGCAAAAGTATATTTTGAAAAACATAATATCCACGTTGAAGTAACTACAAGTGATATGGAGTTAATTAAGGAATATCCAATGGAATTTCTTGCGATTTCATATTATTCAAGCAAATGTGTGGATCATACAAGGTGCACTGATAATCCGCATGATACAGTAGAAAATCCAAATCTAAAACCAACACCGTGGGAGTGGAGAGTTGATCCGATTGGTCTTTACAATTGTTTGACACAGTATTGGGATAGATATCATATGCCAATGATGATCGGTGAAAACGGGTTCGGTGCTATAGATACGGTAGAAGGAAATTCTGTTCATGATGATTATCGTATTTCCTATATGCGTGACCATATCACTGCAATAAAAGAATGTGTTGAAGAAGGTGCTGATATTTTTGCATATTGCGCATGGGGACCAATTGATATTGTAAGTTCATCAACGGCTGAAATGAGTAAGCGCTATGGGCTTGTATATGTAGATCGTGATGATTTAGGAAATGGTACCCAAAAACGTTTTCCAAAAGACAGTTTTTATTGGTATAAAAAGGTTATCTCATCTAATGGTGGAGATCTTTCTTAGCAATGTCATAATTGTGAAAAATGATAAATAAAAGTAGGCATCCAGAGAATGTGTAAGCATAGCGAAACTACACAATTATTGATCTGTTAACAATATTTTAATTGATTGAGTTTATCATCATTTATATTTGCTTAAATTTCAGGATGAATACGGCAGTTTATAATTTGTTTTCGCACAGTATAGTTGGAACTTAAATTAATATTATCTGTAGTGATAATCGTTAATTTAAGTTTTTTATTTTCTGAATTTCTCTTTTTGGTTGCCTAATAAAACATTTCAATTTCTGTTTATTTAGAAAGTCATTACATAGTTTAATTTTCGGAAGTGATATTATTGGTATAATAACGACGTAACGAGAGTGGAGTCATTAATGGTTAATGGGCATATTTCCCCGCAGCTCTGCTGTGTAATCGCCTGAGAAAGATTACTGCCGGAGGCAGTATATATGATGATTTATCACCAATAGTATCGTCTATTATAGACGTTATTTATTGTCTGTTCATAGCAGACGAATGAACTTAAGCCATCGTTATTGAATCTAAGGTTATTGTTCTTTAGTTTGATGTATTCATCTCTAACTAATTGCCATTTGGAATGTTCTTTTATATACTCCGCTTTTTCTCTAATTCCTTTGGTATTTGGACTTTGATTCCAGCACCATCTATCATGTTGTGCCCATCCTGTTTTCTGATGGATTAGTCTGTGCCAGTTACCATATTGATCTTCTTTAACAATTGCAATATCAAACTTGTACTCAGATGAATTTCCTTTTGTAAAATGCCAAAAACCTGTTGATAGAACTGAAGTGGAATCTTGGCAGTCTTTGTAACCATTTTTCTTCAATACTTTATTAAAGGATTTCATTACTGCTTCTTTAAGTTTTTGATCGTCCGTAATTGATGATTTCACAATGATTAGGTTATAATCCATATCAACTTGACCATTTTCATTTTGTGTAATCATGTTTCGTTTGGCACTTCCAACAAGTTGAGCGTTGGTACTAATTCCATAATCTATTCTTAATTGATGACATAATGCTTGAGTCAGCTTTGCTCCTTCATCTTTTAGGATCTTTCTGAAGTTAGCATTGGTTAAATAGTGATACATAAATTATTCCTCCTTTGCCCAAACCTTCCAGATAGTTCAAAAGAACTAAATCGTTATAATATACATAAAATATACAGACATTTCAAG
>ERZ1034992.116-NODE-116-length-51720-cov-623.595510_pt1 | contig 51720 bp, 79 predicted proteins | sample MGYA00520695_ERZ1034992 | MGnify/ENA primary metagenome ERZ1034992 (study PRJEB33766, sample SAMN09781778) | gut metagenome | biome: gut microbiome | host: Homo sapiens | place: Madagascar | study: EMG produced TPA metagenomics assembly of the PRJNA485056 data...
CCCGCCTCTATACTCATTAGCAGGCAGGTGTGGCCCTATAAAGTTATCCCCCGGCTTTACGACAATGGCATTCCTTGTCTTTATGTGCCCGCCGATAATTATTTTTTCAGCAATTGCCTTTATGGTCTGTCTGATGTGGATTCCCATATTGGCAGGAACAATCACTCTTGCATATCGCCGTATTTCCTTATTCTTGTACATAAGAGCCTGTACTAAATCAAGCCATACAGCATACTTGTCATACTCCACAGACAGTTTCACCCTGCCCTCACCATAAATGTCGTTAAGCATATTTTGAAAACTTCTCTCGGTGTAAGGCAGGCTGTAGTTTATCTTGGCTAAAATAGCTCTCCTACGCTCTGTCAGTGTAGCTCCCTTTGCTGGGGTAATGCTGAGCATGGATTCCCACCTCTCTGCCCCGTCTACATCAATATCATATACAAAAGTGTTGCAGTACCATTTCCATGCCTGTTCCCACAATGCTTTCAGCTCTGGATTTTCAACCTCAGCCAAGGCTTTAAACTCCTTTGCTGGTGATACTGTAAAGGGGTAGTAGTAGGCCACATTCACATCCCTTATATCCTTTTCTAAGCCCATGTTATTTCACCTCTTACTGCCAGCTCCGTAACCCCTAGCACCAAATTTTCCTCTACACCGTTCAGCTTGGTATGAGAAATATCCGTTATGCCATCAATACCTAAAATCCTGCTCTCAATTTGAGAGGTACGAATTGTAAGACCTGTATCCACCTGCTTTTCAAAGGTATCAATCTTTGTGCCAGTCCACCCCTTGTTAAGTTCTAAAAAATATTCATCAATAACCTTTTGCACTTGTTCTTTGTAATCATCTATAGAAGTATCAACGGAAATGTGCAGCTCTATAGCCACTGCGGAATTTACAGCTCCTTCAACTGTGACAGTATGGCCAATTGGTGCTATACCTATGCCCTCCGCATGGTTTTTTACAGGATCCAAAGCGGTTTGCACTTCTGCTACAAACTCGGCAGTAGGAGGCTTAAATTCAGATGTCATGAAAACAACTTTTACGGTACCACCACCAGCCCATACAGGATAGACTTTACAGCCTCCAACACCCCTGATAGCATTGGCCTTTTCCTTGTAATCAGGTATATTCCCTCCGTATGCCTGTGAGTCAAAACTTGCTAAGTATCTTGCTCTGAACACCTCAGTATCTTCATCATCTTCACCTGGCACTGTTACCTCACTAAGCTCTGCGGTTTCCAGCCCTTTGATGTAATCATTGGGAATAATCTTTCCTGCGGATTTATTTCCGATAATACCCGCAGTTTCACACACCATGAAATACACTCCAGCTTCAATCTTTTGCGTGACTTCATAATTCAATTCGTCGTAGCTGAAAATACTGCCGATAGGAATTTCCACGCTTGCAGGAGTGAAAACAGCTTTCACCTTTGCTTTTGTAGCTTCCTTTGGCTTCAACCCTCTTTCCAAAGCTCTCTCAATAAGAAGCTCCCTGTCAGCAGTATCACCGAAAGTATTTTTCAGAAAATAGGACAAGGCCATATAGAGGAGCATGATTTCAATAGCTGCAGGTTTAGTGGAGTCAAAAACAATACTGCCCTCCCTTTTGTCCACATCGGAGGGTACATTTTCCAGCATTCTCTTTAGTATATTCTCGACTGTCTGCTCTTCGTACATCAGTAAATATTCACCACCTTTTCTAAGTCAACATCACCAAAAGTGCTATGGACAGTGAACTTGCACAGCACACTGCCTTTGCTATCATGGGAGAGCTGAAAGCTGTCAACGCTTTCCACCCTATCATCCTGCAATAAACAATCCCTTATCCTGTCAGGCAGTACAGCAAATACATAAGGAATAGGCTTGCCGAAAAGGTCTTTAAGCTCTATGCCATAATTCCAGCTATAGATAACATAGCGGTATCTTTCAGTGTTTATGGCTTTGTAACAGGCCTGTGCTACAGCCTCCCTTTCTGCTACTGTACCTTTTATCCTCTCATTGTTTATCTGCATACGATATGAGTCTGATGTTTCCTGTCGACTGCCTAAAAGCTCATTTACATCAGGTACAATGCTCGTTGCTGGTAACATTGCCATCTAATCACCCCCACTGCCCTGTTACATTGCTATAGTCATACAGCCTGGACAAAACTATAAACTCCTGTCCACCTGCCTGCTGAATAAGTATTACAGATTCTCCTACAGACAGGCCATTGTGAACAATAATTTTTTTACGGCCTGTATAGTCGTGGTTATGACTGGCAAATTCAGCATAACCTCCACCACCTGCCCGATTCTCCGTGGTATGGCTTACTGTAATATCTACCGTAAAATCCCGCACAAGGTCAGTAAGGATTAAAAAGTCCTCAGTCAGGATGTCCTTCTGGTCAATCCGTATGGAAAGAGGTGCTACAGTCTCAACAACACCTAAGCAGTAATCAGTAGGCTTCATAGCATTATTTGTCTGTGCTACCAGTTTTTGTAGTGTACTAACCAGTTGTCTGCTCACCTAGAGCACCACCTTTCAGAGTTAAATCCATAGTGTAATAATCATTGGTAAATTTATGCTTAACACTCTCTACCAGCATTTGTACAGCCTGCTTTCCATCACCAAGGTTAGATGTGGAATCTTTTACTTTGAGACTCACCCAAATCCTGCTCCCAGCTCTTACCCGGCAATCCCCTAAAGCATTGGAAATGGTGAGAGTCTTTTTAGCAAAATTATAGCTATCAAGCATTCTCTTTGCCTTTTCGTTAGGATTGGCGCATTTCTTAGAGTTAATGCTTTCAGTCTTTTGCAGTATGCCCCACCTCTGCTGAAATGCTTCGTTGCGGGCTATATACACCTGCCTTTTGCCAGACTGCTTATCATCTTCATACAGCTTTATGGTATTGTATGTATCCTTGTCTATAGAGGTTTCAAAGCTGAAATTTTCAGCCGTTTCACTGTCAATAAGGATAGGTACATCAAGGCTCCCTACTTCTTTTAGACAAAGCTTGCCGAAATTATCATAGAGAATATAGAACTTTTTCTCAGGCTCTCCATTCTCAGTTTTGCTGTACAGGTAGGTGTGGGCCAGTGCTTTGCCTATTGTGTCGAATAGCGTCTCATTGCTGCTCCGCATTTTAGGAATAACATATTTCGTATCCTCAACTTCCCCCACTGTCAGCTTGAAATCCTCAGCAATTCTTTGAACTACTTCACTGGCCTTGATGTTGATAAATTGGTAAATATCCTTATTTTTAAGATACCGGAGCTGATCATAAGCCGTTACGTTTACAACCTTGTTCCTGTCCTGCTTCTTAGTGAACACGTAGCCCTTGAATAGGTCTAAATCACCGTAGCGGAGCTGTACACAATTGCCCTCTTCAAAGTCCAGTATATCGTCCTGCAAAACCTTAAAGGTCAGCTTGCCTGGACTTCCCCACCTATCAAGAGTCCATGTTATAGAATCAGTCACACATGGGATAAATCCTTTTTCGTTGCTGGTCATAATAGCAAGCTGGATACTCTTTTTTTCTGCCTTGCTAGTAGATACACCAGAGGACTTTACTGTTGTACTGCTGTCTACTGTTGACATATCTTCACTTCCTTACAGTGTCAGAAACATTACCGGATACCTTGGATTTGTAACTATCCAGCTTAATAGTAGTATTCATTGCAGGAACTCTGGTAGGATTGGACAGGGAATTAAATTTCATTACATCCTGCCAATCCACCGTACCACCTGTTGCCCGCTGTACAACCTCCCACATGGATTTTTCCCTGCCTACTTTTACCTCTTTAGCAATGCCTTTTGTGCTCCGCCTGTTCTGCTTAACCTGTACAGTCTGCTTCCCATTTTCATCAGTAGTTATGGATAGCTCTTTTGTGGCATAATCCCTAAACTGCTTTAATGTGACAGGTACAGTGATGTCAAAGCCCTCTCCTGCATCTTCTACAATGCTGTACTCTTCCAGCGTTACAGACATACAGGTATCAAAAGGAGCGGCACCACTGTTTCTTGTCACAACAAAATTAAAGGGTTCTTTGCTGTTTTTCAACCTTTTCAGTTTAGCTAAGTAGATTTCAGGCCCTTTATAGCTCAGCATTGCTCCCTCATAGCTCCCAAGCAGCTTTCCTGCCACAAAACTCAGAGCTGACTCCTTGAAGGAGCTGTTAAAATCAGCATAAGGTCTAGGAGTACCGGGAAGACGAATGTCGAAGGTTATTTCTGTAAGGCCTGGGCTTCTAAGGATATTTACCTCACCCTCGTTTATAAGCTCTACAGTTTTATTCCTGCCTTTTATTTCCATGGTCATTTTTTCAGGTGGGACAGGTATCATCATTTCATCAAGAAAAAAGCTGTATGACATAAAGCCACCTCCTAGTACAGTACAGCCTCAGCACCGCTAGACATACCCTCTTGCAGGGCCTCCACAATCTTGGACATAACACCATCAACATCTGTATCAGAGGATATGGTATTGTTTATCCCGCCTACCTCAATAGTCACCTTTGCATTGGTGTATTTATTGATCTGCTCCTGTGTAGCATATCTCATGTCCTTAATGTCTTCTTCCAGCAGGTCAAGGCTGTCTGCCATACGGCCCGTGTTATCTGCTGTCCTGCCTGTATTTCCTTTTAAGGCCTTGCCTACATCATCATTGGACGACATAGAGCCACCGCCACCTATAGAACTCATATCAATAGGCTTAATCTCTGGCGGTTTAAACATATTGGATATCCATTCTGCTGTATTGTCATAGGTATCTGCTGCCCACTGTCTGTACCTTGCTCCATGAGTATTGCCTCCTAAATCAGCAACACTTACATGTCCTGTCATTTGGATATTGGCTCCTGCCCAACCGAAAGCATTATTAATAGCAGAAGCTGCACTATTCACCATATCTATAAAGCTGTTTATGGCACTTGCAGCAGTGGTAACAACGCTATCAATAATATTTCCTATGGTTTCAAAAGCAGATACAAAAGTAGCCCGCAAACCGTTTGTAGCTACCCTCCAAGCAAGAAAAGCTCCAACGATAGTAGCAATAATGATAGGAATACCTAAAATTATTCCCAAGAAAATACCAACTCCGCCGGTACAGAAATTAATAGCTGCAGCCAGCCATGTAGTAGCCACGGTCCACACAGTAGTAGCTCCTGAGGCAATTAACTGAGCAGCCGCTACAATCTCACTGATAACAGCACTTGCAATCTGAGCTGCATTAAATATTGTCCAGATAACGACCAGGGCACCAACAAAGCCTGCAGCAAAAGCAAGAGCTGGTACCAGCACATCAGTCAGCGTAGTAGAAGCTCCTAAGATAGTATTTTTCAGCCATTCCAAGTTATTGGCTATGCCGTTGAATACTTGGCCTCCAAGGTTTAAAGCCCATAAAAGAGCGTTAGCAAATACAGTAATTCCGGTTGCCAGCTTATCCATAGCACTCTGAAAAACAGGGCTTGCCAGAGCCTTATTAATCACCTCGAACACAGGTGTAAAGGCTTTATAGGCAATAGTACCAAGCCTCTGCATATGTTGGTCAAAAGTCATAGGCATTGTTGCAAATTGACTGTTTATCTCGTCCAAGTTAGACAGGATAGCATTCTTCAAAATGTCCGCTGTTATCTCACCTTTAGATGATAATTCTTTCAGTGCCCCCTGTGATACACCCATATACTTTGCTACCATCTGCTCAATCAGTGGAGCTGCCTCTGCAATGGAACGGAACTCATCACCCTGCAGCTTGCCACTGCCTAGAGCCTGTGTGAGCTGTAGCATTGCGTCCCCTTGCTGTTGTGCTCCGGTACCACCAATAGCAAATAGCTTTTGAATACCTTCCACAAAAGGTACAACCTGCTTAGAGTCAGGAAAAGCTTCTTTTGCAGTCATACCAATCTTGGTCACTGCGTCTGCCATCTGCTCAAAACTGCCACGGCTTCTAAGAGCTGATTGATAAATAGCGTCATTCATTTCTGCTACTTTCGCCTGGTCGCCGACCAGGAGCTTCAATCGCGCCTGTATGCCCGCATACTGCCCTGCAATGCCGACTAATCTGCTTGGCAATGCAGATAGTTTTTCTACAGCCTGCGTGGCCATATTTCCCAGCATAGTGCCAATACCAATTCCGCTTATGATATTAACAGCATTTCTAGCAGAGCTGCTGAATCTGTTTAGTGCATTAGTAGCACTGTCTACACTGCCAGCAGAGTCACCTATGCTTCTAAGTGCAGGGCTTACACCTCCTACTGCCCTTGTTGCAGTTTCGGCATTACGTGCCATAGCTCTCAGTGGTCCTGATGTGCCGTCAACTAATCTTATATAATTTGTCAGTGTGGCCATAGCTACCTCCTCCTGCTCCTAGCCTTTATCTTGTCTGCTTCCTTTTTGTCCTGCTTAACTTTTATATTAATAGCTGCCACAATAAAAGCCTGCTCATTATCCGGCAGGCTCAAAAGCTCATGTGGCAATAAATGTAAATTGTGGAGGCAATAATAGGCAACATTGGCCCATTCATCGCCTCCCTCAATCAGTTTTTTGCTGTCTTAATCTTATCTGCCATATCTGTCTGATAACCGCAGACCTCAGATACAGCGGAGACAAGGTCTGAAAGCTCCCCGGGAGTCAGCATAGCCTTAACCAGAGCCTCAGCACCGACAACCTTGTAACTATCCTGTAGCTGAGCATTATCAAGAGGTGGGTAAACTACAGAGGCACATACCAGAGCCAAATTAAATTTATTCGGGTCTGTGGCATAAGAAGTCTCGCGTGTGGCACGATTGAAATCCTTTCTGCGACAAGACTTTGTAATCTGCTCCACTTCGTCATTTGGAACAACTCTCAGCTCCCACTCAACAGGCTTCTTATCCTCTCCAATAAACCGCCGTGAGGCAACATACTTCTTGTTCTCAGCCTTAATAGCATTATCTGCCATAAAACACTTAAAATCCGCCATTCTTCTAATCCTCCTTAGTTAACAACGCCATCAAGCTCATTAAACTTCTCAGGTACTTCAAAGCTCTCAAAGGTAAATTCTACTTCCTGCTCCAGCCAGTCACCTTCTGCATCAAAAGCCGCAATAATAGCTGAATCAATATTACAATCTTTCAGAATAACAGTCTGTCTGCCTGTAGCAGATGTTGGATCCTCTGTTACCACCTGAATATCAAAGTAGGTATCCTCACCGGTATCCTGAAATTTCTTTACCATATCAGTAAACAGGTTAGTCACCTGATATATGGTCATAGAACCTGTACCATTCATAGATGTAGCTTTGTGGCCCTTAGACATTCTACCTAAAATCGCTACTTCCTGTTTATCCTTTTCCTGCTTAGCCTCCAACTTTTTAGCCATCATCAGCAAATACCGGTCACTGCCTACATTCAAATAGCAGTAGGCCAGCTTGGCAGAGATAACATCTCTCGCTCGCATTGTCTGAATATCTGCCATATATTACACCTCCAAATCTTTATTACACCATCGTCTAACTCTTTTTAATGGAGTCTCAATTACCTTTTCTATAGACCACCCACGTTCTATACGACCTTGCACTGTCCGCGGTTTCAGACCTGCCATTTCTGCAATTTCTAAAACAGATATATTTCCTATTTTCCATTAAGCTACTACTATTGAGAGGTATAATTTTTCCATAACACAGGTAGGCTGAATCTGATGTCTTGCCAATACACTGTCTTTACTGCTTCCCTGCTCCGGTACAGGAATGTCCTCTGGTACAAAGTTCTGAATAGCTCTTACACGCTGCAATTCAGCATAGTAAGCAACAATATCATTCCACAGAGCAATTCTGCCGTCATTGTCATTTGGCTCCTTGCCGAGATAGAGTCTTGCAAACAGTCGGGAAATATCAATTGCAATCTGGTCAAGTACGCGGATAACCTGATTCTTTGCAAAATCCTCATTTTTCTTCTTACTGAAGCTGACAAAGGAATTAATATCAGTCAGTACATTCAAGTCACCGGTAACATCACCTACTGTCGGATCCGTTACACGATGGAAAGCAAGATAGCCATCATTAATGCACTTCTTTAGCTCTGTCTGACTGAAATCAGCCTGTACAGTAAAGTCCCCGTCATAAGTCTTATTGGTACAGCTTGCATTAACAGCACAGCTTGCCTCCGCACCTGTTACCCAATACACAAGACTCGCAGGACTCCAGCCTGTATCAGTAACCTTATTCTTGATATTGATAACACCTTCATAATCAGGCTTTACAGCGTCATAGCAAACCAGCTGGAACTTCATACCCACATCGTCCCGCATACGCTTTGTAAAGCTGATATACAGGTCTCTCAGCGGCTTGTCAGTAGATACACAGCCCAAGGTATTATAATAATAGGGCTCAATCTTAGACAAGAACTCCTGGTGTTGCTGAGCTGTAATAGCCTCACCATTACCACCACCGGTCAAAGGCATACCTGCAGAGGCTTCTAAAGCTGTTTCGTCAACTGTAAAGTCAACATAATCATTATTTACCAGCTCTGCCTTTGTCTTAACAGTCTGCTGGTCCATAAGAGTCTTTACCCCGTCAATAGTAAGATAGGTGTAGACAATAAACTGCCCCTCATTGTCCAAATCGGACTCTACCACATGGGAAATATCATTGCCGCGTGCACCTGCATACTTAGCCTTGGACAGTGTACAGCTTGCCTTTGTAGCCCCGTTACTCAATCGATAAAAACGACCAGTGTTAAGATTCTTGAAAAGGTCTCTAAGGCCTTTCAGCTTCTCGCTGGTGTACTCATAACCAAAAATCTTGGTGGAATTGAGCTGGAAATCCTCGGCTTCCACGCTGAATACTTCACCTACAGGCCCCCAATCTAATTCAAGAGCCATAGCCGCATAACCTCGGTCAGTAACATTTACCGATGGTCTAACCTTGCTCTCAAAAGATATGTAGGCTCCTGGCAGTATCTTATTCTGAAATGTCCATGTTCCGCCACCTAATGCCATTTACAACACTCCTTTCCTACTCATTAACGGCTTCCACCACAGGCCGAGCAAGAAAATCATTCTTTAACTTCTCAAGCTCTGCCTTGGTGTACTGCTTGCCCTCTTCCAGCACATTATCAAAAACATCATAATAACCTGCATACACCTTGGAACTGCATACCTGCTTCTTTGTGTATGTAGACTCTTTTGCCTTAACTGCTTCTGCCATACTGTCAAACCTCCTTCAATCCATATCGCTGATATAATTTCTCCATTTTTGTACCTCTGTCCTTTGCTCTTATAACAAAGAAATCAAAGGTAATAAAAAAGTGCAAAACGCTGTCCTGCACCTCATACCTTATATTATTTCCTCTGACATAATTCCCATCTTCAAGCTGTACCAGCTCCAGCCCATAAGTCATTTTCTCAACGACTTCTGAAAACTCCTTGCTGTTAAATTTTCGTTCCTCGGGGTGATATGTTATGTCATAATTAGCAACCACTCTGTACCTATTAAAGAGCTTTAGCTGTACCTGAGTATCGACATGATTAACAAAGAAGCAGGGGGATTTATAACCCATAGGGAGCATATCCTGATAAATGCAAGGATTATCAAATACACTCTCCAGCCCTTTTGACAAAGCCACTGTAAGACTTCTTACAACACCATAATCAAACATTTTATCCCCCTATCTTCGTTAACCACTTTTCAATATTTCTTGCAAGAATAGCTGGTGTCTGGGATTGCAGTTCATCCTCAGAGATTTTCAGCATAAACTGGCCAGGCACCCATGCTCTTTTCAAGCACTTACCAATAGCAGGTACAAATCTGCCTACTGTCTGCCTGTGTCCCAGCTCAACAAAAGAAGCATAATGTACAGGATTTCCCACTGTTATAGTGAATGTATTCCCTGCATGAGATACATCAAGGCTGTTTACAAAAGCAGTTACATCGCTACTGCCTCCGTTTTCTGCCTCTGATTCACTCCTGGCAGTCCAGCCACGACGAAGAGTACCACCATTATATCCAGCCCAATACTTTTTATAAGTCTCGTCGGAAATATCATACCCTGCATCTCTAGCATTGACACCTACCGGAGTACGCTTGATAACTTTCCTCAGTAGTCTTGCAGCAAGTTCTTTAGCTGCAGCTCTGAAAAACTTCTCGCGGTTCTTATTTATCCTGTCAATATTCCTTTGAAACTGCTTTAATCCTGAAAGGTCAACTGTATAAGACATAAATTATGCCTCCACTTCTACCAGCTTCAGCTTAGCTTCCTGATGTGTATAATACAAAGCTGACAAGCCCATACAGTCATACAGCCTTGTCACACCGTTCTGGGTAACTTCTACACGACTGCCAGCCCTGCACCTTACCTCTGGAGCTAAAAACAGCAGAATCTCCTGATCTGCAATATCTACAGTGCTGGTCTGATTAGCTGTTTGCTTAGAGCTGTAGGACAGTCTGCAAGGTGTATCCTCAGCAAATACTACTTCTTTAGTCACCATGGAGTGCGATTCTTTGTCATAGTCACTGCTGTAGCTGTAAATCCTGCAAGTACCCTCATACAAAGCCTCTACAGCCTTGCGGGCCTTTAGCCTTTCCTTTTCCAAATTTACCATTTCAGCCTCCGGAAATTGTTAAGCTGCATTTCATAATTTTTCAGCAGAGTGTTTCTGTATCCGGTATCCACATAAGCACTGTCTTTGTAACTTACTGATACATCACCTTCGTGAATTGAAGAAACACCGCCTCCAGCATATTCAGCAGCTCCAATATTCTCATTACGGTACAAATCCATAGCCATACGATAAGCCGTAGTTTTCAAGCCATCGGGCAGAGAACGGAGATTACAGTAATTTAGGATAATCTGCTCCACATCTTCAAGAATAAAGAGTAGAGCTGTATCCTGTGTATTATCTGTAATCTCAATCCCCAGCAAGGGCTTGAACTTTAATAAATCCAGCCCCATATCGTTCACCTCATGCTGTCAACTTAATAGTGTTGATAAACAGGCCATTTGGATTAGGAATAATAGGCACAAACACACCGCTTGCCTTAGTCCAAACAGCCACAGGGTCAGGAGTAGCCCACTTGGTAATAGTAATAAACTGCTGCTGACTCTTTGCAGTCCAAGGGCCTGCCTGCAATTCCTCAGGAGTAGTACCCCACACACCAGCACCTATAGCACCAGCACCACACAGCACAAACTTGTTTTCATCGAAATAACGCTTGGCAGTCAAGACACCCTTAGCACCCTCATACTGATAATAACCATCATGGACAGTAATTGTCAGACCGAACATATCCTTAATCAAGTTTATCAGCATGGTATTAGACACATAAGTACCCTTGCCGAGAGCGGAATAAATAGCAGTCTGAATACCTTCATTATTACGCATGAGAGCCACTACCTTGGTAGAGGTAATAATCTGAGATACCTCCTGGCCTGCTAATCGTGCAGAATCCACAATGGACTGAATATCACCCAAAATATCATGAGTCTTATCGGTCCAATCAAACTTTTTCTGATTATCCGTAGGGACATAATAATCAATAGTATACTTTACACCATTTTCGTTAATGGTGATTTTACCCTTGCACAGGGCTTCCATCTTGGCAACCTCAGTACGAGTCTTTACAGCTTCAGCCAAACGACCAGCATCGTCAAAAATATAACGCTTCAGTGCATCTGCACCAGTAGCACCACTTTCCAGCCACTGCTGAGCACGCTCAGTGACATTAATCTTCTCCTTGATTAACAGCTTCTCAAAAGCCACCTTTTCAACGGTAGGACGCTGGCCAATATGAGCCTCAGTATCAAAAGCATGTACCTGAGCCATAGTAGGCAGCATACGCTGGTCAGACCGGCGATAAAATTCAGCCTTAAGGTTCTGAGTCTTCATATCCGGAAAAAGCGTATCGCCTAAATAAGTACGCTTAATGTTGAAGTTCTGAGAAAATGTCAGCAAATCTTTTGCTTCAATGAGCTTTTCTAAATCCATATTTTAGCCTCCTTTAGTTTACAGTGTCCAAGGCTGGACGAGTAACGACTTCCTCGGTAACAAACCGAATGCCTACAGCCTCAAGAGCTGTTTTTGCTTCTGTTTCTACTGCTACTGGCAAACGCTCCTCAATAACACGGCCTTCTACCATAAGGCTTGCCTCATGCTCGCCAAGTGTCACATCTACACCCTCAAAGAGAATGCCCTTTGCCGTACCGTCATTCGCAGGAAAGATTGTGCCAGCCTTTACAGTCTTGTTGCCAAAACCATCATCAGTGCCTAAGGACTGTGGGACCGTACAGGACTTCAAGACAAGGCCTACAGCAGAATCCAGGAAATTAACCTTTTTATCTGCCTTGTAAACTCTCTCATGTGCCATAAATTTATTCCTCCTTAATTAAATGCATATAAAAAGCACCCTGCTAAGGTGCCTTAAAACTTAATTTGCTGTTGGAGCTACTGCTGCATGCTCAGCATTATAAAGAGCAGCCATCTGCTCACCAAAAGACATACCAGAGCCACCACTGCCACCACCGGCAGGCTGACCTCCACCATTATCGTTTCCCTCATTACCGGTAATACCACCATTAGGCTTGCCCTTTTCAGGATCTGCTGGCTGGTCAAACAGAAACTTGGTATCATCACTCTCAGTCAGCTTGTTAATCTGCTTAGTCAGTCCCAGCACCTTGCCCTTTTCCTCATCGTACTCCAAAGAGTCTACATCAAGCAGGGCACGTACAGCCTTGACATTCTTAGCCTTGGCACCAGCAAGAGCAGTATCAATAGCATGATTAATGTGCATTGTCTTGATGTTATTTGCGTACTCCTGCTTAGCCTTTTTGTTAGCTGCCTGCAAATCTGCAATCTGCTTTTTCATTGCCTCGGAGTCACCAGCCTTGGACTTCAGCAATTCAAGCTGCTTAGTGTGTTCCTTAACCTGGTCGTTAAGGTTCTTGTTCTGAGTTTCCAGCAAATCATACTTACCTTTCTCAACATAGCCCTCCAGCTCCTTTTTCTGTGCCGCAGCAATCTTTGTAGCGACCTCGTCCTTTACTCCTAAAGCAACAATTTCCTCTTTAGTCATTTTTACATACCTCCCAAAATTTTGTAATAGAAAAGCACTCATGAATTAACATAAGTGCTCTAAAAACAATTTTGATTTTATCCTCTTATTATTTTCTTGACACTCCCCATGCCTAAAGGCAGGGAATTCTTGGTTCCCTGAGCACTGCATATAGGCCGTGGCCTATATGTCTTACACGCTCTCCCCAAGCGTAGATTTCCGTGTGCCCCACGGTATTGTGTATATGAATGCTTGTTATCTTTACAACCGCAAGGTCTTTAAATTACGGCAGGTTAATACACGTAACCCTTAAAAATTACCTGCTGGCAGTCTACTGCTTGGTTTTCGCTTTTCGACTGCGTGAACGAATTTCGCAGGTCTTCTCCTTTCCAGTCTATTCATTGTAACAATTATATCTATATCAAAAAATTTCTCCACCGTCAATTGCTTACGCAAATTAGGTGGACACGCCTTATATCCCCATGTCTAAAGACAGGGGTTTTACGGCATTCTTTCATAATTTGTTGGAAACATAACTAGAAATTACACTCGTAGCAACAGTTTTAGCTCCGTCCAAAAGAACATCACACACTTTTTTCATCATGGGTTCTTCTGTCAAAAAGCTGATGCCAAATGGTGTAATTGTTGTAGACTCTGTGAAGTCAAGTTGCTTTACTCTGCTATTCATAACAGGAACATACTTAACATTTTCTATCAGTCTTTCTTCCACCAAATGGCGGAGAATATACTGCCAGTACCTATCATTAATTGGTATGTCTTGTCGAAACCTGCTTAATGCTGCTAAACTGACATCCTTATCCTCTTTTAGACACTCATAAAGATAAGCTAAAATCTGGTACACAATTACATGATAATCATTTGCTGCCATAACTATACCCCCCTCTGTTATTCCACCCTGGGCCATTCGGTCATATTTTTGCTTTCTTCCAGCTTTCTTTTAATCTCTTCGTCAAGTTCCTCAATGGTCATCTTCTCATTTCTCTCCGCATTTGGGTATTCCATATACGAATATACTTTCATTTTAGCTCCCTCCATTCGATACCATAGGCTTTTGCAAAATCGTTAAGAATCTTCTCTGTTATATCCAAGATTGAAGCCACTGGACTTCTTTTCTTGCCTGCGTCAATTTTATCATCAATGGTGCTTGTTGCAAAAGGTCTTGCATTTCGTGCCGTATACTTGAACACCTTGCCATCGTGACAGGCTACCACACCAAAGGCATATTTTCTATAACCAGCGGAACCAAAATCACTGCCACTTGGTGGTAGATTAGTACCGTGGTTATGTATGGACATCAGCTCAAATGGCTTATACTTGGCAATTTCAGATTTTAGCTTGTCTGAATATTCAGCCTCATAATCAGTTTTACTTGACGTACTGCCAACCAAAGAACCATCTTCAACTTTAAGAACAGATAAATCCTCAGTAAACTTACCATTTTGATGTGTCAAGATAGCTCTACACCTTGCACATACAGCTGAATTGAGAGCTGGATTATCTGACAGGCTGTCAAACTTCCTACGGTATTCCTCAGACTTGATGTAATCTAAATCACACTCAGGAGAGCCAACACCTAATTTAGCTGTATTCTCTGTATTTATTATAACATTTTTGCTACCATGCTGTACAGATTTTTCGCTACTATCAAGAACATATTTTTCTTTCCATTCCTCATAGCTCATATCTGCAGGGATTTTGTAAGGCTTGCCGTCCTCGCTCCTTGCTGTACGCTCCAGGTCCTCTGCATCGTCGAAATAAGGTGCTGTACAAGACCTGCAGTGTGGGTGCAAAGGTGGTGCATTAGTACCTATCTTCATATCAGACAGCTTAAAAACTTTGCCGTCCATTTCCCTGCATATTTCTGATGTGCGTTTGTCTAAGGTGGCAATAAACTCATACTGCTCAACATCAAGCTCCTTGAAACAGTCCTGTTGAGCCTTAGTACCGATAAAAGCAGCCTCAGTCATTACCAGTCTGCCTGCATTAGCCCTGGAAACATTCATTTTCCTTGCTACCGTATTTATGACTCTGCTGTAATCATCTCCACGGATAACAGCCTGAGTCATTTCAATATTCAGCAGTCCTGCTAAATTTTCCTTGTGCTCCCATATCCTGCTAGAGAAATTTCTCCCATCTATGGCCCAAGGTTTTGCAAGAACTGCATCCAGCTTATTAGTATCAACCAATGTAAAAGAGGTACCAACACCTGCTCCCTGCTGGATACTGAAAGCCGTGTGATAGTACCCCTCTATATAAAGCCGTTTAAGGCTATTGTCAAGGCTATCAAGCTGATTCCCGAATAATACCTCCAAATGCTGTTGAACCATTAGCTGTAGAGCTTCTAAACGGCTTACACGCATACGCATGTAGTAGTTATTCAGCTTTTTCTGCCACACCTCAGGCAGGCCAGCTAATTCAGCTGCTTTCATGTAGGATTTTAAGTCCAATTTAAAGGACCTCATTTCCTTACTGTTTAGCAGCTTCCTAGCCTCTGCATAGCTCATATCATTCTCATAAGCATATCTCTGATACCAGCCTGTTATGTCCCTTTCAAGCCCCTGCATGGTAAGAGCATAGTAATCAGAAATATCTTTGAAAATATCTTCTGCAAAATCATGTGTGGCCTGTTCGAGCCGTTGAAATCGTTCCTGCCAATACTCTCTACTCCTCTGCATTTTCCTCACCACCTGCAAACTGCTGGTAAGCCATCATCTGCTCCATTTGCTTCTGCTGTTCCTGCTGCAGCTTGGCCATTTCTGCCTGTACATCAGTAACATAAGGGTGGTGTGCAAGCAGTGTTTCAGTGGAGATAATACCCTGACTATTGCGGACATTATTAATGATGTCCCCCTCGTTCACAATCATGTTCCTGTTGAAAGTGAACTTCACTATCTCCTTGGAAAAATCCCCTGCCCCAGCAGCTTTTAGATATTCATCAACAAACCATAGCAGATTGTCTAGTGAATATTGATATTGACTTTCCAACATATCAGCATCAAGGTCAATATCACTGTACATCGTAAGAAGATTCATTTCATTAGGATTGTTACTCATGCGGTCGTCCTTGGCATCAAAACCTCTAAGAGCCTCCACAAGAGCCTTTTTTGTGCTGGCAAGGTATGTGACATAGTTAGCGGCGTCTCTTTGCAGGGACAGCACATCAATACCGCCATTATCCGCAACATTAACAGCACCTTTACTTATAATATTCCGCTTCAGCTCTGCAATGTTTTCTCCACCATAGTTCTTAACCACCAGGATTTTATCATCAACATCAGCAGTCATATCCATTGCCCAGCCTGCTCTAACTCTGTTGATTGTGTCTTGTAGCTCTTTCCCTCGCTTCAAAAGTGGAATCTCTCGCTGATTAGACTTAAAAGCCACAAGAGGTATTCTGCCCCAGCTGTATTCGTTGCCCTCCCTGTCTAAACCATAAGACAGGAACGACTCATAAGGATTCTCTACTAATCTGCCACCTTCAATGACAAATTTGTTTATCCCTAAAGCTGTATAAACATCAACATGCTGAACAATTTTTACTGTTCTTCCCTCATACACTGTACGGAGATAATACCTCACAGCCATGTCCAGCTTGGTATGCTCATCATCAGCCCAAAAAGGAAGGAGCTGCATAGCCGGTATCATACGAAAATTCAGAGTACCATCCTTTTCAAAATGTGGGTGCACCCAAGAAATACCGCTGTTATAAGCATCTGTTGTGACATTATTCAGCAGGCTCATAAAATTCTGGTCAATAATCTGTCCTAGCCACTGAGCGTAAAGCTCATTATCCGTCTGATAGGAGATAGGCTTACCAAGCACATAATTAACTTTTTTATCCACCTGCAATGCGTAAATATCATCATTAATAGGCGGTACCTGAGTATCAACTCTTATCGGCATACCGTCGGCATCCAAGCCCCACACTTTATGCTTGTCCATGCTGTCAGGCTCATAATTGTAGTACATATCTGCTGTAACCTGCATTTTACGTCTATCGCTATTGAGCCAGTTCTGCAATTCGAGGTAAATAAAATCCAGGTCTGTCAGCCTGGACTCATTACCCTCTTTAATTATTTCCTCATAATTATGATAACGGAGCCCGAACTGCTCCAACACACCATCAAACATTTAATCACCTCTTAGAAAGAATAAACATCACCATTGGCTTCATACTCAAGCGCATACCTAACAGCATCTATGGCATGATTGTTGACATCAGGATACCGGGAAATAAAGCTCCCGTCTTTATTCCTTGCATACTCATACTTAACAAATTCCTTGTAAGTGTTAGGGCAACGCTCTTTATCAATGTAGATGTTCCGTCTTTCCTGCAACCACTTCATCCCATGAGCAACACTATCGGGACCTTTTTTAGCTCCCATCATGTTGACTCCATAATTTTTGAATGACTTTATTGTCCTCGGCTCAGCAGAATCACCTATTACCAGCCTCCTGTCTGCCTTGCTCTTTATCTCCTCTGCAGCTGGTTTGGTATCGTAGCTGTATTTATATATTTCATCAAAGATGTACAGATCCTCGTGCTTTTTGTCATAGTAGGTAGCAACAAAAGCTAGAGGGTCTACAGCAAAGCCAAAGTCACAGCCATAGTGCAGGCGGTCAAAGAGCTGTATCTTATTATCTGACATTCTCAAGTCATGCACATTGTCAAATACATCACCGCCGGAGCCAATGACTTCACCCATATATTCGTGCCGCCACAGATCTTCCCTTTTCCTTTTCAGCTTTTCAGCCTCAGCAAGGAACTGTGGTCCTAGCCACTCCTTAGGTATTTGAGTGTAATTTGTGTGAAGAACCAGCCTGTCAGAGTCGTTAAACAGTACTTCCTCATTCACCCAATTGTCACGGCTCTTAGGTGGATTGTAAGAACAGAAACACCAAAATGTATCACCGCCACGCAAAAGCGACTGGTTAAGGTTTCGTATTTCCTCCATACTGTCGAACTGGTCTAACTCCTCATACCACACAACACCTACATATCCAAAAGCTGGTTTTATGGACTTGATTTTTAGTTTATCATCAACACCACGAAACATAATTTTCTGTCCTGTGGGCTTGTATGTAAGCTCTAAAGGACTGGTTTTAGCTCTCCATAGGTACATTACTCCAAGTTCCTCAATAGCCCACAAAATTTGATTATAAACAGAATCACGCAGTGTTTGACCTACTTTACGCAGAATAACAGCGTGTAAGTTCTTATTCTCAGGCCTCATTAGCAATAAGGGTATCACTTCGCTGATGGTAGTGGATTTTGCACTGCCTCGACCTCCTGGGAGCCAGTAATGTGTGTGACCATGCTCCATGACATCAAAAAACCAATCGTCATAGCATGGTGCTATCTTATCTGCAATATTTACTTCCATGCCACAACTCCTTGCAATAAAAAAGCACTCACATTTCTGCAAGTGCTTTATCATGCTTTCCTGTTAAATACAAAACTAATAGGGCTGTCTTTTGCAGTCTCCTTTTTCTTCTCTGCCTGCTTTTCTGCCAGCTTATTCCTGGACTCAATAGCCCGCACTACTTTTTCCTGTACTTTGGTCAGTGCTTCCTCTATAGCAATAATCTTGTCTACTAGAGCCTGCCTGCACTTTGTTTGCTCCTTTAAAGATGGATTGTCAGGACTGAATCCAGCTTCTATAGCGATGTGAGATATTTCCTCAGTAATCATGTCCCTGTCTGCTCTGACTGCCTCTAAAAGCTCAAACATCCTCTTCTGCCTCACAAGCATTAGGCCAATTTCAAAGTCTAGTAGCTTTATAGGATCCTTGTCATAGTTAAGCAGCATATGAGTTTCTTCAGGTGATAATGTAGAAATATCAATTTTAGAGTAGGCTCCTGTTTTCAGGCCGTTCTGTGAACCTTTTGGGGCTCCATGCCCTTTTGCGTTCTGATTGCCTTTTACTCCACCGCCTAGCCGTTTAGACTTCTGCACCCAGCCATTATCCCGCCAGCGTGCAATAGTGCCAGCTGTTACGCCAACCTCTCTTGCCAGCCTGCGGATTGGAATTTTACCCTTGCTGTCCTTCCAAATCTGGCAGGCTTTATTAAAGGCTTCTACTTTATAGTCTGCCAAATCTTCACCGCCTTAGTCCTTAACCAGCTCCAAAAACTCTTGTGAGTACAAAAAATTATTAAATAACCCATCTTTGCTTATCGTGACGGTCTTTGCACCTGGCTTTTTAATCCCTCTTGCAGTCATGCAGGAGTGATTGGCTTCAATCCTGATAATGACATCTTCACCAACAATCTTCTGCATAACCTCCAAAATATCAGTCCCAATTCTTTCTTGTAACTGTAACCTTTTACAGCACATATCAACAATTCGTGCTATCTTGGAAAGCCCAATAACCTTACCTTTACTAGGGTAATATCCGACACTAATTTTCATATCATAGATTAAGGCAAGGTGGTGTTCACAGTAGCTAAATGCTTCAATATCCTTTATTACAACCATATCACTGGACTGACAGTCAAAAGTCTTGCCGTACATCTCTGCCAGCTGGTCATTTGTGTACTGCATACCTTCCCATACTTCACCTAGCATTTTCACTACTCTTTTTGGTGTTTCCTCCATGCCTGGTCTCTTATCAGTGTCTACACCAAAGCAGGATAGGAGCTGCTTTACTGCAAGCTCCGCTTTTTCTACATCGGCCATTTTCTAAACACCTCTTTTCTCAGGATCCCAAATATACTTGTGAAGCTGCAGCTGCAACCGCCAATCAAATTTCTCGTACTTAGGCCGTTTCATAAAGTCCACAATTTCAGCAGGTGTAATCTTGCCAAACACTGGTGATAAATACACATTGCCTTTCAACCTGCTCAGGAAGAAATGCGTATAAACATCAGCAGCCTCCTCTAAATCCTCTACACTGCCTACCACAAACTTTACTACATCTTTAGCCCGTACCTGCTCAAAATTAGGCAGGTACATACTTCCATTCATGCTGGAAGATTTACACTTGTAATCCAAAGTGAAGAATACATTGCTGAATCTCAGATAATCATTTATTGGCATGGAGCCGTTGCTCTCAATATTTACCTCATGGTACAAGTGCTGTAAATTATCTAATGCCGTCAGCAGACTTGGCAGTGTCTTATAATGCATAAGAGGTTCACCGCCGGTAATCGTTACATTCTTACATCTGATATTATCTAAAATATCCTGCACCTGTGTAACTTCGCAATCCTTAGGTATTTCCTGTGCATAGGCTGTGTCACAGTAGGAGCAGTGCAAATTACAGCCATTCAGACGGATAAAGGTAGCCAGCTGTCCTGCTCTTTTACCCTCGCCCTCTATGCTGTCAAAAATCTCATTAACTAAGAATCCCTGGTCAGGTATTGTCATAAATGGCAACATTGCCCTCACTCTCCTGTACTTTTACTCTCACACAATTCGGTACTTGGCCGCAAACCCACTTTGCTATATTTTCTGCTGTAGGATTGCGCAGTAACACATCATTCAAATACTGATGGTCCAGCTCTTGCTCAACGGTATTTTTGATGTGCTTAAAGTCAACCACCATGCCCTGCTCATTAAGCTCTTTAGCTTGGCAGGTTATTTCAATTATCCAGTTATGACCATGCAGTCTAGTGCAGGGACTCTGATAATCAAGTGCCAGCTTATGAGCTGCCGATATTTCTAATCTTTTTATTACTGTGTACATGCTTAAACCTCCAATGCAGGGTCCCTTACTCCATTAGCTTCAAATGCCTTGGCTCTGTCAATGCAGGTACCGCAAGTACCGCAAGGTTTTTCTCCACCCTCATAACAGCTCCATGTTAAGTGGTATGGTGCTTTAAAATGTAGCCCCAGCTTAACCACTTCTGCTTTATTGAGATAAATCAGCGGAGCCTCTAACCGACAGGTAAATCCACTGCCTGCATAAATAGCTCTATTCATGCTCTTAAAAAACTCAGGTGTGCAATCGGGATAAGCCCTGCCTGCTGCATCATCAGCGTGTGCACCATAGTAAATAACCTCAGCTCCCACAGAAACAGCTATAGAGGTTGCGTATGCCAGCATAAGACCGTTTCTAAATGGCACATAGGTGTCTACCGTACCACAACCACCCAGCTTAGCCAGCTGTTCAGCATAGGACTCATGCTTGATTTCTTTATGTGAGCTAGCCAATAGCGGGCAGTCACTTAATCTAAAAGCCTCTGACAAATCGGCTTCCATGTGATTTACCCTGTAATAGTTTGCTACTGCTTTTGCACTCTTGATTTCTTTTTCGTGCTTCTGCCCGTAATGTACAGACAGGGCCAGCACATTATTATTGCCATATATAGCAACGGCTTTTGCTAGGCAGGTAGTAGAGTCAATACCACCGGATAGCAAAACTATTGCCTTATACTCTGACTTCATTTGAAAACCTCCACTTTCCTTGACATACTCCCACCTAAGAGGTGGAAATCTTCTGGCTAAAAAGATGAAAATATACATATTTATTTCTACCTTACAGACAACCTACAGCCCATTTCTGAAATTTAACCCACTCTTTGAAATTGTGTGTGGCAACTGCTACAGAATCTTTCATCCTGGTGCCCTCGGGCTTGCGAATCTGCACCATCTTTTTACCATTAAATTTATACAAGTAACCAAACCTGCACCCTACCAGCCATGCAGTACTGTCAACGCTGTCAAAATGACACATAGGCAACCATTTCATGCTGGTGAACCCCAGCCCATGAATCTTAGCTTTTCTTCTGTGTGCCTCTGCTATTAACTTAGGTAGCACATGGTAATGCTTTGGCTCTATTTCCTTGCTCACAATACCACCTAGGGCAACATAATCATGCTCCTCACACATTTTTTCAAATTCATATTTCCCTCTGGACCTATGCCATACTGGGATGCACTTCTTTCCAGTTTCTCTATTTATGTACTCTCTAAGCTCCAGCACTTTCTTATAGCCCAAAATGCAATCAACATCCATTTCAAAAAAGTGCTTTATATTATTCTCATTGACGTAAGCAATATATTTGTCTACATAGGCCGTGAAATCTGCTTTTGTGTACTGCTTAGTACCCTGCATAAAAGAAAAAGCACCTGAGTCCAGCATGTAGAATAGATAGTATTTTAGTAACTTAGTGGAGTCAGGTGTTACCTGCACAAAGCTCTCCAAGATAAAAGGTGCTAAACTTTTTCTCATATTTTCCTGTTTATCTTTTCTTGTTGGATCCTGGCCTGCTAAACAAATATTCACTCTACTCTCACCACCTGCTAAACTTAAAGCAACGTCTAATTTTTTTTTGTTGTGACAAGCTACCCCTGCCAGCTAAACACACTATCATGGAACAAAGCTTTTCCCGCAGTGCGGACATATCACTTCATCTTCTGACGCAGCATCTGTGGTAATATCCTCATCGTCATTGTCCTGTGGCTGCTCTTCAGCAGGTGAATCCTCAAAGAAATCACCATACCCCTCAGAGGCAGGCATGTCAAATTTAAACTCTGACATATCAAAGTCCATAGCCTGCAGCTCTGCAATTTCAGCATCCAGCTTTTCAAAATCCCAGCCGCTCAACTCTGAGGTCTTATTATCGACCAGTCTAAAGGCCTTTACCTGTTCCGGTGTCAAATCTTCCTTTCTAATAACTGGTACTTTTTCGAGTCCCAGCTTCTCAGCAGCCAGCAGTCTAGTATGACCATTAATAACCACATTGTCACTGTTCACAACAATTGGATTTGTGAAGCCAAATTCCTTAATACTTTTGGCTACTGTATCAACTGCCTGCTCATTGTTTCTAGGATTGTTAGTATAAGGAACCAAGTCCTTTACCGCCATAGCAATTACTTTTACCATGTTTTCACTCCTTAAATTTACGCAACGAAAAAGGACAGAACCTTTTACAGCTCTGCCCGTTTTCGTGAATGAGAAACTACTAATTATAGGGGGTAAAGATTATGCGCAAAACACCTCTCTACCTGTGGACATGATATATTATATCACACTTGACACGAAAAAGCAGAAGTTTTTTCACATTTTTTATAAAAAATATATTTCCTGCTCAGCAGCTTTCCCAAATAACAGTACAGCCAGCTTTTTCTCTGCCTGTCTTGCCTGCATACAAACCCACCTTGATGTTATGTGCATTTCCTTAGAAATTTCATATGTAGACAGGTGCCTGAAATACAGCTTGGATATTAACACTTTATCCTCTGTGTCCAGCTTGCCAATGTTCCTAAGCAGATTAGACAAAAATGATTTTACAAAATTTGCCTTATTTTGTAAGTCCGCTTTTTCACTCTCCAGCTGCATTCTCATGCTAGCAGCCCTCTCAACTGGCGTAAGTTCTGAGCCTCCTCCCTGGTCAAGCCCATAAGTCGTTGTCTTTATGCTTTCATCAGCCAGTCCCAAATCTATTTCGTCACATCTAGCAAAAGCCTTTTCTACATAGTCCATATACTTACTGTAATTTTTAAGGTAGTCCCTAGTCAGCTTAACATAATCATTTGAATTTAAGACACACATAATCCTAGCCTCCTGCATATTCCTTTATTCTTGCCTTTACTGCTTCAAGCATTGAGTCTTGACTTTTACCTTTGCTTTCCAATGCTCTCATAACATCCTCATCAATAGTTCCCTTTGCAATTAGGTGATGTATAACTACTGTATGCTCCTGTCCTGACCTGTGCAGTCTCTTATTTGCCTGCTGGTAAAGCTCTAGGCTCCATGTCAGTGAGTACCAAATGGCAGTATATCCACCAAATTGCAGATTAAGTCCATGCCCGGCCGAAGCCGGGTGTACTAACAGCATTTTTATCTTGCCTGAATTCCAATCTTCTATATCTTCACTGGTTTTCAGTTCGCGTGCATATGTGAAATTTTTCTTAAGCTGAACGAGGTCATGATTGAACCAGTAGAAAATTAAATAGCTTGTATGTTCGTTTAACTCAACCAATTCTTTCAAAGCCTGTATTTTTTCATCATGCAAGTGTACTATTTCTCTATTCTCATTGTAAATACAGCCATTTGCAAGCTGCAATAATTTACCTGTCACTACACCAGCAGAACCTGCTGTTAGAACGTCGTTTGCAACTTCTAGTACATAATCCCTTTCCATCTTTTTATACATAGCTCTATCACGCTCTGACAGCTTTACAGGCACCTTATTGTATATCACCTCCGGTAATTTTAAATAATCTTTTGATTTCATGCTTACACAAATATCACTTATTCTGCGCAGTATCTCTTTATCGTCTCCATCATTAAGACACCACTCATATGTCACATAGCCGTTGCCCCTGCCAGGTGTGTAAAACCTTCTTCTGAAAGCCGTAATCGTTTTGCCAAGCCTTTCTCCCATATCCAGTAGATACATCTGACTCCACAAATCCATCAAGCCGTTAGGTGATGGTGTGCCTGTAAGCTCGACAATTCTTTTTATCAAAGGCCTTACTTTTCTCAAGTCTTTAAACCTTTTAGATTTCGGGGATTTAAAGGAAGATGATTCATCAATGACTACCATATCAAAATCCCAGTCTTTTTTGTATAGATTTACCAGCCACGACACTATTTCCCTGTTAATAACATAAATATCAGCAGCTGCTCTTAATGCTTCCATACGCTGCTTAGCACTGCCTACAACGATGGATAACTTTAAATCCTTAGTGTGGTCCCAGTTTTTCACTTCGGCAGGCCATGTACTTTTGGCTACTCTTTTTGGTGCAATTACCAGGACTTTGCTTACTTCAAAATAATCATACATCAGATCCTTAATTGCAGTAAGAGTGACTGCTGTTTTGCCTAACCCCATATCAAGCATAAGAGCCAAAGCTGGTTTTTCAATTACCTGCTCCACTGCATATGCCTGATAAGGTCTAGGTATGAACTTCATTACACATTACCTTCTTTCCTATTTTCATTTTTAAGCTAGTATAAGCTGATTTAAACCGCCATTAACAACTTCTGTATATAATTTGCCCTGCAACTATTTTTCGTCGCTGTAATCAGCTCCTATCATTTCTAATCACCAGCTTGCAGAAATCATCAACCTCAGCTTTCGCAGAAATCACTCCTGCCCACACATTGTGACTTTTCAACTTTTGTATGCACATGGTTTGTAACTTTCTGATTTTGCCTCCAGGTCTTTTCAACTCCACAAAATACACCTTTCCTGTTTTGGATATAATGACTCTGTCTGGTACTCCTACATTTCCTGGCGACACAAACTTAAAAACTAGACAACCTTGGTCAATAAGTTTATGTCTAAAATACTTTTCTATGTCTTTTTCCAGCACTTTTACTATCCTCCGGTATCAACTTTTACCATGCAAATGTTCTCAGTAATTACAGCAAAGCCTTGATTTACAAGGGTTTCTAATTAAAAAGAACATATGCAGCGTAAAAATTAAGAAAAAACTCCATAACTTTTTATATGGCTATCTTATTACTAATCAGGTAGATTATATAACAAAAGCTATATATCACATTTGTATCCCCCTTTTTCCTGTATACATACTCTTATAGAAAATATATGTCTTTTTACACTGCATATGTTCTAAATGTAGTATTTATATGGTGTTATGTGCTGTTCGACAAACACTTGCATTGTAAGAAATCATATTGACTTTTTGATGTTATCGTGTAAATCTAAAAAAAGTCCACCCTATGTGTACATTTCATAATAGAAATGGCCTCAAAATAGTAAAAGTGATTTTTACTTTTACACCGCAAGCGTTCGGTGTTCGGTTTATTTTTAACTCAACATTTCTTTCATGTCTTCCTCCTCTGTAAAAGTTGCATCTTTTTCAGTTATATAAGACCTTTGCTGCCCGTAGGCTTTACCAAAAGATACATGCCTTTGTCCATTTTTATACAGATGAAATTCTTCCAGCTGGTCAAGTGCGCCTCGAATCTCTTTTCTTTTGTAATTAGGAAAATCACTAGGTTTGTTGCCTAAAAGCTCACACCATACCTCAATAGGACTTATTCTTGTCCTTTCCATGCTGTCCTCTTCGTCTACCTCAAAAGCTGTACCTCTGAAATAATTCTGCCTTGTTGGTAAATCAAGCTGATACCAGTTTTTGGGAATCCTGACCTTGACAAACTCCTGAATCATGCCAAGCAGCGTATCTTCCTCAGTGAAAGCCTTCTGTACTTTTTTGGCCTCCTGCTCCATCTCCTCACCTATCCACAGTGACTCTTTTTTCTTATATGCTTCCAAAGCCTCTGCCCAAATCTGGTCTACATTGCTTTCCATCTCTTTGCTCCACAAAACAGGATTTTTCTTGCGTACTGCTATCGGGAAAAAACGTCTGTTGCCTGTCTTATCCTGTAAAAATACAGCGTCATTAGTAGTACCAATGAAAATGCACTGTCTAGGAAATTCACTGAGTCTTCTGCCGTATGGAACTCTATAGATATCACTCTGCTTAGAGATAAATAATTTTGTAGCTTCTACTTCCGATTTCTTCAATGCAGCCAACTCTCCCATCTCAATAATCCAACAGCCTCTAAGCTGTTCATAAGCATCCTTACCCTGTACACCAGTAAGCGAATCACTAAACCATTTCTTTCCCAGCCTTTTCAGTAAATAGCTTTTGCCAATACCCTGCGGTCCCTCCAGCACGACCATGTTGTCAAATTTAACTCCTGGCTCCTGCACTCTTGCAACTGCAGCTATTAAAGTCTTGCGTGTTACCATGCGGGTGTATGCAGTATCCTCTGCCCCTAAGTAATCTATAAATACAGTATCGAGTCTTTTAATACCGTCCCACTTCAAGCTCCTGAGATACTCACGCACCCTGTGAAACGCTTTACGCTTGGATACATTAACGATTTCATCTTCTATCTTGGCTCTATTATCAATGCCATAAACCGTCTCCATCATGTATCTTAGCTCAGAGTCATCGCTATCATTCCAGTGTGGGTCATTATCATCAAGGCACCGCCATCTAGGTTTTTCCAGCACCGCTATCCTGCCTGCAAACAAGTCATAGCCAAAACAGCCCTTTATGCTAGGGTCGTTCTCCAAGATAATTCTGATATTAAACCGTGTCCCTAGTATCTCCCCGGTCTTTTCGTTGAGTTTGAGTTTAGCAGTCCAGTTCATATCAGCTTCGCTATCATCGTCCGTGATAACCTCAAAATCTTCTCCGGCCTCAGCTCTTTTTTCTTTGGCAATGAGTATTTTTACGTTATCGTCTTTGCTAGCCAGCTTGCACATAGCTGTATAGCTTGGAAGTTTGGTAGGACTGTCAGCACTTTTCCCATCGTCAAGCTCAGAAAACTTTTGTAACCTTACAAGGTCGAAAGCATTGCAGAGCTGCATGGAGCATGGATCGGTAGCATGATGTGAATATAGAAATTTATCTTCATACACCACTGCACCGCCTGTTGTACTGCCAGCCTTAAATGTGTATCTACCATCTTTGCAGGGTTCATACACATCTGAAAGATACTCATCGATAACCTCAGGCACTGAGTATGCTCTACAAAAAAGTCCTACGATGCCATGCTTCTCTAATGGATCCTCCTGTTTTTTCATGGCTTTGCTGATGATGTGATCTACCCTGCTTGATACCGGCCAGCTTGCCTGGTCTGTCCAATCTTCGTACCTTGCAAGTACAGTATCAGCTTTTAAAATACTGCAATCCCTGTATTTAAAGACCACAGGGCCATCAAGGGAGGCACTAGGGTAGTACATAAGCCTGTGAGCTTCGTATGTAGTATCATCGAAACGGTCAATGCCAATGTCCTCAGCTAATTTCCTCGCAATAGCCTGATACTCGTCTACAGTAACCAGTCTGTCAACAGGGATAACCAGTCTCAGTCTTGGACTGTCTTCAGTGTGCTTATGTGTGCTATACACGCAGCAGGCATAATCTGTGAACATCTCAACGATGTCCCAAAAATCAGTACCGGCATAATCAGCATCAAGTGTGATAAGTTGCCTGCCCTCAACTGAGCTTGCACATCTCCTGCCGCCTGTAAGAACTCCACCAACAAAACCTCCGATGTCCTTTATATCGTCCTGCCTGTCCTTAGACATCTTTCTGTATTCAGACATGGTTTCACCTGTCCGCCTACAATCTGATAACCTAGACAGGAGCTTAGACCAGGACACGACACCGTTTTTCCAATGTTTGCTTTTCCTGTTACTAGCTGTGGCTATACTTAAAATAGCATCATGAGCCACATGGATTTCCTGTAGTCTTTTATCAATAGCTGCCATAATCACGCCGCCTTACTTACTTTTTCTTTATCTATATCTTTAGTATCAATCAGGATTCTAGCCTCCTTACACCATTTTAAAATAGTGTCGTTTATTTCCGTATCTTCCTTTACTGATTTGTTATATTTCAACTTAGCCTGCACCAAGCAGTTTTCCTTGATTTCCAAGCATGCTATAAGCTCATTTCCTTTTGCTATCACACAAATCCACCTCTCATGAGCCAGCACTTTGTCAGCATATGTTCCTACGCAGTTATGTAGTTCATTGCCTACTGCCAGCAGCTCATTTGCTGAAAGCGGTACATGAGCTGTAAAACCGTCTACAGGCACCTCATATCGGTGCTTGATATACTCAGGTACCTTAAGGCTGTAGTCCTCGCCTTTTTGGCTGTTTATAACCTTTACCAGCCAATCATGGGCCTCTGCCAGCTTAATATGCTCGCTCAGATACAGCTTCCTGTTTTTATCATTCAGCTTCATCTCCATGTTATAAGTATCTTTAATCTGCCAGGGGCTGATGTTACCTTTATTAAGGAAATTCTGCACTTCACTTATAGACTTGTATGTAAGCCAATAGGCAATATAATCTATGATTTTAAGGCTCTCTGTATTAGCATTAATCCTACTGATAAATTTCATGCAGGTTTTATACAACCCAGCAGCCACATCAGCCTTGTTCCCTGCCTTGCACATGCAGAATTTCAATACTTGGGCTGTTAGCGGATTCTTTGAAATAATTTTACGGGTAATAGCAGATTTAGGGATAGTGAAAGCATCAAGTATTCTGTCAACATCACCCACCGTGCTTTTATCCTTATTATCAATTAGCAACTGGCGATAGCTGTCCGACATCCACTCCACAGTTCCTATCTTATTTGCTACTGCTGTCCAGTCAGGCAGTAGGTCAATATCCGGGAACCGCATTTTTAATCCCAAGTTGAAAAGTTGTCTTGCCATCATGCCCCAGCCTTTACCTCTACTGACATATGCCTTAGGCTTAAATCCATAAGCCTCTTTATATTTCCTGCATACAGTCTCCCGCAGGTTCTTTAAAAGAGTGACAACCTTTTTCTCTACTTTGCAGCAGTGGTTAAAATGACTGATGTACTTTATCATCGAGTTTGTAAACAGCTCTCTTTTACCAAAAGGATCAGACAGTTCAACTTCATGGTCCTTCAAGAAATTCTTAACCTTGGACTTAGCATAAAAAGCTTTCCTGTTCTTAATGTCATATGTAAATCTTTCAAACTGTACACTTTTCTGACAGTAACCCGTACTGTCCAGCAGGATTGTGTCATAACGAATATCAAGAGCTACCTTTTCCTTGTACTCACTGACTTTCAGATTAGCTGAAATAGGTATATCTCCCTTAGTGCCCTGATAGCTCCACAGTGTCTGAAAGTCTTTGCAGGAGTTATAGTTACTCCACATTTGCCTGCAAGTGGGGCAGGTTACGACACTGTCATTATAATTGGAACCACCCATGTATGACTGCAATCTATGCACTACTTTGAAGTTAGTACCACATCTTACACAGTGATATGCAGCCTCATAGTACTCATAGCCGTGATAAGAGCTGTCTGTAAGCTCTATGCCGGCCCCTTTATAAATACTCTCAATATACAGTCCGTCAATATATCTCATGATTTTTACTCCTATACTAGATACTAGAAATGAAACTATTTGCTGTCCTTACCTTCCAGCTTGTCAATAAGAACCTGCACATGCATCCGCAGTTCCTTTGCCGAATCAATCAAATCATTTGTAGCTTTCATAGCCTTTATACTACAGGCAATGCCGATTTCCTTTTCATATTTAAGTACCTCGACTCGGTTCCTGTTAGCAACCATTAAATCTGCCCAGGCCTCACTGACCATGCCCATACACTGTCCCATAGTTCTCTGCTTAATCATTATATCTGCCCTCTTTCTGCTAAGCTTTTTCTGTAATACTTTTATCATCTCTCTGTAGCCATTCCCTAATGCCCACTACGCAATCATTGAAAGGTGCGACACATGGCTTACCCTTTCTGTTGAAGACACAACGCTTACAAGCGAAATTCTCATAGAAAATATCGTTCACAACTTGAGCCGGTTGGTCACTGTCCAATTTATTCAGCCAGTTCGCAATGTCCGCTATTATCTTTTCCCTGTTAGTCATTGCCATTTTCCTCTTCGTGTTTCAGCTCTGCTACCCCCTCTGCTACCATCACAGCTTTACCAGCTATGCAGTTACCGCAGTCAACTTTTTGGCAGTCGATGTTTTTAAACAAACAGTCCTTACACTCATCTGCCTCGCCTGCTGTATCCCTATAAGGGCAGGCTCCTGGACAAACTGAACAAATCTTAATTTCTTTGCCGCAGTGTTCACATACACCTAGCAGTCTTTCGTCACAATGCCCATGAGTTTCTTTGCCGCAGTGATAGCACTCCTCGTCGTACCAAGTCAGCTGATGGTAATCTCCCTCAAGCCATTCAGTAATAGCCTGCTCGCAGGTTTTGTTGTCGCAAGTGCCATCTTCATGGGCGTTGCAAGCAATACACCGATTTCCTGATACATTTATAAGAAATTTAGCTAATCGTTCATCAGGTAAGCTCTTTAACCAGTTTCTATTTGTCATTGTCATTTTATCCACCTAAAAGCCTCTCTAAGCCAAAGAAATATAATCAATCCCAGTAGTACGATTATCAGCCCAACTCCTGCTAGAGCTATGAATATAAGTGCATTAAGCATTAATTTTCCTCCTCTACATCAACAGCCTAATTACAGCATTTCTTTTCCGGTTTTCTGTCTAATCCTGGAAAACAAGTCGCACATATCATCTTTGTTGTTAAAAATGCATTCCTGACAATGCCTACCTATAGACGTACAGTAATTTACCAAAATGTCAACTGCTGTAAGTGCTGCTATGTCAGCTGGGTGAGCATCCCAATAACCTTTGCACACTACCTGCTTTGCGAAATAACTAAAGATGTTCTCTAGATGCCTCATCAGTATATCATCGTTCATTTTGCTCATTCCTTTCCTGCTTCTCTAACATTTCTTTTCTCCTCGCTGCCCATAGGGCCCAGCACTCTTTACAGTGAGGACAATACTTTTTATCAAGGTCAGGCGGACATCTACCAGAATCTGTTAGTATATCAATAAGTCTATGCTCACTGAATCCACTTGTAACGCTTTGTACCTGTGCAAATAAAATGTCTTTAAAAGTCATCATCTATCACATGCAAACCTTTTCCTCGCTACATCCAACATCTCTTCCGCCAACTCAACAGCCCCTTCTTTAGTCCTGCAGATCAACCCCTGCTGATAAGAACTTTTATCACCCTCGGAACCAGTCCAAAAGAGCTTTAAATATTTGCCTCTACTTACAACGGTCGGCATATAATAAATATCATTGTAAGAAGGCTTCCAAGGAAGTTTAATAATTTGAAGTGCTCCAGTTATAAGACCCTTCCACGTCCAAGCCGCCGCACTGTGCCAAGAGGTTCTATCAGCGGACTCCTTAAGCCCGTTTTCCGTAAATTTAAGGTGTGTCTTTGGGTAATAGGTGTAACAACCTGAACGCCCCTTAAATAAGAAAACCTCGTCAAGTTCTACCCCTAACAGCTTAGCTACCTCTGCCATTTTATTATCCATTCTCTTTCCCCTCCTGTGTCATTGTTTTCTCTGCTAGTTTCAGCATCTTCTTTAAATAAACAGCATATTCCTGACCGAATACTGTTTGCATAAATACCCTATAGGTGCCAGTAATTGCAGCATTATACGCTGCATTGTGATCGGTGCCACGTGCCAAGAAGTCTGTCAGTGTATATGTGATATTTTTATTCACTTCATATACAAAGTCACCCAGAGACCGTCTATAGTTGATTCGGCCCTTCAAGCTAACTTTCCCTTCCTCTCTGATTATTTCCACTCTCTTGATGTTTTCTACATCTAACTCGGTATTTTCTTTATCGGCGATAGTGAATAACTTAAAGAGCGTTTCAAAGGCTTCATTGTTTAGTCGATTTACATAATAACTCATTACTCTGCACCTCTTTCCCCTTTTTAGCTTTTTTCATATCTTCTATTCTACGGGCCCAGCGTCTGTACTTAGGATAATTGTCAATGTCAGTTATGCACTCCCACGCACTGTCAGTGAACCCTAGACGCAGCACGCAAAGCAAGTCCTGGGCTTCCTCACTGAAAGCTCTTAAAGCCTGTACAGCAGTGACCGGTGTAGGATTCCCTGACATTCCAAGGGCCCTTATGAGCTTTAGTGCTGCCTGGCTCAACTCAGAGGCTTCCTCTGCCACTTGCTCCAGCATATCTCGTGATGTTAATTCCTCGCGTACATACTTTGCATATTCGTTCATTTTTTCCACCAATCTTCCCTACTCCTAAACCATATATTTGTTACTTTAATTCTTGATGCTGTCCAGGTACTAACCTCTGCTTGGCGGTCCTTTTTAGCAATTACACTGTCAAGGCTTGCGCGCCATGCAAGGTATTTTTCGCACCCTGCATGACAGTCTATTTTCCTATTTTGGCAGTCCTTGCACGGACTTATCCTTCTGCTGAATGATAAATGTAAATCCTGTTTCATTCTTCAAATCCTCCTTCAGCGTTTCATAGGTAATGCCGTCTGCTTTATTTGGTCCGTACTCTAGTGCATCTACTTTGGCATTAAACCTCTGTAGTGTCCTTTCAAGCCTCTGCTTACCAAATCCGAATCCATCATGCAGGACAGAAAACACAATAGCCAGTGTATTATCTTGAGCCTTAATCTTGGCTTCCCTGCCACCGTTGATAAACATCTGCTGGCCGAACTTTACAGCGTTATCGCCCTGCTTAAGCCATCTCTTTTGGTCCCTTGACAACTTAACTTCTTTACTCATAATCCAGCACCTCAGTCAAGGAAACTCATATCATTATCTTCCTCTATAGGCTTATCAACCTTTTTAGTAGGCTTCTTGTCAACCTTTTTAGTAGGCTTCTTGTCAGCTTTTTTAGCTGACGCTTTTTCTTTTTTCTCTTCCTTAGCCTCTTTGTCCTTGGCTGCTAAATGGTCGATGCATTTAGCCATTGCACCCCAGGCAACAGTACAGAGGTTAATATACGCATCAAGTTTCTGGTATTCTTCCTCAGTCAGCACTTCTTTCCCTACCTGCTCAAAAGCCTCAGCTGCTTCTTTCAGTGTCTCATTCTGCTGTTTAAACATGTTAGATAATCTAATTGCATCCATCTGATATACCCTCTTCCTCAATTCAAAAAATCTAAATCATCAGTTTCGTTCTCGTCTGCTGGATTCTTGTCGTTTGTAGCTATTTTCCACTTACCAGCCAGCTTAGCTAATTTCTCATAAACTCTGTCCATATGGTCTACTACATCTCTAAGCTCTTCAGGCTGGTAATTCTTTACCTTCTGTCTCAACCTCTTAGTCATATAGGCCAGCAGAGCCATTTGCAGAGTGGGGTAATAAAATTTATTTACCCACACATCTTCTATGCCACCATCGGGCAGGTTCTTAACCGCTCTTTTCTGCAAAGTGAACTGCACTTCGTCTGCAGACACTCTCCAATCTTCCGATAACTGTACCATTATTCCACCTCGCAATACTTTTCAGCTTTTTGCACCAGCCACTCAGCCTTTCCAAGATTTATCCCGCAGCCGTAAATCTGCGCACTGCCTATCTTTATCAGCACAGTGCCACCTTTAAAGAAATACATATCAACGGTACTTGGATTAACATCTACAATGACTTTGCATACCCTTGAAAGATAATCAGCATTGAAAGCACAGCAGATAGGCTCTCCCACAAATTCTGACACTGAATATTCAAAGAATATAAGATCCTCCTCACCGGAGAAAATCAACAGCTTATTGCCTTTGATTTTCATATAAACCTTATGGAGTTCTTCTTTAGTAGTCAGCTTTTTGCAGGTGTCAAATATTACTGCCAGCTTCTTAAAGCTCTCTTTCAGACCTGTATCACTGTCAAAAGTGATGTTGGTCTTGAAACCTTTTATCTGGAAAAACTTGTTTACATCAGGGTACTTCTCAGGCTCTGCCAAAAGTTCTGTACCTCTAGGATTAATCAGCTGAGGCTCCTGCTTCCCTCCGACCTCACATTTAATCATGAAATGTGTATCGCAGCTAATAACCCCACCATCCTTAACAAGTATGTAGGTGAATAACGGTTTTGCCTTATCTTTGGATGCAAACTTCTCTGCATACTGAATTGCTTTTGCTAAATTAATCATTTCTCAATCAGTCCTTTTTATAATATGGTGTTTCATATCCATCTGCTGTTAGTAGCAGCCCTTTAGCCCACGGGATAGGCTGTCCCATGATGTCGCATATCTCTTTTAAGCTACCGACACCGTCGGGAGCTTCTATAACCATTTCGTCATGTATGTGCATAACTATCTGATACCCTGCCTTGGCAGTAGCCAGCATAGAATGAGCAAGACAGTCCCGAGCAGTGGCCTGGACAATATTCTCCACCAGCTTTCCACCCCATGTGAAGTTTTCCACCCACATGCCATTAACTGCTTCATGGTACACAATGGATTCTTTCTGCCTGCTCTCCATGTACTCAACTTTGATTGCAGGTTTCGGATAAGCTATCCTCCTGCCACTAGGCAGCTTGATAAACAAAAATCCTCTTTTGCAAGTAAACTCAATACCTTTTGTGTACTTCACTGTGGTATTTTTTATCCTGATAGCTTTTTTAGCACAGGTTTCTACATCACTCCACATCTTTACGATGTTAGGGCTTGCTTTCCGCCAATGTTTTATTGTCTGCTCCATCTCCTCTTGTGTCATGCCCATCTTGTCAGCCCCAAAGGCTTTCAAGGCGTTCACACCTCCACCATAACCACAGGCCAGCTCGGCAACCTTGCCTTTCTGCCTTAAGTGTCCGTTGATACCATGCTTCTCAACTGGTACATGGAACATCTGACTAGCTGAGGCACAATATATGTCACCACCCTTAGCAAATGTGTCCATTCTCCACTGCTCCCCTGCTATCCAAGCTATCACACGAGCTTCTATAGCTGAGAAGTCTGCTACTATGAACCTTTTACCCTTACCGGCTATAAAAGCCGTTCTAATGAGCTGAGAAAGAACGCTGGACGGATTGTCAAATAACATCTGTACAGTTTCATAGTCTCCAGCCCTGACAAGGCTTCTCACCTCGTCAAGGTTATCTATGTGATTCTGTGGCAGATTCTGTAACTGTACCACTCTTCCAGCCCATCTGCCTGTCCTGCTAGCTCCGTAAAACTGAAGCATGCCGTGGCACCTGTCACCATAACAGCTTGATTTCTTCATAGCTTCGTATTTCTTGATACTGGTCTTGCCTAACAGTTCTTTGAGTTCAATTACTCTTCGGATTGATGGTTCCAGGTCAGCATCTTGGAGCATTTCAGCTCTTGCAGCTTTATCAAACTTATCAACATCGTGTCCTTGCTCTTTCAGCCACTTCAATATCTGGTCACGGCTATTAGGATTGTCCAGCTTGGTAATTTTTACCAGCTCTGCCATCCACTCTTTCCGCAACTCCGAATCAAGGTACAAACAGGAGTCAACAAAAGTCATGTCAATTTGTACACCATAGTCGTTGATACGCTGGTCAAGTGCCCACAGCTCCTGCTCCTGTGGCAGCGGTGGAAATGCCATCAGCTTATGCCTTATAGCTCTTTCAGCCTCAACATCTCGTACACAATATTCCTTAAACAGCTCCCATTTATCAGGAGCGTGCTCAGGTAAATTCCTTGTCCTGCCTCCATTAACTTTTGTAGCTCTACACGGTTTACAGAAAAACTGGATAAGCCTTTTGCCTGTAGCTAATTTCTGTTTATCTTCTGCCATATGCAGGACTTTACCTACCTTATCAAGACTGCCTGGGAGACCTAATGTGTACCCCAGGACCATAGTACACTGCCATTGCTCCGGCTCCATGTAACCATAGTGCTCTGTAAGTACAGCTCTCTCAAAGGCTGCATTAAAAGCAGTCTTTAGAACATTCCTGTCAAACAGTGCTTCTAGTATTTCTTTTGGTAACGGCTCACCTCTAGCAAGGTCCACAATCTGTACTGGTTCGTCATCCCAAGCATAGGCAAATAACAGTATTTCACTGTTTTCGGCATACTTATAAAGGCCACAGGACTTAATGTCGAAATCCGAGTATGTTTCAAGGTCAATTGCTAAGATTCTCATAATTTACCCTCTTTAAACAGCTTTTTCCTCTTAACATAGCCCTCAACATCTATTTTCTGAATTACCAGCTTGCGCGCTTTATCAGATGTACTGACCACTTTTTTCACTACAGCAACTTTAGGGCCGTAAGGTGCGGGGACCAGCACATAGTCCCCAACCTCTGTATCCAAGTCCGAGTAGTAGTCATAAAGTTTAGCAAGTGCACCATCTAGCACAACTTTTACTATCTGCATAACTTACACCCCTTAGAACATTAGAAAATATCATCGTCCTCGCCATCATCGTCAACAGCTTCAAAATCCTGTTGAGCAGTAGCCCCACCCGACAGTCTTTCGCCGTCCTTTAGTTTCTGAATATTGCCAAGACCTGCACCTATTCCAGCTGCTCCTTGATTGTAAGCAAAGAAGTTTACAGTAACATTACAGTAACAGCCACTGTACACCTCTGCTCTGTCGAGGATTGGCTCTACAGCCCGGTCAACAATCTGCGGAGCTGTAGGACTCTTAGCATTCAGGAACATGCAGTCTTCAAACTCAGCACCTTCCATCTCCTCCTCCTCAGCATCTTTCAGAGGGTACTTGATAGCTTTGGCTTTTACACCGGCTAACTTATCTTTACCGGCAACCTTGGCAGCTTCAATAGCAGCTTTAATCTTCTTAATGGTTGTGATATCACTCTTAGGGATAATCAGTACAGCGGTATATTTACCAGCATCAAACTGTGCAGTTTCAGGCTTTGGTTCCCACACATGAGCATAAGAAAGCCTACATCTAATTAATACTTTTGTTGCAGAATCATATTTCTTCACTTTTATATTCCTCCTAATCTAACGCTTCAAAATCATTTTCAGCACTGCTGAATACAGGCCTTGGGTCGCTTTCAGGTACCATAACCGGTTTTCCTTGGGGCTTTATGATGTAATCACCTAACAGCTTTTCAAATTTCTTCTTGCCTAAAAAGCTCTGCATAGTTGTAATGCTTAACAGCTTGGCAGGCTGGAACACATCTGTGTTTTCAAAACCTGCTTCCTGCAAAACATTGGCGATTTCAGCCTCGTCGCTGTACTTGCGATTGGCCCGGCCTTCTACCAGCTTCCAGCCTGCAAAATGCCTGCCCTGCAAAGCCTCATTAAGACAGTAGTCTTTTATAAGGTTTGCGTATTTTATAACACTGTCAGCTTTCCCCAGTACCTCTGCTAGTTCTTCATCAGTAAGCAGATCTGCAGTTTTACTGGTGTGAACAGTGTTGTACTCTTTTAAGGCTCTACACCTTGGAGCAACCGGGCAGAACCGGCAGTGTTCTCCCGCCTTAGTTTCACCCTCACCTTTAAATGCCTTTCTAGCTATTGGCTTTATTGACTCACCCCAGGCCAGCAGGTCTTTGATAGGAATAGTTTCTTTTGACCAACCGCCATTGCGGGGCTGAACGATATTAACAGTAACCTCTTTAATGCCATCATATAGCCAGCTATTAGCATCATATACACCTAAGGCATAAAGCCTTAACTGAGGATTACCTGCAGCCTGTACAGGAATACCCTTGCCGTACTTCAAATCGAATATTTGAAGTACATTGTCCGTAATTACTACAGCATCAGCAGTACCGAAGCCATCAGGTACCCATTTATCGAAGTTAACTTTTACTTCGGTGTACAACTCTGCCTTGCTTGCTGTTACGGCTTCCATAACTGCTTGTGTGTATTCGTCAACATAATCTTCCATAGCCTGAGAGTAATAGGTGGACTTCTTAACCACATCTATTTCCCTCTTTTCATATTCTGCTTGAAAGAAATCCAGCAGCTTCAGCTCTGCCAACTTATGGGCAACCGTGCCCTCCTCTGCAGCATCTGAGGCCTTACCATTCTGGTAAGGCTCAGACAATTTAGCTGAGGGTGTACATGCAAGCCATCTATAGGCAGAACTGGCTGATAACAAAGCGTGTTTAGACATCTACACCAATCTCCTCGCAAAGTTCTTTCAGCTCCTCATCAGTGCAGGCAGACAGCTTGTGCTTCTCGCCCTCCTGGCTGGACTCCTTAACAGCTTTCTTTACCTTAGCAAGAGCAGACTTATCAGTGCTGCAAAGGGACTGGATAGCCTTCAATACAGTGGCCCGGTCAAATTCTTCCTCAGTACCGCCAATTTCAACATCGTCAGTTTCTTCCTCTGCTGGTTCAGGCTCCTTAGCATTCTTCTTAGCTCTGTTTTTCTTGGCAGTACGTTTCCTATCCTCTTCAATAGCTTCAGGAGTAGCAGTTACAGGCTTGGTACAGCCGATATGCTCTGCTACCTTTTCTGCTACACTGTCTGCATTAGCCACAGCGGAGATAACGCCTGCCAGCTTCTCCATGCCCTCGGTGTTCAACTTTGCCAAATCCTTTTCGTCAAAAATAATGTTCATAATGTTTTTCCTCCTAATTAAAATCAATTTCATTGATTGAGCAGCCTAGCACGACTAGAATTGCAAATACAAAATCTTTAAAGCGTGTCCAAGCCTTGCCATAATACAGCGTGAGTATATTGTCTATCTCATCAGCTGCTCTCAGAGTACGATACCAAAGAGAATTGTATTTTCTTCTAAGCTGTACTCTTTCCTTTGTGCTTAGGCTTAGCCACTCTTTCCTGGTCATTGCATTTTCCTCCTTGTAGGTATGCTCATTACTTCTGATAACCAAAACTTCCTGTCTGATTTTGGTGGTGTGTAGTATGCAGTCAGTACTCCTGACTTGCAGTACTGCTCCATCCTAGCAGTGGAAATTTTAAGTATCTTCCTAACCTCAACAGGCCCAACCAGCCTGTCCTTCCTTACTGGTAGCTCCAGCGTTTCCTTCCCCGTGTCTTTCAAAAGCTGTAGGAAAGGCACTAAATCAGGATTAGCTGATAGCAGCTCCTTAAGCTGGCTTGCTTTTACCAGTAATTCATCTAATAGCTCTGTATCGATACCCATAACATGCGCCCCCTACAGGAGAAGCAGTATAACAAGGCACGATAGCAGGCCTACAGCAGTCCACCCTAGTGTAGATAAGTAATTCATGTAGTCACCCCCTTTGTGATACACATAAGCAGTTCATCAGGCTTACACCCCAGCAGTTTAGCCAGTGGCAGGATAAACTCTGCTCGAGGTAATGAATTACCTCGCTCCCATCTGCCGTATGTAAGCAGGGACACATTCAGTGCCCGAGCTATATCTTCTTGGGAAAAGCCTTTTTCTTCTCTGATAGTCTTAATACTCATTAAATCACCTCCTTTAGCACCCACATAGCAACCACCCCCCTTTGTCCACAAATGATTGTGCGGTGTTCTAAAATTTCACATATGTAGTAAAAAAATTAATCTGTTACTGTACAGAAAAACCTTAACTCCTCACCTCTAAGATTCTCCATAGCATACAAATCAGCTTTCCTCCACAGGCTGTCATACAACTCAGCGAAAGAATTGTTTCCAGCTTCGTGGTGCTCCCAAATTTTATGGTTGAGCACCATTACTAATTCTGTTAAATACTTGTAATTATCTTTCCAGCTCTCAAAAGCTGTCCTGTAAGTGTCCTTTACAGCAGCTTTGCCAAACCGGTCTGCTATGCTGAAATCCAGCCAAAAGGTGGTATCAACTCTTTCCTCACCCATTTTAGTTCCTCGCTTTCACAAACTCTTTTTATATAGTTCTAAAACTTCACATATGTGGTAAAAAAATTATGCTGCGTCATATTCCTCCCACTCCTTGCCTTTTGGCTTGTGCCTAGAGATAAGGTCCCGATTCTTTTTAAACATTAACTCCGGGTGGTCCTTAAGCAAGAATAGCAATTTAGAGGTTACAAATCTAAGTAGTATTCTGTAGGCTACATCATCTCCAACCACAGGCTTAAAGCTGTTTAAAGCCTGTGAAAGATGTGTGTAATCCAATTCCTGGGCCATATCCATAAGATACTGGAATGAGCGGTTGCTACCACTGTAGCCTGACATTATTTTTTCACCCTGCTCCTTAAAGCTCTTGGTAAGCCAAATCAAAGCCCTTAGCATTTCACCTGCTACCTTGTCAGCTGGTTTTCCTGTCCAACCAAATGGGTCGGCTCCATCGCACAAAATTTCTGATAATTTAACAACTGTACCCCAGTTGCCTCCATTGTCCGATGTTGGATTCTCATTACAATCCAAAGTGTAAAGTGCCTGAGCCTCGTCACTTAACTCCACATCAGCAGGAAGTTCAGCATACTTAATTTCCAGCTCTTCTGCCTTTGCTTCAAGTGCTGCTTTTACAGCTGTAAGTGCTGCTTTTACAGCTTCACTTCTAGAGGCTTCAAGATTTGTATTTTCTTCCAGCTCCAGCAGAACTGCCTCTGCTTCGTAATAACTGGCAACATCAGTAACTTTGAACTCTATTTCCTTGCAAAAGCTATATGCGTCCTTGAAGTGAAACTCGAAATTTCTAGCTGTAAAAGCATAATAGCTGTAAATCATTATATCGAAAGCACTGTTACCTCCCTCAGTTACAGCATAGCAGTCCAAATCAATTAGGTTCTCGCTAGTGTACCGCAAAGTATACTTCATTGCTGCTTCCAGAGTGTCCCACTCCTTACGAGCGGTATGCTGTCTACCATTTTTATAAGCATGTCTGTAAGTTACGTATTTCATAATAAAAAACCTCCATACTAGATACTAGATATTAATTTGTAACATCTTTTTTGTTACTACATATAGTATATGTGATTTTACTGAACTTGTAAAGTGTTTTATGTGATTTTTAAGAACTTTATTTTTAAATAATTTTTATTCCTCCTCTACTATTTCTGTAGCACCTATAGAGGTGATGAAAGCTGACATTTCATCAGACATTATCTCCCCCTCAACAACCTCGGCTTTTATGATGGCTGGGTTATCCCAGTGACATCCTCTCCATGTAGGGTTGATCTTTTCCCAGTCAAAGACCTTTGTAAATGTGGAATATTTACCGCCACACCATTCAGTATAACTTTCATATTCAAACCTTTTCATCTTTATGTCTCCTTTACACTTCTTCCCATCTGCCCTGTGGATTCTTAACAGCTATTAAATTCTTGATAAAGCCATTGTTGTCAGTACTAAGACCAAGCTTCAACCAGGTATTTTCAAATACCTGATGCCTGCTGGCAATTCTCTTTGCGCTAGTGACGCTATCAGCTTTAATCCTCTCAGCCTGACGGTATGAATTAAGATTTTCTACTTCTGTGAAATAATATACCTTTTTCATTTTTATTTCTCCTCTGTTGACATTGCCACCAGCAGCTGCTTTTGTGTCTGCAAACTTTTAAGCTCTGCAACAGCCTTAAGAAGTGTAGCAGACTCTCGACTGATTCTTAGAGCAACCTCGCAATCGAAGTTACCACCCATATCATTCAATAATTCTTGAATATCTTTCTTGGCAGCTTCAACCTCTTCTTCTTTTGCCTCTATGCTCCACTGCATAGACTTGATTCTGTATTCTGACTCTGTCATTTTATATCACTCCTTGTTTTCTGCTGTTCTAAAATTTCACATTCAGTATGTAACACTTTTGTTGTATCTCCTTTGTTATATAGTATAAGTGATTTCACTGAACTTGTAAAGCACTTTTGTGGAATTTTAGAACAGTATTTACAAGTGACATTTTTTCACATTATAATAAGTATATAGCAAAAGTGTTATTACATTATTATATATACAAAAGTGTGATATACTTTATATAAAGGAGAGTGGACAGTGTGAAAACAAAAGATAAACTGCGGAGAATGAGAATGGATAGAGGTCTTTCTCAGCAACAAGTAGCTGACCGTCTAGGCCTAGACCGGAGCACCTATGTGAAATATGAGCTAGGTGGTAGCATAAAGCTACATGTGGATGACCTAGCTAAATTTTATAATGTATCCACTGACTACCTTTTAACGGATACACCGTATATGCAGGCATACAAACCGGGAGAGGCCCAGCTTCCTGATAACCTTGTCCCTATTGTAGAGCTGGTAAAGGATTTATTTAAAGATAGACCTGAGATAGTAAAGCTGTTTACTGGCGGAAGAATAAAAGAGGTATTGTCTAACAGTAAGACAGCTACAAAAGGCCTTAGCGATATGACAGAGCAGGAAAAAGAGCATTTTAGAAGTGCTCTGCTGCTGGGACTGAAAGCAGCGGGCTTTACTCTGTAATAGCTTCAACCGCTATAAAAAGCGTTGAAAATATTATACAGGGAGGTGTTCTCTATGGAGGATATTATAGTTATTATCCTGGAGGACGGAACCACAGTCGTTATCCATTGTGATAAGTAAGGTGGCGAGCTAACTTTGAAAAAGGAAACACGAACCTTTTTAATACTCATATTTATTGTACTATTGCTTCCTTTCCCCTCAGCTGATGATGAATACAGCTCAGAGGATACTTTTGTAAGCAGTCCCGTTATAGTGTCTTGCTCTGATACTATACACAGCCCTGCTAGAGCAAGAGCACCCATAGAAGTATGCTCTATATTCAAGACTTTTGCATTAGTGTTGATTTGTATCTGTGTGCATGTCGAGGTAAAAAGCAATATAGAATTTTACGGTAGAAAAAGGATTCGTGTCATTGTGCATAGATTCCACCCTGATTAAAAGGAGCATATAAAAAAAATGACCGCTAAAGAATGTGACAAGCTCACACAGCTAACTGAAATTACGGATTTAAAAAAGTATTGGGAGCATGAAGCTTTGGATTTTACCCCCTGGCTTGCCAAGAAGAAAAATATTGAGTTACTGTCAAAAGCTACAAACCTTAATATTGAGGTGATAGAGACAGAATCCTCCGTTGGTAATTTTTCCGCTGATATTCTAGCCAAGGATCTGGACAATAACAGAACAATTATTATAGAGAATCAACTAGAGCCTACAGACCATACACACCTTGGGCAAATCATTACATATTTAGCAGGTAAAGAGGCAAGTATTGTTATTTGGGTGACTAAAAAGGCGCGAGATGAACACATAGCAGCCGTGAACTGGCTTAATGCTCATACGGATGATAGCACTGCATTCTTCTTATGTGAAACCAAGCTGTATAAAATTGGCGACTCTGCAGCTGCTGTAAATTTTGATGTTATCTGCAAACCTAATGAATGGGAAAAGGAATCAAGGAGCTCTTTTAGCACAAAAGAAAAGTATTATTATGATTATTGGTCAGCATTTATTAATTATGCATACAATGTAAAAGAATTCAGCAGTGAGTTTAGGAAAATTACACCGTATAAACAGGCTGATTCTCAATTTTATTCCGGTGTAACAGGGTGCTCTATTATCCCCCGCCTGCTACAGAACGGTAAACTGCAGGTAAATTTTAGAATATGGAATGATAAAAACCTATACCACACTTTAGTTGCAAATAAAGAAGCAATTGAAAAAGCTGTGAGAGTAAATTATGAATGGGCAGAACTTCCTGAGAATAAAGCAAGCAGGATTTTTATAGAGAAAACATTCAAAAATGCCAAAAGTGAAGAGGCCTTTGCTTGGCTGGCTGAGAATATTTTAAAAATGAAGAGAACTTTCCACAACTATTGCGAGGTGTGATATGTGTCTAAAATAAAAAAAGTTAGAACTAGAAAAAGAGGCAAATCCTACAGCTATATTTTTGAAGCTGGGAAAAAACCTGATGGGAAGAGAAATGTCGTAGAAAAAGGAGGCTTTGACACAGAAGAAAAGGCCTATAATGCAGGTATAGAGGCTCTTAATGCTTACCTGCATGGAAACATAGCTATCTCCTCAGATAGAATACTTTTTACAGACTATATGGAGCAGTGGCTTGAAAAAGTACACAAATCTGCTGTAGCCCCTCATGTCTATGATATGCAGGTAAGCTGCTATAGGAATCGTATAGCACCAGCATTCCAAGGCATGTATTTACAGGACATAAAACCTGCGCACATAGATGCATGGTTGAGAATATTAATTAAAGATGGGTTAGCTAAAAACTCAATATTAAGCTATAAATCCATACTGCATAGTGCTCTAAATTATGCGGTATATCCTGCTGAATTTATCTCCGTCAACCCTGCGAGTTTAGTTAAAATACCAAATAATGTAGCTACAAACATTGTTGAGAGAAAAATCATTTCACCTGAAACATATAAAAAGATTATCAATGATAAGCAACTAAACCCTGCTGAGAGGCTTGTTGCCATCATTGCTTATCATACAGGTATGAGAATTGCCGAAATCCTAGGCTTAACATGGGAATGTATTGACCTAGATAAAGGGCTCATAAAGGTAGCTTATCAGGTGATACGATACAAAGGACAGAGGTACTTCACATCAAAACTGAAAAGACTTTCCAGCTACAGAGATATTTACATAGACCAGGATTTAGTGGATTTGCTGAAAATGTGGCATGACAAGCAGCTAAAATACACAAGTCCTTTTAGTATTATAAATTACGTTGAGGGTATTCCAGGTCAGATACACATACAGACACAGAAATATTTACCTGAAAATGTCATTCCTGTACACTTTGTCTGCCTAAGCAATAAAGGTAAATTGGTATCTTACAGCAATGTAGCAGGAAAGCTAAAAAAATATAATCTAAATACCCATTCATTTAGACATACTCACGCAACGATGTTAGTGGAGTCTGGTGCACCATTAAAGGGTATCACAAGCAGATTAGGACATAAAAATGTAGGCCTAACACAAGACATTTATACTCATGCTTCTGAGACTATTCAGCAGAACACAAGAGATAGTTTTCAGGAGGTTTTAAATAAAAATAATGCAGACAAAGACTAATTGCAGACAATATGCAGACAATAAAAACACCAAGAGCCTAACTTAAAAGGTTCTTGGTGTTTTTGTATAAATAGACCTATTTTACAACACTGATACTGGAGCATTTTTAATGACTTTTATCAGATATGAAATCCCCGGTATGCTCCAATATTTTTGTACTTTTCTTTTCTGTTACATCTTCCTGATTTTTCTTGTCGTCATTTTCAATTGCAGACAATTTGCAGACAAGGCTATCTACTAGCTCCTTGCCTTTAGGAGAGAAAGACAGATAACCTAAAACCATTCCTGCTATCAGCTCTCGCATAGTATCACCTCAGCTTCGTTATGATAATATTAGCAAGGCTGAGGGTACCAGCAGTACCGGTATAATTTACGGTCAGCTTTTTTCCGCCTGTACATCTACATACAGCTTCTACACCCACAAGAGTATAGAAGGATATGGGCTGTAGACTTCCTGCAGCTGTAGTAGCCTGTACAGTGCCTACAGGGCTGTTCACTCCGTCCACTGCCATCTGTACCCCGACACTGCCTGCCTCTGTACTGCTTCCATAGCCATCAAACTGTACTAAGTAGATACCTGGTCTGTTAAGATAAAATGTAGTCTTATCCTGAGCCTGCGTAACCACACAGCCAGTCTTCAGCTTTGTGCTGTTAAAGGGTATGGCAGCTCCCTGAGTTACTGCCAAATTCTGAGAATATGCCTGGATCATAAAAACACTTCCTTTCATATAGTAAAAGTCACCCGACCTGCCTATGCAAGCCGAGTGACTCATGGAGCAGGTATGCCCTCTTTACGCTATTCCTGTGATACCGGTACCGCAGCCATTGATACCGGAGCCAATGCCCAATCCATTGATAATGCCTGCATTAGGACATACAGCCCCTACACCGGTTATCTGCGGCTTGGTCAGCATGTTGCAGCTGATATTAGCAATCTGCTTCTCCATAACAGCCATCTGAGCGGACATCTGCTGAGCTAAGGTCATTCGCTCAATAGTAGCGTCCTTGGCAGCCAGCTTGGCCTCATAACTCTGCTGGTCTGCAAGTGCCTTAAGCTTCAGGTCAAACAGCTTCTCTCCTTGCTGGGCATCATACTGCAATCGGCTCTGCTGAGCCAACTGGTTAGTGCTGTTCTGCACTGCTGCAAGAGTAGCGTCCTGAGAGTTCCGCATAACCTTGTACAGCTCTGCCGTATTGGCATCGTTCTGTCTCTGCAGGTCAAAGTTCTTAACTCTGCCCATCGCTCCCTCACTCTGCAGCATGGTCATAAGGTCTGCTCCATTTGGCTGGTTATTGCCACGGTTGAACCAGTTGCCACCACCTGCAAAGATGAAGAAAAGGATCAGGAAGAAGATTACAATCCCCCAGTTCATGCCCATAGTATTCATTTCTTCATTTGCCATAAAATCATCTCCTCTCTATAAGATTTATGCTTAACAGCTCTTAAGCTGATTTAGCCCTTGCCTTAATGTATCAAGTCCTGTAAAGTGCTGCTCTGGCTTTCCTGCCAGCATTTGCAGGGCTTTTTGTGCTCCCTGAATATTAACTCCCAGCTGGTTTGCTACAACACTTGCCAGGGGATTATTCAGTAGAGTAGAAGCCTTTTCAATGACATCACTGTTTATGCCAAACTGCTTAACGGCCTTTTGGGCCTCTGTCAGAGTGCTTATTCCCTGTGCCGCCTGCTGGGCTGTTCTCCATGCCTCTTCCAGCCTCTGGGCCTTTGTACTGTCCATTCCTAACATTCGGGCCAACATTGCTGCGTTCATTTTTCATCAGCTCCATTTCCTGCTTCATAGCCTTGATTTCTGTAAGCATACCGCTCATCAATTCCATAGTTTCCTGCTGTATCTGCTCCGGTGTCTTAGGTGGTGTGATTGCACCAAGCTCCACCAGCTTTTTATAATATTCGTCTGAAATGGCTTTCAACTCGTTATAGACTGCATCCGTCACCCCCACCCTGTTTTTGCTCCCGTTCAGGAGTGGGTTGAATTCGTAGATAATTCCGTCTTCTACAGTACAGTAGCCTGTACCACTAGCTTTAAATCTCTGCTCAAATTCCATGCTACCAACCCCGTTCATTTATCTGATACTGATATTATAAATGCCTTCAAGTCTTCTAAAGTGTCTATAAAATGTCAAAAAAAATAAACCCTACCATTAAGGCAGGGCAAATCTTACAATAATCTAAATATCTTATCATATGCTGTTTTTATGGCTCTGTTCACCTTTTCTACTGAACAGTGCTGTCTATCTGCAATCTGTACAATTGACAATCCTTTCACAAATCTCAGCTCCAAAATCTCCGTTACCTCATCACTGATTTTTGCTTCCTTTATCAAGGAGTGAAAGTCCGTCAAAGTAGAGTCCTGCAAGACTTTTCTTGCTTTTTTGCGTATACTAAACAATTACCGTCCTTTCGTGTTTTGCAGCAGCTCTGCATACTAATATGCACAACGGAGATGCTACTGCAAAAGCGGTTTCCTCTCTATTCGTGCTACCGTGCAAATAGGAGAGAACCACCAAAGTTGTTAGTATGTAAAGAAGCAACATGCCATACAAGGCTACTTTCAACCTGCGATTCTTTTTCTGATACGCTCTAATTGTCATTGTTGCTATAGCATTAAGCTTTTCAATCTCTCTCACGCTATCCCCTCTTTCTAAATTCGTGGTGAATAAAACTACAAAAAAGACTGCCAGCTTTTACACTGGCAGTCCTCATCAGATTACACAGTCTTTTCCAGCGTCTTAGTCAGCACTGTTTCCACTACATAGATTACACCGTTAATCACAAGAGGCAATACAAGCATGTCGCGGATTTTACACCAACCTGTTTCCACCTTAGCCTGCTCCTTAATCTTGGAGGTAAAGCTGCTAGCTGCAGTTTTGATGGCAGGCAGGATAGACTCAACAATCTGCTTGGTCAGATTCTGCTTAACCTGCTCTGTTACCTCTTCCACCTGCAAGCTCTCTACAATATCGTCACGAAAATCTGTCCATTTACTCATAATAAAAATCCTCCTTACATCATCAGCTGGTAATCGGTAATACCTCGAGCAATAGCCCGCGCAAAATCTTCCTGATTTTCTTTCAGCAAAATACAGTCTTCCCAATTAGAAATGAAAGCAAGCTCCACAAGCACTGCTGTCATTGTGGTCTTACTGAGCACATACAGCCCATTGACTCCTGGCTGTGCTGGCTTAATGCCCCTGTCACGAGTATCAAGGGAATCTACTATCTGAGACTGAATGCACTGTGCAAGTTTAGAACCGCTATCAGAATTATAATAGTAGAAAGTTTCCGTACCCTCTGCGGAAGCGGGGCCGCTGTTGCAGTGAATAGAAACGAAAATGTCAGCACCGGATTCATTTGCAGTATCAGTTACCACATTCAATTCGTCATGCTGGAGACTCCCCACCACCTGCACACCTGCATTAACAAGATACTTTTCCAGCTTCTTAGCTACTGCACTTGCCACAATAGCCTCTTTCAGGCCATTATAAGAATTAACAGCCCCTGGGTCTGGTACTCCATTAGGTGCATGACCTGGATTAATAAATACCTTCATAAAATCACTCCTTTATTTATTCTTGGCCAATCTGAATAATTTATCATGGCTATTACGGTACCATCTAAATATTTTCAGACTGGCCATAAATATATTTAACTTTTATGTTCCTGAACCACTCTACCGAGATAGCCGATTAAGCCACTACCGATAGTCGTTTGCAGTTCTACACTGCCACCCATAAAGATAGAAGCCAGTAGGGCTATTACAAGCCCTGCCCCTACAATTAAATCTGTCTGTATCTTCACCATATACTTCACTTCCTTTGCTCTAAAGAGTCAATACGATGATGTGCAGACTTGGCAGAGTCTTCTACTCTAGCCAGCTTAACCTCCATCATATGTCGCTCCATCCTACCCTGTTCTGCATCTGCTCTTATCTCTGCTATCATGCCTCTTAAATCATCAATAGCCAGCCGGAGAGGCTTAATGACTACATAATTAAACATTCCGCAGATAGCCAAAAAGAATGATACCCATTGCAGTGCAGGTCCTAATTCAATACCCATCCCATCACCTCCTAAGAAATTAAAAGAGAGGGTTGCCACAGCTTCCCTCTCTCTCTCAGCCTTTCGCGTACTACTCAGCCTCAGTATTTTCTTCTTTAGGTTTCTCAGGTGTGTACCGTGAACATTTTTCATTGCCACAAGTACCGTCCTCACGGAGTACCTTTAAGCAGCGGATACACCGCTTTTTGATTTTGTATGTCATTATTCTTCACCACCTTTCAGTGCTTCAATGTCGCTGTCATACTGAGTAGCAAGAGCTGTAAGCTCTCCCTTGATGGATTCCATGCCCTCAGTATCACCAGCAATCATAAAGTCAAGATAGTAACCCTGTAGAGTTTTCTTGTCCTGCTCATACTGACTATCCAGATGGTTAATTTTATCCTCTGTGGTAGGCTCATAAGGCTCTGGCTGGCTTGGCTCATCCTTTTTTTCCTGCTCATTATAGCTCCACTTACCGTCGGTAAAGACAATATCAAAACCAGCTTTGCCCTCTGGTGGCTTGACATCTGTACAGTTTGCAGGCATAAGGTAAATTTCTTCGCCTGCTTTCCTACTGGCTACTGGGTCTATCTGTCTTTCCTGCTCACCCTCAAAAATGAGAGTATCAGGATTAAATCTGTATGCTTTCATATTTTTTCACTCCTTAAATATATTTAATCAGTGGTCTTAAGGTTAAAGATTTTGGCTGTACTGTGGTGCTGGCACCGTAGATGGAATTTGAGCGAGAAACATCTATCGTCATATTATTGCCGGTATTTCCATAAGTGTCATTATGAGAATACGCAGTATACGTGCCTTGTGCTGAAAACGCTCCTGATGCAGACCTGCAACCACTCCACCCGTAATAACTAAATTCACCAGTAATATTCGGCAAACCTGCTTCATGCTGGGTGCCCGGGGTAGTGCTGCCCTCAATGAACCTGTTATCAGTCAAAAGTGGCAGATTGAAGGTCGTGCTACCGTTACCAGCTCCGTATGTAGTACTGATAACTGCAAATAAGTCAGCATAGTCTGTACGGCTTACAGCACTGCCATCACACAGCAAATAATTCTCTGGTGTGCCTGCACCTGCATACCATGTCACACTTCCAACTAAAGCACCATCAGCTCCGAATTTCTTTACCTTAAAAAACGCTGAACCGTCTTGAAAAGTATCTCCTATTTGTAACATAAATAATCACTCCTGTTCTTAGCAGGATACTGATTATCCTGCATAACAAATATAGTATTTTACTGTCATGGACTTTGGCTGTACTGTTGTGCTGGAGCCATAGATGGAATTTGATTTGCTGGCATCGAAAACCATTTCATACTGTTCGTATAAGCCACCTGAATTTGTAAGAAGATACCCGGTTTTATTCATATCTCTTGTGCCGATAGCTCCTGTACCTTTTGCTAATCGCCCAAAATATGAATCTGCTTCGTAAAGTCCTGGATGAAAACTTCCTTTAATATTTGGCAAACCTGCCTCTTTATACTCTCCAGCACTGCCAGCACCCTCTAAGAATCGTCCTACTAGGTCAGGCAGTGTGTTTCCGCCAAGCACTGCAACCAGTTCAGAATACAGCTCTGCACTTATCTGGCTGCCATCACATAACAGCAAATAGTCATACTCTGCTGGTGTGCCCCACATAGGTACAATCTGCCCTGTACGGTATTTGCACCTCATATCCCGCACAATAAACACCGCCGTGCCGTCTGTCAGGTGGTCAGAGGCTCTGCCCCCCGAAATCCTGTTCTATTTCTGCTGTTGTACCTGCTGTGATACATTCTAAGTATGCATAGCTTGGCAGAGAGTCATGAAAACATATATCACCCTTAGCATATGCTGTAGAACGCTTCAAGGGCGGTCTGAGCTGGTGGGGATGTGAATTACCTTTAGCATTGCTGTTATGGTCTATCAAGTCCTTAGCAAGAGCAAAAGCCTCATCGCTGATATGTACAGTGACATTTTCAGCATTGCCCACAATTAAAGTAAGGTCTATAACCTGTGAGTCAATAGGTGTGTGCTTGTCAGGAATCCAGTCACATTTATTGCCTGCGTTAGTATAGGCGTAGAGCTGTTCGTCGCCGTCATTGAGCTTTGCAAAAACTCCTATCTCTCTTGCAAAGAATCCAGCCTCTACAGTGCTGTTACTTACAGCAAAATGTACTGTAATCTGTCCACCACCATCGTTATTACTGCTGGAAAATGGTGCTATAAACATGGAATTAATAACGTCCGTCATGGACTTAATGTCAGCTCCATCAGCAAGCGAGCCGTCACCGATTTTTACCCTTGTAATTGTAAGAATGGTACCGTCAATCTGTGCAGCTGCTATCATTTCCATAGCCTTGTTTGTCAGTGTAATCTTTGGATATTCTGCCATTTTATACCTCCATAATTTTTCTTAAGGTTACATACCCGCCTCTATACTCATTAGCAGGCAGGTGTGGCCCTATAAAGTTATCCCCCGGC
>ERZ1034992.117-NODE-117-length-51488-cov-13.770711_pt1 | contig 51488 bp, 86 predicted proteins | sample MGYA00520695_ERZ1034992 | MGnify/ENA primary metagenome ERZ1034992 (study PRJEB33766, sample SAMN09781778) | gut metagenome | biome: gut microbiome | host: Homo sapiens | place: Madagascar | study: EMG produced TPA metagenomics assembly of the PRJNA485056 data...
TGTGCCATGCAGCGTACTTCTGTAAAGGCTGGGAGAATGCAAGAGGATGCAAGATTGAGCATGATGCTGCGGTTGCTTATGGTTTGGATATTATTTATGAGGATTAGAAAATTATGAAAGATTATGTAGAAGTAAATGAAACGAAATGTGATGAAGTACGCAATTGTATGTGTGTAAAAACAGTTGATGGAAAAACTTATTGCCGTGGTTGTGGAGATGTACAGCCAAAACAGGAGGACTAATTATGATTATCACAGGAATGGACCACTTTCAGAGTGTATGTAAGAAGAAACTTGTTGAATGGTATCAGAAGAACAGACCAGAGACACCGATCGATTTGAGCAATGTATTTATTGTGTGGAGCTGTAAGACTTTGCATCATTTTAAATGTCTTGCATCGACCTCGATAAGCGGAGACGGTGTTTATGCTGAGTATACATACAATGGCATAAAAGAGGAATTGTATGGAGATGTGTACGGAAAGATTACAAACACCTGTTATACAGAGGAATAATATGATTGTTAATGGTTGGTATTACTGTCCGGCCGGTCACAAGACTAGCCAGAGAGTAGAAAAACATTCCAATATTGAAAATACGCCGATATGGTGTAAACACTGTAAGAAAGCGTATTATCCAGTGATTAAGGATGGGAAGATAAATGAGAAAAAGTAAAATAATCATATGTGCCATTATGGTAGCGATGGTAAGCATTTTCCTTGTTGCTTGCGGCGGTCACGGAGAGAGTTCGGCACAATCAAAAACTGGAACAAAAACACTTAACGGGAGTTATGTATACGAGTGGATTGACAAAGATACTGGTGTGCATTATTGGATATATAGTGAAACCAGTGGTTATGCTGGACATGGAGGTATAACACCAAGATTGAATGCAGACGGAAGCGTAATGGTAACAGTTGAATAATTAAGAGCCAGAGCCTAAGAGCTAGAGCCGATATTTGTGAGAAATTGCAGATATTGGCTCTTTTTTATTTTGGAGGAGGATATGTCAAATAGATGTTTGGATTGCAAATTTCATGATTTTGATTGTGAATGGGATGAAGTAGACGACGAAGATTGCTTAATTGATATTTGTGTGGCAGGACATACAGAGTATATTGAATCATCAGAAGAGTGCCCGTTCTTTCAAGAATGTAAAAGAGTGCCATACGTTGAGAAGTATACAAAATGCGATAAATGCGAATTGTTTCACGAATGCAAAGAAGAGGGACGGTTAATAGAAGTAACAGCACGTCTGGATAATCACAAACATTACATAATGGGGTGCGGTTATCCGTGTAAGGAGAGGTTAAGAGGATAACAGAAAGAAACAGGAAGATTATAAATGCAATAAAGAAAAAGCCAGTGTGCTGTGAAACTCTGAGCGATCTTTTTGATATGGCAAGAGCTGTATACAATGAAGATAATTCAGAGCTTACTTATTGCTTAAAAATCACTGAATATATCAAGAAAGTTATTCCTTGTTTGCCAAAATCTAATTCATTAAACGCTCTGTACTGGAAAGCCCTGTTATGGGAAGCTCCAAACCGATTTGAAAGTTTCTTGCTGTATATGGAGAAGAACAGACCATATAAGAAGAAATTTTACGAGCCTAGAATGAATCCGCTTAGTATTGTTGCTCAAGACTTGCAGGACTTGGAGGATGGCAAATATGACTTCTATGGATTGTCTATGCCACCTCGTGTAGGTAAGAGTACGATTTGCATTTTCTTCTATGCATGGATAATCGGTAAGCGCCCGTCAAGCCATAATGCCATGAGTGGTCACAGCGGTATTCTTGCAGATAGATTCCATAATGACTTAATCAAATTAACAGAGAATGAAGAGTATACATTCCATGAAATTTTCCCAGATGTTCAGCTCGTAAGCAAATCATCAGAAAAAAATGAATTGTACTATGATGCGGTAGAAAGTTTTGCAACTACAACTTGCCGTGGTATTGATGGTACATGGACTGGTGCTGTAGATATTAGCGAAGATGGTTATCTCTATGTAGATGACTTGGTGCGTGACCGTAAAGAATCACTAAGCCTAAGACGATTAGACGGACGATATCAAGATTATCTGAATATCCTTGTTGACCGTAAAAATGATGGTTCAAAAGAGTTAATGGTTGGTACACGCTGGAATGTTGCTGACCCATTAGGAAGAATCGAGAAGCAGTACAAAGATAATCCGAGATACAAATTCAGAAAACTTCCAGCACTTAATGAAAAAGGTGAATCCAACTTTAATTATCCTGTTCACGGCTTCTCAACGGAATACTACCACAATATGCGCGACAGGCTTGATAAGAACGAGTGGATGGCTAAATTTATGCAGACTCCATTTGTTCGTGAAGGACTACTGTTCCCGGCAGACGGATTAAGATATTACAACGGCATACTGCCGGAAGGTGACCATCGTGTTGTTGGAGCTTGCGATGTCGCGTGGGGCGGTGGAGACAGCTTGTCAATGCCTATTGGTTACGAATATCCAAACGGAGATGTCTATATCCCATCATGGATATTCAATAAAGGTCCGAAAGAAGTTACGATTCCACTTGTTACTGGAAAAATCATAGGAGAACGACTTACAGAAATACAATTCGAAGCTAACAATGGTGGCGATATGTATTCCGATAAGGTAAGTTCAGAACTGGAAAAACATAATTACCACTGTAGTTGCTCTTACAAAAAAGCTCCAGGAAACATGGAAAAAATGACGAAGATGGTTGCTTATTCTGGTGATGTAAAGAAACATTTTATATTTTTAGATCCGGAGCATCAAGACCAAGAATACAGTGACGCAATGGACGAGCTGAACATGACAGTTCAGATTGGTGATAACGAACATGACGATGCCGGAGATGGAATTACTCAGTTAGCAATGAAAATCTATGGGGAAATAGGCGGACCGGCAGAAATTTATTCAAGTCCAGTTTAAGGAGGAATGAAATGAAAATTACAAGAAAAGATATTGCAAACTATAAATTGTTAAAAGTCCTTCTTGAAAAGGACCAGAAGAAACTTGAAAGGTATGTGGCGAATCAGCCATCTGCATATTCTGGAAAGGTATATGGTTCTAATCCAGGATTTCCATATCAACCGAGAGGATTCACAGTTACCGGATGCTCAGATTTTGAAATAGCGCAATTGAAAGACTGGGAGCAGAAATGCCGTGAGATGGAAGTTAAGATTCAAGATGACATTCGCAGATTGAATGAATTGGAACTGGCTATTGACACAATGATTGCGAACGCGAAAGATGTTGAGGATAAAGCAATCCTGGAATATACGAAAGACGGGTTGTCACAGTATGAAATTGCAGATATCTTATGCATGGAACGCTCCACGATATCGAAAAGGCTTTCAAAATATGTGTCACAGTGAGGTTTCACACAATTCACATTTTAGAGTGCTATAATTATAATCGAAGAACTTGTAATTCGTTTCAAAAGTCTCCTTAAAGGGCGCTATGTGTTAATTCATGTAGCGCTTTTTATTTTTGTGTAAAGGCAGGTGAATTCGGTGTCTGAGAGTAACAACAATGAAGAATTTGTATATCCGGAACTAACTGGCAGGCGCCGGATTTATTCAGACGTTGATAAGATAACAGAAGAAAACATTTTTGAGGTTTTGCAAAAAGCAATGATTGTTCATATGCAGAATTCCAATGAAATGGTTTTTCTTATGAGATATGAGAAAGGCATTCAGCCACTTGTAAGAAAGAAAACGATTCGTAAGGAAGTTGATATTAGAGTGCAAGATAACCTTGCGAGTCAAATTACGGAATTTAAGCTTGGATATGTTTGGGGGCAGCCGATTACATACGTCCAACGTGGAAATAAAGATTTTAGAAAATCTACGGATAATCAGAATAACTTGCAGGACGATGGTATTTCCATGCTGAATGAGCTGAATGATTCTGAATACGCATTTTCAAAAGACCAAGAGCTTGGAAGATACGTTGAAATTAACGGTATTGGTTATCAATTTGTTGACATTAAAAAGTCATATGATGGACTTGCGCCGTTTGACCTTGTGACGCTGAATCCTTTGTTTACATTCTGCATCTACAGAAACTCAGCGCTTCAAGAGAAGTTGGCAGGTGTCACTTTCCGGAGAACGGAAGATGGAACAACTTATTATACCGTGTTCACTCCGGACAGGAGATATGAAATCCGCGATATGCGCGAAGTAATCAATGGTGACAAGGTGAAAAAGCCTTGGTCATTCATGCGGAGAAGCGGTGAAAAGAATCCGTTCAAGAAAATTCCAATCGTAGAATTTAATCGCGCTACGGACAGGACGGGTTGCTTTGAACGTCAGATTTCAGATATGAATGCGCTAAACGTTGAAGTTTCTGATTTTGCAAATAGTGTAGCGCAAACCACGCAAGAAGTTTTCTTTGGAACTGGATTTGAGCTACCAAAAGATGGTAGCGGAAAGACGCAATCGCCTGTAGGTGGACAATGGATTGTTGCGAAGCAGACCGGAAATGGTGGAACTCCAACATTGAAAGCAATTTCCAGTACATTTGATTATCAAGGAGTGCAGGAAAATATTGTAAGCAAGCGAAATACGATTTTGCAGAAAGCATATGTGCCGATTCAGACGGATCCGGGTGGTGGTTCGACTGGCTCAGCTATGAATATGTCTTCCGGTTGGAGTGCTGCTGAAAATAGTGCTTGCAAGGAAGAACAGATTTTACGCCGTGGAAAAGCAGAGATCGTTGAGCTTGAGATGATCGCAATTAAGAGCACAAATGACATTCCATTCGATAGTCCACTTCGTTCATTGGAATTTTCGGATATCAAGCCGAAATTTATTCGTAATAAGACCTATGACCTTGCTACAAAGGTTAATTCGATGGTTGCAATGATTAAAGCTGGCGTAAATGGTCGTGTGGCAATGGAACAGGTTGATTTGTTCCCTGATGTAGCTCAGGCGTGGGCTGACAGTAAGAAAACGATTGAAGAGTTTCAGAAATCATTGATACAGAAAAACGAACCACAGAAAGAAGCGAAGAGAAAAATGTCTGATTTATCTGATCAGACGGGAAACTCACCAATTCTTGATGGAATGAAGACAGGTGATGATGATGTTCACGAATCTTAGTTTTGATGAATTGAATGCGCTTGTGAAAAATGAGCGCAGTATGTCATTCAAGAAGTATTTTGGAGAAATGAATCTTCCGGAAGAAGAAAAGTCTAAAAGGATTCAGATGGCAGAAGAACTGGAAGAGAATTTCATTGTCACAATGACGCTTCTATTCACAATGGCTCAAGCGAATAAAATTAATTATGAACTTATCAGAAAGCAGATTGAAGATTCTTATTTGGAAACGCTTAGAAAGTATACGAGCGTGGATAAGTACTTAGAAACATACGTTAAGAGCTTTTCCTATGATGTCATAGACAGCACGAAAAGCCATAAGAATGAGCCTTACTACTATTCCTTGGATAGAGCAAAGTTCATGGCTGAAAACGAAGTAAATACGGCACTAAACCACGCTAGATATATGGAAGCTGTGAATGCCGGAAAGACAATGAAACGGTGGGAATCAATCATTGATGAAGTCACTAGAAAAGACCACATCGAGGCAAATGGAAAGTATATTCCGATTGGACAGGCTTTCCATGTTGGTGATTCATGGATGTTATTTCCAAAGGATATGTCGATGAATCCTAATCCGAATCAGGTAATAAATTGCAGATGCAGTATAATGTATTATTAGCTTGACGCAACACTAACACAAATAGTATAATTACCATGTAATAATACAAAAAATGGAGGTGTGTTTATGGCTAAAGCATTAGACTTAACCGGGAAAAGGTTTGGAAAACTTCTCGTGGTTAGCAGGGCTGAAAATAATAAAAATGGAAATACAATGTGGAATTGCATTTGTGATTGCGGCAGCACAAAGGTTGCACTGGGATATGATTTAACTCACGGAAGGACAACTTCTTGTGGGTGTGGATTGGGAAGACCTGGCGTTGCATCAGGGAAAAGAATTAGCCTTACTGGAAAACGGTTTGGTCATTTAACTGTATTAGGTTTAGATGATGAGAAAAGCAAAAACGGAATACTTGTATGGAGATGTCAATGCGATTGTGGAAATATTGTGGCAGTTAGAGGCGGAAACCTAAAATCAGGTAACGTCAAGAGTTGCGGATGTAATAATTACAGAAAGACAACACAAAAAGATTTAACAGGTCGAAAATTTGGAAGGTTGACCGTTATTGAGAAAAGCGGGAAAAAAGATAATAGAATCACATGGAGGTGCAAGTGCGAATGTGGAAAAGAAAAAATAGTACCTGGGGCGTATTTGATATCTGGCAGAACAAAATCTTGCGGTTGCCTTGACGCTGAAAACAGAAAAAAGCCGAAGCGCATTACTCACGGGAAAACAAAAACAAGAATATATAGAGAATATCGTTCGATGATTGTAAGGTGTACTCAAAATTATCACAATAAAGATGCTTATTACAGTAGAGGAATATCTGTATGCCAAGAATGGAATGAGAAAGAAGTCGGATTTATGAGATTTTTTGAATGGGCGATCAACAACGGATATTCAGATGATTTAACACTTGACCGCATCGATGTGAATGGAAACTATTCGCCTGAAAATTGCAGATGGGTTACAATGAAAGTCCAGCAAAACAACAGGAGAGATAATATTATGATTGAATATAATGGAAAAACACAAACCATGAAGCAATGGTGCGAAGAGTTAGGTTTAAACTATGGAATGGTTAGGGCGAGAAAACAAAGAGGATGGGAAGTCCCAGAATTGTTTTCACCAAAAAAGAAAAATCAATATTGCTAATAGAAATTACAGTCACAGAAATGTGGCTGTTTTATTTTGGCACAGAGAAGTGCCTTATCAAACGCGAAAGACAGAGAAGTCTATAATCGCGAAATGTAACTGATGAGAGAGAACTCTAAACGCGAAGAAAGGAACGTGTAAATTATGGATGACAATAAAAACCTTGAAGGACAGGCACAGCAGAACCAGGAGCCGGATAATAAGCCAGAAGAGAAAGAACCTACTGTAGAAGAGCTTATGGCGCAGTTAGCACAAGAAAGAGCAAACAACGCAAAACTAAAAAACAGTTTTGACAAGACATCATCTGAACTTGCTAACACAAAGAAGCAGTTGAGAGAAAAGCAGTCTGCTGAAGAACAGGAAGAGGAAGCTAAAAAGGAGGCAGAGGAAGAGCATAAGAAGTATGTCAAAGGGCTGGAAGATACGATTAGGATGACCAATGCCACAAATCGTTATCTCGCTATTGGAATGTCAGCTGAAATGGCAAAAGATACTGCAAAGGCTGAGCTTGAAAATGACATGGAGAAAGTCACTGAGAATATGAGCAAGTTCAAAGATGCTTCTATCAAAGCAGCTGAATCTGAATGGTTAAAGAGCAGACCACCAGTAAATGCTGGACAGGGCGAAGGAGAAGAGACTGATTTATTCCTAAAAGGTTTTAACGGTTAATCTTCCATGCAACAACCGGACGCAAAAAAAGAACGCGTTCGCTGATTACAAAAAGTTAGTAAAAGGAGAGATTTAAAATGGCTATTAATTACGCTGAGAAATATTCACAGATCGTGGATGAAAGATTTAAAGTTGGTGCACTCACATCTGCGCTTGTAAACTACGCATACGACTGGGTTGGAGTTTCCACAGTAAAGGTATTTTCTGTACCGACTGCTACAATGGGAGACTACAAGACAGATGGTGCTAACAGATATGGAACACCGGCAGAGCTTGAGAACGAAGTTCAGGAGATGGTTCTTTCCAAAGACAGAGCCTTCACATTCACAATTGATAAGAAGAGTGAAGATGACACAATGGGAACAATGGCTGCGGCTGCTGCGCTGAGACGTCAGATTGACGAGGTTATTATCCCGGAGATTGATACATACCGTATCGCTAAACTGGTTGCCGGAGCTGACGTTTCACACGTTGTTAAAGATGTTGCTGTAACAAAAGCAAACGCATATGAGAAATTCCTTGCTGTACAGGAGATTCTTGACAATGCAAAAGTTCCTACAGGTGGAAGAGTTTGTATCGTAACTCCGGGTTACTACAATATGCTGAAACTTGACGAAGCATTCACAAAGAAAGGTGATATGGCTACACAGCTTTCTATCACAGGACTTGTAGGTGAGGTTGACGGAGTTAATATCATTAAGGCACCGGCTTCTTACTTCCCTAAGAACACAAACTTTGTAATCACTAACCCAGTTGTTATGCCGTCCCCAATTAAACTTGCTGAGTACAAGATTCATGAGGACGCACCTGGTATCTCTGGTAGCCTTGTAGAAGGTCGTGTACGTTACGATGCTTTCGTTCTGAATCAGAAGAAAGATGCAATTGGTGTTTGCCAGAACCCAGCAGGCTAAGGAGTGATGAATAATGATTACATTTGAAAGAGATGGAGTCAGAATGAATGTGGAGTCTGAGATTCAGGCTTCCGCATTCGCGCTGAGTGGCTGGAAACAAGTTGAAGTTGCTGAAAAAGCTACTGCAACAGAACCGAAGCCAAAGACTACAAGAACAGTAAAGAAATAAGGTGATCGCATGGATAAGTTGATAAATGAAATATTTAAGGACCTTTCAATAGAATTAGATATTCCGGACGAGGAGGGTTCCATGCTTTTATCAAAAGTAATGAGTGCCTACAGAGAAGTAAAAGGCGCTCGAAGTTATCCAATGGATTACGAAGATGATTTTATTTGTAGTGATATGGAGAGATATTATAGCAATATAAAGAATCTCGCATTATATGACTACAATCAGATTGGTGTTGAGGGTCAAAGCGCTCATGGTGAAAACGGTACAAGTCGTACATGGGTTGACAGAAATAAGTATCTTGAAGGAGTTGTTGCAATATGCACACTGGTTTAAGAGAGGTCAGGTGATCCAATTATCTCCCGTCCACTGGGTTAAGTGGAAAGAAGATTGTGCGTGACCAAGACGGCGTTTTCCCGTGATGGTCGCAGGGGTACGCATTAATGGTGGAGGGTGGCGTATAAATGAGAGACTGTAAGAAAAATTCACGGAAATTATGGTATTCCAATTTACTTGGAAATGAGCCGGTTCTTGACGAAAATGGAGATGAAGCGGGTGATACAAAGCCTGTTTATGACATTCCAATTCCGTTTATGGCAAGTGTAAGTCCAGGAAAGGGAAATGCTTATGCTGATATGTTTGGAACGAATTTGGACTATACACGTTCGATTTCCACAACTCAGAAACTTCCTATCACGGAAGAATCATTGATTTGGTGTGGCTCAATGCCGATTATCAACTCAGGCAATTCATTTGACTGGAAAACAGCCGATTACACGGTTGCTGGTATTGCAGATGGCTTAAATGGAATCGTTGTTGCTTTGAAAGCGAGGAAGAAAAATGCCTAAATACACAACGAACCTATCTGCCGGAGGATTTCGACAGTTGGCTAATGATATTCGCAAGTATCGGCTGGAATTACAGAAAAAATGTGATGAATTTACGCGTCAGGTTGCCGAAGAGGGCGTTGCAATTGCAAAAGCAAATATCCTCAGTGAAGATGCTATTTATACCGGAGAATTGCTTAATAGCATGAATATAAAGCCCGGAGACGTTATTGTTAATGGTGCTTCATATCATATCTATACAGCATGTCCGTGGGCGAAATTCGTTGAGTTTGGTACGGGAATTGTTGGAAAGGATAATCCTCACCCAGATATTTCAATAGTAGGCTGGCGCTATGATGTGAATGAACATGGAGAAAAAGGCTGGTTCTATTTCAAGAATGGCAAATGGCGTTGGACAAAAGGTATGCCGTCCAGACCATTCATGTACAATACTGCATCAGCTTTAAGGAACACGGAAACGATTACACGCATTGCTAGGAGGGTATTTGGCGAGGATTGATGTATCAAACAGAGTATTTACCAATGTAAAAACATATATCAATGATGTTTGCAAGAATGTCTCCAGCGGAGAGGATAAATCCAAAGCCAAGTTTCCGGCCGTATCAGTCATTCAGATTGATAATGCAGATTCATCTATTGATTTGGAAAATTCGGAAAATGCCGTAAAATCCGTGATTGAGATTCAGTGCTATTCAAGTGATAGCATTACAGAAGCAAAAAAGATTGCTAATATGTGTTGCGACGCAATGAGAAAAATGGGTTACGTTCGCACATACGGACCACAATCCATTACAAACGCAGCAGACACAAGTCTATATCGAATGGTGGCAAGATTCAATCGAATCGTAACATCAGTCGGTGAAATAGAGAAATTTGAAACAAGGGGAGCTTAAGGCTTCCTATTATTTTGCACCGGATACCGACAGAGGTATTCGCTAACCGCATTAGTTAGCGGTAGAAAGGATGGTAAACATGTCAGCAGGAATGAGTACAATTAATACCGTACTTAAGGCAGGTACTACAGCCTCAGCATTAACTCAGTTATGCAAAATTAAGAGCTACCCTCAGTTGGGTGGTGAGCCGGAAAGCATTGAGACAACGGATATGGAAGATAAAATGCAGACATTTACTCCAGGCGTTCAGTCTATGAGTGCTATGCAGTTCACAGCGAACTATGACAAAGAGAAATTCGATGAGATCAAAGCAAGTTCTGATAAAGAACAGATTTATGAGCTTGATTTCGGTAAAGACGGAGCAGACGGAAAGTATTGCTGGAAAGGTCAGCACAGCGTATTTATTAATGAGGGTGCTGTAAATGGTTTGAGAGAGATGACTATTTCAATCATGCCATCAACAGAGGTTTACAATAAAGACGCTGCTACACAGTTTGCGTAGACAGGTAATATGATCTTATGGTAGGGGAGCCGTCAATGGTTTCCTTACTTTTTATTTTTAAGAAAAAGGAGATAGCCAATATGGTAAGTGTAAAAATTAATGGAAAAACGTACAAAGTCGGAGAAATGAAATTTGGAGACTTCACACACATGGAAGAGCAGGGATTTTCAATTACGGATGCTTTTGCTAAGAATCAGTACATGTTGATTGCAATGGGATTTACATGCGTTGCAACAGGTCTTGATAGAACTGGCGCAGAAGAACTGGTTGAACAACACGTTTTAGGTGGTGGAGATGTAAAAGATATCGTTCGTTCATTCTATGAGGCTGTAGCTGAGTCAGCTTTTTTCCGAAAGGTTCTGGGAGTAGCAGAGCCGAAGAAGAAAGGCACGAAAGCGAAAACGGAAACAGACGAGCAGAATGTGGAAGTGGACGAGTAATCCGATTTAGTAGTTGTACACAATTCATTTACGATTATTGGCTTCCAATGGCTGCTTATTGCGGTATCGGGTATTCGGAATTTTTGAAGATGTCTCCAAAGGCTTTGCTTGTATACCGTGATGAAAAAGAAAAACAGGAAAAGAAACAATTCCAGATGGCTGATTTTACGTCTTGGATGACTGGTGCATATGTATTAAGAGCCATTAGACAAGTAGTAAATAAAAACAGTTCATATCCGGAAAAACACATATTCTTTAAGGATAATATTGTTGACAATCGGAGTGAAGAAGAAATAATTGCCGAGAATACAGAAATAGCATCGATTGAATTCGGTGCTTGGGCGAAAGTGTTTAATGAGCGGAGAGGCAGGTGATATCAAGGGCAGAGAATGAAGTAGATAGCTTGGAAATAGTTGTTGAAACCGAAGCAAATAGGGCTAGTCGCACATTGACTTCTGTTGAGAAAAAGGCACTTAAAGTGGCTGATGCCCTTGAAAAATGCGCCAAATCTGCACATGGACTTGATTTTACTGGCGTTGCTGGACTTTCTGAGCTAATGAAAATCAGTAAAATGTTTGATGGACTTGAGAAGAAAAAAGAGGCTATCAGCAATAGTGAAGTTCGCATTCGCACGAATCGTTCTGATTTGAAGTATCCAGCGAAAGAACTGAAAGAGCTTCAAAAAGAGATTCAGACTCGCCTCAGTAAGTCAAAGTTTAAAGTTGACTATTCTTCTATGGGATTGTCTGAACTCGTAAATGAATATAAGAAGAAGGAAAAAGAACTCGTCCGGTTAAAGAGCAATATTGAAAGAACGATAACTTCTACTGGCACAGATTTTATTGGTGGCAAAGGTTGGTATGAAAATTTAACAAAATTAGAGCAAACAAAAAATACTCTTAACGAAATCGCGAGTGCACGTAGAAAACTTGAGGAAAAAACTAATAAGCCAGGCAGTTTTGAAATCAACAAAGGGAATGATGATGGTAAGTTTATTGAGGGTGATGATTATGTTTCAAATAGGAAACCTCATGAATCATTTACGCCTTATCAAATGCAGTCTCCAGAAGAAGCACAGGATTTCGTTGATAAATGGGCTGATGAACATACTTTTTCAAAGGTAAAAAAAGGCGCTGATTCTGCATCAAAATCTGTGAATACGTTTGAAGCACAGATAAAACGCTTAAAGGCTGAGCTTGATGAATTAGCGTCAAAAGGACTTGGACAATATGACGCTGAGTATGATAAAAAAGCGCAGGAATTAGCTGAAACCATTGCTGTCAAAAAGCAGTATGACAAAGAGATGTCTAATAATGCTAAAGCTAATCTCGGATTGAATCCAGAACCAGCCAAAGAAGCTATTAATACTCTCGAATATAAAATCAAAGACCTTAAACAGCAATTGGCAACTCTTGGTGAGCAAGGACTTGGACAGGGAAATCCTGAGTACGACAGAATTGCTTATGAGTTACAGAAAACTATTGCTGTCAAAAAGCAGTACGACACTGCAATGAAGAATCGTGCTAAAGCTGATCTCGGAGAAGAAGAAGCTAGAAGAACTGGTAGAAATATCAGAGATGCGAAAAGAGAGTTAAACCTATTCAAACGTGCTTTGAACGGTATTAAAGGCTCTGCTAAAAATATCAATGATATTAAGAAACAGTTCGATGATGTCACAAAAGCTATGAGGAATGCAAAGAAAATGGCTTCTAGCGCATTACATCCGATAAAGTCATTAAAGTCTGCTTTATCTGAGGATGGTGGAAATAATCGTGGAATGTCATTAGGACGCATGATTGGCTCTTCCATTATGTTTTCCTCTGTATTTGGAATGATTAGTCAAATCAAGAATGCGATTAAAGAGGGGTCAGATAACCTGGCTCAATACAGCTCTGAATACAACAATAGCATTTCTTCAATGGTATCTTCCTTACTGTATTTGAAAAATGCTTGGGCTGTTGCGTTTGCTCCTATTGCAAATGTAGTTGCTCCTTATGTGTCAGCATTTATTGATATGCTGGCCGGAGCAATAAATAAGGTCGGACAGTTTATGGCTGCATTAACCGGAAAAGGATTTGTTGTACAGGCTAAAAAGGCTTGGAAAGATTACGCTTCCGGATTAGATACAGCCACAAAGAGTGCTGGAAATACAGGCAAGGCAGTTAAGGACACTGCAAAGGCGGTTAAGGATTTAGCTAATTACACACTTGGGATTGATGAGCTGAATGTGATTCAGCCAAACACAGATAATGGTTCGGGAAGTGGAAGTGGTGGATCCGGTGGAACTGGCGGTGGTGGTTCTAACAATGAACCAGCAATTTCAGACATGTTTGAAACGATTGAAGTTCCAAATTCCATGAAAGACCTTGCGAAAATGTTTGAAGATTCTGTAGCTAAATCTGATTTTACTAAAATCGGAAGAATGCTGAACATGAAATTATGTGGCGCATTAGAATCAATTGACTGGCATTCTGTTTACAAGAAAGCTGAAAATTTTGGTAAAGATTTAGCCACATTCCTTAATGGTTTGATTTCGCCAAGATTGTTTTATGATTTAGGCGCTACGCTTGCAAATTCAATCAACACAGCGTTTCATTTTGCAAATGCATTCGCAGTTAATTTTGATTGGACGAATTTGGGTGCATCCTTGGCATCTAGCCTGAAAGGATTTTTTAAGAACTGGGATGCTAAATTGACGGGTGAAACATTAAGTAATTTCGCAAAAGGTATCCTTAAGGCAATGACAGCTGCAATTAAAAAACTTCAAAAAGATGAAACATTCAAGGATATCGGACAGAAGCTTGTTGATTTCATATGTGGTATTGATTGGGTTGGATTAGCTTGGGATTTATCAAAATTTGTTAAAGCACTTGCTGAGGCAGCTACGGATTTTCCGAAAGATTTTGCACTTGGAATAGCACAGGGAATTGTTGATAAGATTTGTGGCGTTGATAATGTTAATATTTCAGAAATTAAATGGGTTTCTGATATAGCTGACTTGGCATTTAAGATTTTAGCTAACGCAAATCCTCTTATGGCTTTTACCAATATTATTGATGGAGCAATAAGCCAATTTGAAAGGTTTCGCGATTTCGGAATTTTTGTAGGTGACGGACTGGTGAGCGCATGGCAAACGATTCAAAATGCATGGTCAGCTGCAAAGAGCTTTTTTGCAGATTGCATAAGCGGAATAGAGTCGACAGTTGTTGAATTTCCAACATGGATACAAGGGAGATTCACATTGGCAAAAGATTTGGCTCAAACTGCATGGAAGTTTGTAGGCTCTTGGTTTTCTGATAGATATTCAGAAATCAAAAAAGTATTTTCCGGGGTTCCTGAGTTTTTCCGAAGCGGTTTCCAAAAAGCTTACGACTCAGTAAAAAGCATTTGGAATGGACTTGGACAATTCTTCAAAGGGATTGCTGAGAACGCATTTAAGCCTATCAAGTCATTGGTAAACGGTGTGATTAAGGGTGTTAACTGGGTACTAACTGCTGTTGGAAGTAGTGGAAACCTTAAAGAGTGGGCAGGAGTTCACTTTGCAAATGGTACAGATGGACTTTCGAAGAATACATTAGGTATCGTCAACGATCAGCCGGGTTCTACTTACAGAGAAATGATTATTCCCCCGAGTGGAAAAGCGTTGATTCCAAATGGAAGAAATGTAATGCTACCATTGCAAAAAGGAACAAAGATTTTACCAGCAGAACAGACAAAAGCACTTATGGGCAGTATGCCTCGTTTTAAAAATGGTGTCGGTAGCTTCTTTGGTGATGCATGGAGCGCAATTAAAAGTTTCAGTGGAGATGTGATGAAATACATCAACGACCCTGAGTCTATTGTTAAGATTGCGCTTAATGAATATACCGACGTTTCCGGCATGCTTGAGCCTTGGACAAGAATTGGCAAAGGAATGATTGATAAGACATTCGATGCGATTTTGAATAAAATCAAAGGCGTATTCGGTGCTTTAATTCCAAAGGTTGATTACAAGGCAAGCGCTGGCGTAGAACAGTGGCGAGAGCTGGCAAAGAAAGCTCTTGAGCTTACAAATCAGTTCAGTGAATCAAATTTGAATGCATTGCTCACTCAGATGCAACATGAGTCTGGTGGAAATCCGAATGCGATTAATAACTGGGATATCAATGCGAAGCGTGGAACTCCATCAAAAGGACTGATGCAGGTCATTGACCCAACATTCCATGCGAATGCGATGGCTGGATACAATACCAATATCTACGACCCGTTATCAAATATGATTGCAGCAATAAATTACACGGTAAAGAGATATGGAAGCTTGTACAACGGCTGGACAGCTAGGGGATACAAGGGATACGAAAATGGTGGCATTCCGAAGAGTGGTGAAATATATGTAGCCAATGAAAACGGATTCGGTTCTGAGTACATTGGAAACATCGGAAATCAGCATGTAGTAGCCAATAATAATCAGATTATTTCTGGAATCAGTGCTGGTGTTGAACATGCAAACGATGAAACAAATATGCTTCTAAGAGAAGTGATTGCAAATCAGAAAGCGCTTCTCAAGAAAGAAGTCAGCGTAAATATGGATAGTAAACGAGTAGACAAACAGATTTCAAGAGCACGTAGCAATACGGGCTTTTCTTTTAGTCCAGCTTAGGAGGTGTAGGAAAGGGCAGCAAGACATATATCCAATTTTATAAGGGTGAATGGAAAGCCTTTTCCAGCGCCGAAACGCTATCCCAACATGATAGTAACAACGGCTGTTGATGCTGCTAGGAATGCGAACAACAAGGTTGTGGGACAGAAGATTGGCAGAGACAATTATAAAATCAACAACCTTGAATGGCCGTATCTTGATGCCGAAACATGGTCAAGTATGCTACAGGAATTTGATAAGCATTTCTTTTCCAGCGTGCAATTTTGGGATATGGTAAACAACTGTTGGAGAACACTCACGATGTATCCAGGTGATAGGTCGGCAGACGTGTTCAAATACGATAAAAACGGTATTCCGATTGCATACATTAATTGCAAAGTCAATATTATTGATTCGGGGTGGTAGACATGTATCAGACATCTCAAGAGTATAAAGATTCCATGAAGCGTCCAATCCGTGAACGGTCTTTCATGAAAGTGCAACTTGGATTGATTAATCAAGAAGCACAGCAATCTGCATCATTGGAAAATACGGATTATAACGGTTTCTCAGACCCGAGTACATTATTCAATCAGCATACAGTCAAACGATATGCAACTTATGAACAGAATATGTTTCGAGCAGACGGCACCATGTATTTCCTGCCAAAAGATAACGCTTCCTACTGGAAAGATGGATACACATGTACGAGCTTATTCAACAATGAATTGCATATAAAGTTCGTATTTGGATATGGAAAATCCGATATTAAAGGATTGACTATTCAATTTGGTGAGAATTATCCAACTAAGTTTTCTGTAATGACTGATGACGGAACATCGGTTGAATTTGAAAATAATGCTCAGGTATTTAAAACAGACACTGTATTCAGCAATACGGCGTCTATCGAATTGGTTGTTACAGAAATGAGCATCCCAAATAATCGCGTCAGAATTGATTATATTCAGTTCGGACTTGGACTTGAATATGACGATGAATGGATTTTTGAAGCAAATAGCAAGACAAGCTTATCTGCAATCAATGATGATTTACCGGAATCAGAGTTTAGCATAACGCTTAATAATGATGAACAGATATTCAACGTAGATAATCCGGCATCCGAGATCAACTTCTTGGAAAGCGGACAGCGAATGAACGTTGTAATGGGTTATATGCTAGATGATGGCAAAGTGGAATGGTTACAGATGCACTCGCTCTATGTGTATGAATGGAGCGCATCCGATGAAAAAGCAACGATTAAGGCTGTCGATGTACTAAAATTCCTCAGTGATGATTACTACAAAGGGCAGTATTACGAAACTGGAATTACCTTGTATGATTTAGCGGTTCTTGTACTGGAAGATGCAGGAGTCGCACAGGAAGATTATTATTTGGACACATATTTGAAAAAAATTACTGTTTACAATCCACTTCCAAATGTCCGACACAAAGAGGCGTTACAGATTATTGCAAATGCCGGAAGATGCGTACTCGACTACGACCGATACGGACGCATTCGTATTCATTCGTTATTCCGACCGGAGTGCGAGACAACTTCTAACGGAACAACGGATTATTCCGATGTATCAAGTGTTGATACTCAGACAGCAAAAACAGATTTTGCGACATATGAAAATAACCGGTGGCTTGCTGACGGGAAAATGGTATTTCTTCCAAAGTCCGGTATACAAAATGCTGGATATGTTAGTTTGGCCGTGAGTGACGAGAATGGATTATTTGCTAAAAACCCAATCATCACACGAACGCTAGAAGCGAAGTATAAAGCATACGGAATCTATATTGAGTTTGGAAAGAATCTTCCGAAGAAATTCGTGATACGGACCTACTCAGATAATGTACTGCATGATACGGTCACAATTCAGTCTGGAATTGCTGAGAACTTTGAGATTCAATACGATTTTGCTGAGTATGACAAAATCGAGATTGAGTTTGTGGAAACAGAGCCACATAACCGTATTCATGTGAATTATATTTCACTTGGTTCTGAGACAGCGTATAAGCTTGAATACGATGATTTATACTCCACGCCGGTCGGAACACAGCTTGATAAAATCAAGAATGTTAAGGTTGCAAGATACCTTTATTCAAAATCAAATGTGGAAGATGACCTTACGTCAGAAACACTCGTGTACGATGGTAATAACGCCATCTACTACATGACAGATGCATGTTATGGCTACAGGGCAATCATTGAAGAAGCTAAGAGTGGACAATCCATAGAAATCAAATCTTCTGGCGCATACTACGTTGAGCTTGCAATCTCCGGCGTATCGATAGGTGAAGAAATTAAGATAGCTGTGAAAGGCTATAAATACAACGTATCTACTGCATATACAGTTCAGACGATAAATAACCGTGGAACGGATAAAGAATGGCAGAATCCATTAATATCCAATACTGAACACGGTAAGCTTGTAACAGCGTGGCTGGCTGATTACTTTGCGTCTGGAATCCAATACGAGCTTGATTACCGTGGAGAGCCAGCAATTGATTGTGGTGACACGATTGGACAGGAAAATAAGTATGACCCTGATTTGAAAACAATCGTTGAGGAATCGCAGATTACATTCAATGCCGGATTACTTGGTGGTGGATTAATTACAAGGAGGAAAGAGTGTGTGGCAAGAACCTAAAACTGATTGGACTGTAAATGATTATTTCAATTACACAGATTACAACCGAATCAAAAACAACATAGCTTACCTCCGGGAACAGGCGCTTAAGTTGTATATCAATTTCCCGTTCACTGAAATGGGTCCAGACAAAGAGGGGTATTCAGATTTTCCATATGCAGAAGAATTTAATGCTATGGAAGATAATCTTGAATCTCTCAAGAATAACACTTATGCATTTTACGATGGCGAGCATAAAAATTGGTATGCAAATAACAGAACCCCGACTTTTGAGGATTTCAACCGTTTGGAAAGCGCATGTTTGAAGCTATATAACGGCTTTAGTAGGCAAGAAGCTATGAAGCATAGATTAAGTTTCAGATTGGGGCAGATGTCCTGTATTAGAATATAAGGAGGAATAGAAATGGCAACATATAAACCATTAAGCACAGATTTTAAAGACGATATTTTGGCAAGCCAAAATAGCAAGCGAAAGTACACGCAGGTGAATAACTCTGACGGTACTGTATCTTTCCAGGATTCAACAGCGTATAGCCAAGTCGGAAGTTCATACGGAGCAAAAGAGGTTAATGAAGAGCGTGAAGCAATTAATAATATCTACGCGAATAAATTGGTTTCCTTAGATGAAATCGACCTCGTGACAGAGGAAGGATACTTTGTTGACGCAAAGGCGGTTAAAGAACTAAATAATAACTTTAATTCATTAAGAAAAAATATACAGATGTTTTTCGCTGGATCCAGAGTATGCAACATAAGTCTAAAAGACAACACATCAGTTTCGGTTATCTCAAACTCAGATATAAACAAAGCGCTCGGTATAAGCGATGCCTCAAATGCTAACGTAGCCGTATCATTTTCAAACGGGGATGGAGGCGCCCAGAAGGTGCATGTTCAGGGCGCCACATATGAAAATGGAACATGGTACGCAACATTGGCATCTGGCGCAAAAGCAGGTCCTATTAGAATCAATTATATAATTGCATACTTCGGAACAAGCACAAGCTCTTCGCGTGGCGGTTCTTCAAGCGCAAAAGTACAGTCAAAAACAATCACACCAAGAACATCGGAACAGGTAGTGACACCGGACACTGGATATGATTACCTTGCGGAAGTTACAGTACAGGGCATTCCTTATAGTGAACAGGATGATTCATCTGGTGGCACAACCGTCAATATCGGTTAGGAGGCGAAGCCATGGGGGTAAATAAAGTTTTATACGGCTCAAGAACCGTGATTGACCTATCTGGCGATACTGTGACGGCTGGTGACCTTGCAAAAGGTAAGACAGCTCATAATGCATCCGGTGAAAAAAATAACTGGTACGCACGAATGCAGTGGAACAGGTGGAGGAACAAGCGTTGATGGCATCGGTACCGGCGCATATGTGTGGGCAATATACGATACAAAAACAAGATGGGACTATACGGTTAAGAACTTGGGTATTACGGGAACTTCGGCTGGCTACGACACAAAATCTTATGCAGGAAGGTCGATTACAGAGGACGGCTATTGGTATTTAAATGCCGGTACTAGCGGAAGCACTACTTATTATTTGCCTACCGGTGCTGAAAACGGAAAAACAAAAACGATACTTGCAAAAAGCTCAACGAACCCAACGCAACCGTACTCTACGTATACAATAAAAGATACTTCCGACACGGTGCGAGGTGACAACTTATTAGGTTACATTTCTGGAGATTCCAGTTCGGCATACCCAGAAGACGGCGTTAAAGATGGAAAATGGTACGTTCGAATTGTCGGACCAGATGCTAATGTAACTGGAAGCAAGATGCTATCCGGCACGGCTGCTTACAAAAGCGCCGGAAAGGTAACCGGAACAATTCAAAGCCAAGCAGCGCAGGCAATAACACCAGGGACAGCGGATAAAACAATTGCATCTGGAAAATATCTATCCGGAGCACAGACCATCAAAGGTGATGCCAATCTTCTACCAGAAAATATTAAAAATGGAATATCTATTTTTGGAGTCACTGGAACATATGAATCTTCTGATTCTTCAGGAGGTAAGAATGTTGCGCAGGGCACGATAACCGGTGCTGGAACGAATGCTGTAACGATAGATACTGGATTAAATAGTATTAATATTTTTGCACTTTTCAATCATTCCAGCGCTTCAGCAAGTGGTATAACAAGTGCGTTATATCTTAATGGAACAGTAACAGGTGTGGGTGTGAGTTATAGCCAGTATTTTAAGACAGTCGGTTATAGCGCTGGAACAATTACAATTGATGGTGGAAAAGTCACATATACACCAAAAGAAGATACAGCGGTAACAGCACTGATGCAAGACAAGGAATATACATGGATTGCGATAGAATAGGAGGAAAAAACTATGAGAAAAATGAAAAAATTATTAGCAACTGTATTATTAGCAACCTTAACACTCACCTGTGCAGTGCCTACTATGGCATGCACGCCACCGCTCAAACCACCACACATTGATATACCTGAAATCGAAGTCAAGATTGACGATAAGCTACAGGATGCAATAGATGCAGCAGCGAAGAAGTTTCTTGAGAAGAATGTATTGGAAAAGCCATCGGTTAAGTACACTTCGTACATCAAGCGAACATCCAGATACGGTACATACGGATGTCTGAGCGTGCAGTGGGATAAGGTAGACAACGCAACACACTATGAGGTAATGGTGGTAAAGGCTGATGGAACGAAAAAGACATATACCACTTCTTACAATGCGTTTGTACGAGCGAATTATGCGGATGAATTCCTTAAAGATGGATTGGAGAATGCGACTGTTAGGGTGAAAGCTTACGGAGAAAATGAGACATTCAGTTTATGGTCCGATAATGTGGTAGTTACGACGTACAATTTCTGATGGAGAAAGAGCATGAATAGAATTGCTATTTAGTTAAGTAACTGTAAACCATTTATTTGAGCCTTGTGGCTCTTATTTTATTGAAAGGAGGAATAACCTATGCATGTGTTATTTCTTGATAATACAGACACGGTAGAAGCGTCTGTGAAGAAACTAGGAGAGCATCTGATTCAGATTTCCGGTGCAGAGGTGAACTTGTCCGGTTTTCACCTGTTGAATGATGCTGGAAGCGTCTTTGGAAAGTATGATGGATTCAAGACCTTGTACAAAGAGAATGAGGACAGCTACATTCTTTCCAACGATGGTAGTGTGTATGTTGAGCCTGTTGAGCCTGAACCAATACCTGTACCTGAACTGACACTCAATGAAGTGAAAGAAGCTAAAGTTGCAGAGATGAATAAAGCTCAGCAAGATGCTGTTCAAAGTGGCGTTGATGTCACTCTGTCTGATGGCTCTATGGAGCATTTTTCATTAACCGACCATGACCAGACGAGCCTTGTTGGGTTGCAGACACAGGTTACTTCCGGTGAAGAGAATATCCCGTGGCATACTTCTGATGAAACAAAGCATTGCAAGTTTTACAGTAATGCAGATATGGCAAAAATCACAGCTACAGCAATGGAATTCATTACGTGGCATATCACGTATTTTCGTGATCTCAGAATTTACATCCGCTCACTGGAAAGCAAGGAAGAGGTTGGACGGGTTACCTACGGCACAGGTATTCCGGAAGCCTATCAGTCTGAGCCACTAAAAGCTATGTTGGCTCAGAAGTCATGAAGCAATTAAGACCATTGATTCTATTTTGGATTGGTGGTCTGCTATATGTATTAATCGAATTAACCGTAAGAGGGCGCACTCACTGGTCAATGTTTATTGTTGGTGGGCTGGCGTTCTTTTTGATTGGGTTCATCAATGAGAAATGCAAGAAAATGCCATTGGCAAAGCAGATGTTGATAGGAGCACTTGTAATCACTACATTGGAGTTTACATGTGGTTGCATTGTGAATCTATGGCTTGGTTGGCATGTATGGGATTACAGCAATATGCCTTTCAATTTACTTGGGCAGATATGCTTGCCATTTACTGCAATATGGTTTTTTTATCAGCTGTCGCAGTTGTGCTTGATGATTATATTCGACACCTCTTGTGGGGCGAGAAGATTCCACATTACAAATTATTTTAGATTGGAGGTTGATTGACAGGGCTATTCGAGACAGACCATAGCATCCTTAATAATTATTTAAAGAGAGGATAATGCAATGATTAACTTACTGTACCAAACGTATTTAATCGTGCTCCCAATCATTCTCGGTTATATCATTTGGCTTCTAAAAGAGCAGAAGCAAAAGCAAATTAATGATGCAAAGGCGCGTGACGAACGTATTCAAGAAGAGTACAAAAAAAGAGATGCTAATTGCGATGGAACAAAAGCGTTATTAAAAATAGGATTGTATGAATACCATGACAAATATGTAGAGCTTGGATACATACCATCTTATGCATATGAGAATTTTTGTGACATGTACGAAGCATATCATGCGCTTGGTGGGAATGGAACTGGCACGAAATTGTATGAAGAAATTAAGGCTCTTCATTTGAAGAATAAAGGAGATAAAGACTAAATGGAACAAATCATGAACTACGTGAAGCCAGAGCTTGTTGTCGTTGCTCTGGTTCTTTATTTTATTGGCACATGGCTGAAAAAGGCTGATGCGATTAAGGATAAATACATTCCTATGATTTTAGGTGTGATTGGAATTGTCCTTTGCGCGATTTGGGTATTTGCCAATACATCAATTGGCAATAGTCAGGAAGTTGCGCTCGCAACATTCACAGCAATCGTGCAAGGAATTTTGGTCGCTGGATTAAGCACATATGCAGACCAGATTATGAAACAAATTGGAAAAGAAGATTAATATTAGGAGGATTTAACACATGGCAGTAAAAACAGTACAGTATGTATTTAATGGTCAGACATATGATCTGACGTTTGATGCATCTACAGGAGAGTATAAAGCAACAGTCCCGGCACCACAAAAGTCTAGTTATTCACAGTCTGGACACAAGTATGGTGGTTCAGTTGTAGCAACTGACGATGCTGGAAACTCAACTACAATAACTCAAAGTGATACTACTTTCGGAGCAAATCTGTTACTTCGCGTACTTGAAAAAGTTGCGCCAACACTTGCTTTCACTTACCCGACAGCTGGTGCTTACATTACCAATGCAACACCGGTTATTAAATTCAAGGTGACAGATAGTGACTCTGGGGTTAATCCAGATACAATCGTTATCAAAGTTGATGGCGCAAAAGTTACAACTGCATTCACAAAAACAGCAGTCACAGGTGGTTACGAATGCTCATACACTCTAGGAACAGCATTGGCGGATGGTGCACATACTATTTCAATCGAAGCATCTGATTTTGATGGAAACGCTGCAACAGCTAAGACAGTCACATTTACAATTGATACAATTCCACCGACACTTACACTTGAAAATCCAGCAGATGGGCTTATCACAAATAAATCCACTCTGGTTGTATCTGGTAAAACAGACGATGTTACATCTAAACCTGTCACAGTTACAGTCAACGGCACATCCGTTACAGTTAATTCTGATGGCTCATTCAGCAAGGAAATTACTCTTGTTAATGGTTCCAATACAATTACTGTTGTTGCAACGGATAAGGCTGGCAAGGCTACAACTGTAACGCGTAAGGTTACTCTTGATACTGGCGCACCGGTATTCGAGAAAGTTACTCTTACTCCTAACCCAGTTGATTGCGGTAAGACATTCGTTATCTCTGTTAAGGTAACTGACTAGTCTAACGTGGTTATTAAGCTGGAGGGAGTTGTTGATAGCGTACCTGTAGTTTTTACAAGGAGAGACGGGGATTGGTGGGAAACCACTGTCCCCAAAACCCTTAACGGGGTGTATGTTGTAGAACTTACCGCTACAGATGAGGCAGGGAATATAGCTTATACAGCGAAATATATACTGACCATAGACATTACAGCCCTAAGAGTAAAATTACAGCGCTATCCATATAGTGCAAAAGTAAGAGTAGGACGGTATTTTGCGAGATTGAAGTAATAATGGGAGGAGTAACATGCAAGTCATAATTGATTTTGGCGAAACGAGACATATAATGCTGGAGGTTGTTTCAATTAAAAATGATGAATTTGTTATCTCCTCAGCTTCATATGTACTACGAAAAGAACAGACCGGAAAAGACGAAACAGCTGGAAGTTGCAATATAATAGAGCATTTAATTGATACCGTGATCGAACCGAAAGAAAAAGGCGAATATCAGTTGATAGTGACCTACAAAATTGCAGATGAGACGCTGATTGATGCAGTGAAAGTGGTGGTGATGTGATATGGCTCAGCCTATGATCGCCATTACAAATGTGAAAATAAGTCCAAACCCAGTTAAGACGGGCGAATCTTTTAAGATTGCCGTAAAAATAATTGAACTTACAGAAGATAATATCAGACTTCCTTACAGACTTGGACGCACTGTATCGTCTGGTCCGAAAGTATAGGACTGTATTTCAGAAAGGAGAAATTATGAATATTATCGAAACAAACCTTAAATTTGGAGCATTATCCACACGTAAAACAACCAAGAGAGCAATCCTACATCACGCGGAAGCTTCTAAGTGTACTGCAGAGGATATCCACCGTTGGCACCTACAGAACGGCTGGTCCGGTGCTGGTTATCATTTTCTGGTAAGAAAAGATGGCTCTATCTACAGACTCCGGCCAGAAAACGCAGTCGGTTCCCATGCCAAAGGTAGCAATTCAGACAGTATCGGAATCTGCTTTGAGGGGTCTTACATGACGGAGACCATGCCACAGGCACAGATCAACGCCGGCCGAGAGTTATTAGGCTACCTGAAAGGCAAGTATGGATTCAGTAAGGTCCAGGCTCACAGAGATGTATGCTCTACCAATTGCCCGGGCACGAATTTCCCGTTCGCGGAGATTGTGGGAGTAGCTGCATCAGCGCAGACTCTAACGCCAGCACCAAAGAAAGAACCAATCGACGGAGAATTAAAAAGTGGAGGCGTTACACAAAATTCCACCGGTCACCTTGGAGAAATTTCATACCAGGCGCACATGCGTGGAATCGGCTGGGCGTCTTGGCAGTGCGATGGAGCAATGGTTGGAACGACCGGACAGAACCGGAGAATCGAAGCGTTCCGACTTATTCCTGTCGGTGAAACAGACGTAGTAGTGCATATCAAGGATGTAGGCGATAAGGAATACAAGAATATCTCCAAAGACACAATCCTTGGCACCACAGGACAGAACAAACGTATCGAGGCAATCAAGATTACCGGTAAGGATACGCCATATATCTACAGAGTTCACCAGAAAAACATCGGATGGACAGATTGGACATTCAACGGAAACTGGGCGGGCACAAAAGGAAAAGGATTGCAAATTGAAGCAATCGAGATCATGACTGCTAAATTCCTTGTCAATCCACACGTCCAGAACAGAGGCTGGTTAGGAGAGAGAGCTTGCGAAAATATCATTGGCATCACGGGGCATAACCTCAGACTGGAAGCTTTCAAAATCAATCCACTTGGCACGGAAATCAAGGCGAAAGCGCACATCCAGGGAATCGGATGGGAAGACTATGGTGTCATCAAAAAAGATACTATTATCGGCACAGTAGGCGAGGGTAAACGCCTGGAATGCTTGTGCTTCGAAGGTGACTTCGAGTATCGCGTACATGTTCAGAATTCCGGTTGGACTGACTGGACAAAGGCTGACGGTGTAGCAACTATGGGAACTGTCGGACAGGCACTTAGAATTGAGGCGATTCAATTTAGATAATTTTTTACTTCTTGGAGGGTAAAATCTCTGGGAAGTATTGTAAAATATTACCACTTCACTTTTTACACATTTTTCTGTATTGTAAAATTAGGTGATTAGTATGGAAAAATTTTCAAAAAGATTAATAATGCTAAGAAAAGAGAATAATCTATCTCAATTTGGATTAGGACTTGAGCTTGGTGTGTCAAGGTCAACAATTGCCGGGTATGAGGCAAAAGGTAGACAACCAGATATTGGTATGCTTATTAATATTGCTGACTATTTTGATGTAAGTTTGGATTATTTGGTTGGTAGAACTGATGAACGTTAATTAAATAATGAATTGTCATTGAAAAATCAAATTCACTAAAGTATAATAGTCTGAGTTAATTCTGTTTATTTTATGAAAGGGACTTTTAAAATGAATACATATAGAGACATAGACGATATTGATATAACTCAAGAAGCGCCAACAACTGAGCCTGAGAGACAGTATTATTTTATAAAAAAAGCGAAAGAATATGTCAGAAGAGAATCAGAAAAACTAGGACGTCCACTTTTCGCGCATATCACAACCTTTGGATGTCAAATGAACGTGGTTTCCGAGATGTAAGAAATCCCGTAAAATAAAGCATTTACAAAATCCCAACGATAGGAGACATGGGCAAATCCTATTGTTGGGACTTATTTATTTGCGATATATGAATTGATGTGAAAGACCATTGGAGAACACGATTTCCACAATGCGTCTGTCAACTACAACTATGTAATCTAAGATAAGATTAAAAAATTCTTTGAGTGTTTCTTCCTCGATCACTCCGGCAAGGTCACTGTATACAATGTGTGATTCATTATATATCTTATGAGCCAATAGGAAAGAAGTAGCGGACTTAATAAAACTATCTTCATCGATGCCAGATGAAATGCTTGCTTCGGTTAATTCTTTTATTTTGTTTTCCGCAGATACTCGCATGGAATCGAATTTATTTTTCTTTTCAAGGTATTCCTTTTCACTCATTCCATCGTCACTGAAATAATATGCATCTTCAAGACGTTCTTTCGCTCTGCTATATTTCTTGATTTCATTTTTTAATTTCTCAATTTCATCCGGATTTGATTCTTTGTTACTTTGGTTAACTGGATTTGTGTGCCACACTGCATTATCCGTGGTATATTTGCCTATAATCATTTCGAATGTATAATTTAAACTGTCTGTAGATAATCCGGCTATATCGCCAAATACAACCTTATCAGCCAAGAGCATTTCTTCTAATGCTTCCGGAGTTTTGATTTTCCTTTTTGATTTTGATACCCGAACCATTGCTGCTATATAATTAATTATGAACGGTCCGATTTTAACATCTGAGACATTGGGGTTCTGGCAGTGGATTGCTTTTGTCTTTGCGCCACAGTGATACATGGACGGAGTAAAGCCATTTTTTCGTCTTCTGTCTTTTTTATCCACGATATAACCTGTCCCACAAATCCCACATTGAATCAATCCAGCGAATACATTGCAATTCTTCTCAATCGGATGCAAGCCACCCATGTTTCTTTTATCACGGTTTATATCTAAAATCTTATTGACCTTTTCCCAAGTCTCAGGTTCTACCAATGGTGGAAATACATTTTCAATGAAAACAACTTCTTCATTTGGCTTTTTGCGTCCCCTGGCGCTTTCTCTGTAATTATAGCGATATGCACCTTTATTCATTGGATTTCGCAGGAAATCGCCGACGGTCTTTGAAGTCCATTCGCCACCACGCTTAGTTGGGATATTGTGTGAATTGTTGTAGTCTCTAATCTTGCCCGTTGATTTTACTTTTAGATACATTTCATACATAGCAATGGCGTACTGAGCTTCTTTCTCTGAATGTACGGGACATTGTTTTTCTTCATCCCAATCCCAGCCATACGGAACGCGCGCACCATTCCATTGTCCGTTTTGCGCTCTGCCAATCATTACGTCTGTGACACGTTCTGACGTGAGCTTACGCTCCAATTCTGCAAATACTAGGATAATCTTAAGGATAGCCTCGCCGATTGCGCTAGAGGTGTCAAATTGCTCGTTCAGCGAGATAAAGGTTACGTTGTTGTACTTGAAATCATCGTACATGAGAGAGAAGTCCACAAGGTTTCGTGAGATACGGTCAATCTTGTATACGATCACATGAGAGACTTGTCCTGACTTTACTTTTCCCATCATTCGTTCAAATGCCGGACGCTTTGTATTCTTACCGGACTTTCCGGCATCTTCGAATATTTCTATGCGATTCTTGTCAATGTGCAGTACGTGTTCACAATATGCTTTCAGTTCTTTCTTCTGGAATGGGAGAGAGTCTTTATCTACTTGGTATCCTGTTGATACACGGACGTAGAGTGCTACGATTTTCTCATTTTGTTCTGTCATAAATATCATTCCTCCTTAAAAATGAGTATAAAAATAACAGCCAGCAAAGAACATTCATTCCGCTTGCGTGACTGCCTGGAAGATGATAAACTAAATTTGCGGGATTTGGTATTATCTTCCAGATAGTGCCAATTAGCTCCGGTGTTGGTAGCGCCGGGGCTTTTCTATTTTACTATTGAATAATTATTTTTGTCTTTTTATCCCCAAGCATGCTTTCGTGATATTCCAATTCAATCGATGTAGCATTTTCTGGGACGGTATAATATGTTTTAAATGAAACATTTCTACCAGGGGAAAGATTAGTGTTCATAAAGTCTGAATCATCAGATAAATAAACTTGATCGCAAGTTGCATTATCAGCATAGCAATCAAAATCATAAATACTTACGTATTTATCTCCAGATGAATTCGTGTTTTCGAAGGTGAAGTCAACCATAATGTACTTCATTCCACTTGCTGGTGCACTGTCATATTCACCCCAGTCAGTAAAATTAGTATTTGCATCATTTATCGTTACTTTCAATCCTTTTACTTCAAATGTTGAACCAACTCGAATATCCGGTTCTTTTTGTTCTTCTGCTTTCTTCTGTTCATCGTGTTTTGCTTTTGAATCAGCGATTTCCTTATGCTTGCTTTCTTGAACAGATTGTTTGTTTGATTCGGTATTGCTCTTATCATCAGACGATGAGCCGGACGCCAATGCTCCGAGTGTATAGAATCCTAATACGACAGTGAGAATGATTCTGGCTGTAAGATTCTTAGGCTTGTTAGAAATCCACATAAGCGCGATTCCGACTGGTGGTAAGAATATGCAGGCAAGAACGATTAACCATGTTTTTTCGTAGAACTTTTCCTTGCGTGGCTGTTGGTACATGTTTTGATTAGGTTGTCCGTATCCGTTGTAATTCGTATTTTGTTGTTGATAATAGCCACCATTATTCATGTTTGGCTGTTGGTAGTTATTATTTTGTTGTTGCGGTGGCACATTATAACCATTGTTTTGATTCTGATTCATTGGTGCGCCACATTTCGTGCAAAAAGCTCCATCTGTCTGCTCATTGCCACATCTTGGACATTTCATAGAAAATCCCTCTCTTTCTCCTTTGTTTTTTGAAGTTTGAGTAAGTTTATATATAAACGCCTAAGCGGTTATACCGATTTCGTAAGCTCTGTTTTGCCGGATTCCATCTGTCATAAAATGGCATATATTATAATCGCAATTTTCATAGACTGTAGAGAAATGCTTGTCAATCAATTCAAAATAAACTTCTGGATCGCATTCCACAATATCACTTCCAGCGAAGAAACGCTCTATAACGCCATTCATTGCGTTTTGACTGATAAATGGGTGATCCTCCCCGAAAGCATTTTTAAACGATTCTAGGTAGTATTTCACAACGCACATGGCATTTTCTATATCGTGGCTATCCGTTACTCCGTAATTACGGCAAGCTGTGATAACTTCCTTGCGGATTATTCCAAAGTTAAAATCATTGACGTTATTAGGTAATTCTCTGGAATCAAAAGGCATAGCGCAGCGCTCGGAATCGTGCATAACGTTACTTTGTAACTTTGCACCATTTACATTATATGCATTCTCTGTAGTATTCTTTGTGTATTCTATGGTATTGCTCGGTGCATTTTGCCCTGTTGCATGAGGGCAATCTGCATCGTCCATGAGGGCATTTTGCCCTATTCGGGAATTCCCATTAATTTCTTTACTGATATTATCTGGAAGATCTTCTAACATTTCATAGTTGATGGTATACCATTTCGTCTTATCTAATGACATCTTATTATAGTTTCCAGTGATTAGAAGTCCTGATTTTTCCATTTTCCTTATTGTTCGCTTTATTGTATCAAGTGACCAAAAACTAAACTGCTGTTGCCATTGCTGGTATGTGTTGTATACCCAATAGCGACCGTCATAATAGTTTGAGCCATTTTGTTCATGTACTTGCAACCAATAATGAATCTGCTGGACTATGATTGCCTCATTCAGTCCGATTGTTCTTGCAAGCTTAGGTGATATGACAAGTGGTTTTTCATCGTATAAAATGCTCATTCACTATTTCTCCTTTAAACTCCAATATCTTCCAGATATAATTTCTTTTGTTTTACAGATACTAGTATCATGAAAATACTATTATCTCAAATCATGTACGAAAGAAATATTTCTGACCGCCAGCTTGAAAGAATGTCTGGCGTGTCTAAATCAACAATTCATCGTATTGCGAACGAAGAAACATCTCCAACATTGGAAACACTTGAGAAGCTTGCTATAGCTCTTCATGTTCGCATATCAGACCTTTTTGAGTCTGATTACAAGTAAATGTCCCATATATGGGACGATTCATTATTTTTCCATAAGTTTTTGTAACCTCCCGTGTCTATAATTATAGAAAGGGGCGAGAACCTGTCGAAAATCATCATTGCATTTTACATCCGATTGATGTATGATTGCTTTAAGGAATTTTCGAACATGCGTTCTGCTAGAACGGGAGGTACATAGCATATGGACGAACAGGATTACAAAAACATTATTATTGAATACGTAAAGAGGATTTCTGATAAGCGTTTACTGGAGTCCTTATATTACATTATTCAAAAAATGTGTAAGGGATTTTAATTGTTCCCAACTACGAGGTTAATATAATCCTCAATTTTATCTAATTCTTTATCCGAGGCATTGTAAATCAAAGTTACGATGCTTCGGAATCTTTCATCATCCTTTAGTCTAAATTCTATTTGATTCTCAGTACTAGGAGTTTCAGAATAATCTTTAGTTTCTAATAAATCTGAAAGCTCAATCATTAGCCATGAAGCTATATCAACCAACTTATCAGTTCTTGGCAATTTTTTTCCATTACACCAATCAGATGCAGTCGCAGACGATACTTCCATTCTTTTATATAAATCAGCTTGCGTTTTACCTCTTTGAGCTAACCAATATAATATGTTTTTGGAAAAAATAGTTTTTAATTCTTCGTTATCTAACGATCCCATTTTGTTACCTCCTTGTTAATATGAAGTATAAACCAAAAGCTAGTAAAATGCAATCTAAAAGTTAAAAAAAGTTAGCAAAAAGCATTGACACGCTAGCTTAAAGCTAGTATAATACAACATGTAGTCAAGAAAAACGAAAAACACAATATATAGAATGGAGGCGAGTATATGACATTGGCTAACAAACTTCCTATAAAGTCATTTAGAGTCGCAAAAGGATATACGCAACAGGAAGTTGCCGAAAAAATTGGTGTATCTAGGAATACATATATGAAATGGGAAAATTATGAAAGTTTTCCAGATGCAATGCAACTGATAATGCTGGCAAATTTATTTGAGTGTTCTATGGACGCTTTTTATTTTCCAGTAAACGCTAGCTAAAAGCTAGCAATTTAGAAGAAGGGAGACGAGATGAACGAATTAAACATTGTGCCAATATGGATTGTGACTGTATTGTTTTGCATCATGTCATACTGGCACGGAAGAAGTGAATACGGTTGGAGAATCGCAGGATTGCTCATGAATATTATGTTGGGATTTGTTTTTGCGTTTCTTGTAGTAAAGATGCCAATATTTCGGTAACTTTCAAATATTGTTCTTGGATAGCATCTGAATCACTATTGGTAAGTATGATTTCATTAAAATTTTTAAGAGTTTGCCAATATTCTTTCGGCACATACAAAAACAATTTGTGGTACGCAAGTTCATACTCTTTTGAATGCGAACCCGCAAAATGAAGGTTGCTAGAGACATTACCAAGGAAGTCATTAAAAACTTTCTCCATTTTATGATAATTGATATTACAAGAGCTGGTGGCAGACCAGATGTGACGATGCAGACAGAATGGACACAGAAAGGCAGATTGTTTCTGTATGAGGAGTTAAAGAAACATGACTATATTCCAGTGATTGAACAGGTGGCGTAGGAGGTAAGAAAGATGACGGCAATAAATCCACCTAAAATAGAAATCAAAACAGATGGAACCAAGACGGTTGTGAAAATTAACGGCGAGGAGATAAACAAAGTCAGAGGGGTTTTGTTCAAACAAGAACCTGGAGATGTTCCGATAGTTCAAATTGATATTCTCGCAGTTGATATGACAATTGATGCAGATGTGATACCGGCTCTTCCAGATGTGTTTAAGCCGTTTTATGAACTGAAAGAGCCAGATTAGATTAAAGGTGCTCCGGTGCCAAATCAATAAGCGGACATTTATCTACGAAACATTGATTGCCGGATTGAAGAAACTTACAGGATGCCAGTCCTTTTACATATTGTTTTGGTTCTTCGAAATCTGAGACATCAATATAGTTCACAGATACTGAATATTGCTTATTTTGAGTCGGGCAATATCCGGAAAACGTCTTAATCATACTCTATCACCTCCAAGGTGATTATACCACAGAAAGGGGAAGCTTTATGGATGAAAAGCTCAAAAGGATAGAAGCTGAGTTGAAGAAACTCGGAATCAATACTGTTGATGACTTGAATAGGGCAATCAAAAATCAAGAAAAGCTCGACTTATCTCTTATGGTTTCACAGCTTCCAGAGAAAGAGAGGATTGCCGGATGATTGAAGCGGAGACAAGTTGTAGCACCTGTCAATTTAAAAATCACTGCATGGAACGTAGCCGTGAATATCCATGTATTGACTATAAACCGCAGACAAAGGAACAGGAAAGGAGACGGAATGGAGTACGTAGAACTTAAACCAGACACGCCATTGGAGAAACGGCGCAGAGTACATCAGCTTGAAAGAGAGCATGAGGTCCTTACGTATAAAAGTATGATACTTGTCATTGGAATACTGGCACTGGCAGCAGCCTTTGTAATTATGTGTCGAATATCAATCATGTAGGAGGTGGTGAGATTGATGAAAATGCATGAAATTCCTGTCTTGATGACCGACAAGGATTTTGACTTGGAGTATAACACTCTCAAAATCAAGATGGAAGATGAAAAACAGAAAGGGCATGACTGGGGCATGAGAATATCTTGCTTGATCGGCTGGACTACTAGTGATACAGCTCCGATACATACACCGGAACAGTTGGGAAAGATATATGCACTTGCAGATTAAAAACGCGCGCTCGGAAAAAGGAGTTTCCCAAAACGCGCAGAATCAAAAAATTACCAATTTCATATTAACACAGGAGGGCTTATGAAGCAACCAAAAAAATTAACACTGGCAAATAAAAAGTTGCTTGGTGAACTCGGATTGAATCCGAATGAGTGGATGAATCTGTTCGAAGATGATTTGTACTTACATATCGTCAAAAAGGACAGTTCAGATAGAAAAATTATTGATAAAACAAGGAGGACGATTACAGGTGAAGCAGATTAAATTGCTGTCCATGCACATTCAGAATTTTAAGGGGTGCAAGGACAGAAAAATAGAGTTTGGAGATAAGACTAGAATTTCCGGTGCGAATGCGACAGGAAAAACAACCGTGTTTGATTCGTTTACATGGTTACTGTTCGGAAAAGATTCTCTTGGAAGCACAGACTTTGACGTCAGACCATTGGATGCAGATGGAAAGATGATTAATAGTATTGAGATTTCCGTAGAAGCAAAGATTTCTGTAGATAGTGATGAATACGAGCTGAAAAAGGTCCAGAAGCAGAAATGGGTTAAGAAGCATGGAACTGATACAAGAGTGTTCCAGGGCAACGTGAATGAATTTGAAATCAACGGATACCCGAAAAGTCAAAAGGATTTTAAAGACTTCATTTCTGGAATCATTGATGAGGATGTATTCAATATGATTACAAATCCAAATGCTTTCAATGCATTAGCCTGGAAGAAACAGCGTGAAATCCTTATGAAATTTGTTGGAAGCTTCTCTGACGTAGAAATCGCAGAGGGATTAGATGAGAAGTACGCAAAACTTATCCCGGAGCTGAAAATTGCAAACACGGAGGATATTTTAAAAAAATACACCAAAGCGAAAACGGCATTAAATAAGGATATGGTTGAGATCCCGGCACGTATTGATGAAATCTCCAAACAACTTGTGATTGCAGATGTTGGAGCATTGGAAGTTGAAAAGACAGCAAAAGAAGTAGCATTGCAGAAAGTCGAAGATGAAATTTCTGGTGGTGCAGGAAAGCTTGAAGAAATCAATAAGAAGCGTGAAGAGGTTCTTAATCTTAAATTTCATATTTCTGAGATTCAGAATGAAGAGAATCAGAAGCTCTTTGATAAGTCAAAAATTGTTCGAGACAATCTGAATGCGAGAGATCGAGAGCTGTCAAATGTGAAACGTGAGATTGGTAATCTTTCTGATGAAATTAAGGCAGTACACAACATGTATGAGGCGCAGGAACGAGAGAAAGACAGGTTGCTCATAGAATGGCGTTCTGAAAAGGCAAAGACATTTCCTGAGTTTGTTCCGTTAGACCCGTTGCCGGAAAGAGCAACTATTTGTCCGACATGTGGTCGTGAGCTTGCTGAAGATGTGAAGAAAAAGATATTGGGTGATTACGAATCCAGTGTTGAGTTACATCAGAACAAGTACAGTGAGGACAAGGCTAAATTCGAAGAGACTAGAGCGAAAAAATTGGAGCAGATCGAGAAAGATGGTAAAGAAGCTGCTTCTTCCAGGGATAAGCTCAAGGCAAATGAAGCTGAACTTCACAAGAAAATGGACGAGTTGAATATTCAGTTGGCTGATACTCAGAAGAAATATGATGATGCAAAAGCTGAGCTGGACAAATTTCCAACTAAGGCTGATATTTCAGAAAATGCGGAGTACAAAGCAACTAACGAGAAAATCTCGGCACTTGAAAAAGAGATTGAAGAAATGAATGCTGAATCTACTGGAAAGACTGAACTCGAAGCGAAAAAAGCAGTTTTGAAAGATGAAATTGCTGAGATTGCTGGAAAGATTATGGCAGCAGACAACACGAAAGTGAAAGAGCGTATCGCAGAACTTGAAGCTGAACAGAAAGTAGTCGGACAGAAACTCGCAGAACAGGAACAGATGATTGACCTTGTGGAAGATTTTATCAGATCGAAAATGAATATGATTTCACAGAAAATCAATGAAATGTTCAAGATTGTTTCGTTCAAGCTCTTTGACGTACAAATCAACGGTGGCATCAAGGAAACTTGCGAATGCACTGTAAATGGCGTGCCACTGTCCAGTCTGAATAACGGGCATAGAATCGTTGCAGGACTTGATATTATCCATTCATTGTCAAATCTGTATGAAGTTAGTTGCCCGATTTTTGTAGATAATGCAGAAAGCATTAATGACTTCAATGTGCCGAAGATGGATGCACAGATGATTCATTTAACGGTAACCGATGACAAGGAATTAAAAGTAGAAAGCAAGGGCAAATAAGATGATTAGTTGCGAAACCGGGAAAGTAAAAATCAGTGGGGGAATTGATAGGATAAAAGCAGAAACAGATGTTTTGATGAACGCAATATACGGCGCTATCAGTAAAGAAGATGGTGAGGAATCAGCCGATAAATTCCTCGATAAGCTTACAAAAAGAGCAAAAATGAGCAAGTTTGAGCTTATAAGTGATGTGTTTGACATCATCGTAGAAGGTACAGGTGGATTCAAAAAAGGGAAGAAATATATTTTCGATAAAGATACCTATATCGATGATATGGAATCAAGTGATGGATTTGACGATGGAAATTTAGAGTTTGCATCTGATTGCGATGGAAAAGAAGTGAAAGTTATTACGTGGGGGTTAGGTATTGTTGGAGATAATTACCCTGTTCATCCGGACTGGTGCAAGGAAGTTGAAGAGGAAGAAATTATTAATGATATGTTTGAGCCTGGAAAGAAGTATGTCTTTGATGCTGAGCTTTGTAGAAAATACGGATATGGTTTTAAAGATAATGGCTGGATCAATGAAATTGATGGAATGGAAGTGAGAGTAATAACACCAATTTTAGGACAAGCCAAGTTTTATGCAATTGTCCCTACATGGTGCAGAGAGGTTGAGTAAATGACAGATGTAGTAAAGAAGATGCGTGGGGCTGGTAGTTATGAAAATTGCTGACTTACAGATTGATTTTCCAGAGATTGACGGAGTTTCCAGTAGGCAGGTTTGGTATGCAGAAAAGCTTGTAGAAGCCTATGTGATGTCAAATTATGACAGGTTCCATGAAATTGAAAGGCTTGTAAATCTCGAATGCGACAATCGAATTAAGGCTGATGGTGGAAGCTACACGGAAGATTACAAAGATTACACATTTTATGAAACGCTTTCAGATGCTGAAAAAGCATGTTTGTTTTGCACTGATGCTGGAGGTGTTATTGGAACTTTAAGAAAAATACGGGATGAACACCCAGAATGTTTTGAATATTAGGAGGAAATAAAAATGAAAAACGAAACAAGAAGAACAATCGAGAAGTACGCAGATCGCTTTAAGACAGAGAGCCTGCTTGGAAACAATGTGGAAATTGCCAATGATTGCGACAGTGACTTCACGAAAGAGACATGTGGTACTGAAATTATTGATGCTGTTATTGAGCTTGGAAAAGAAGCTCTTGCAAGTGAACTGTTCAATATTGGCTTGGCTAAATTGGCTGGAAGAGTTATGGGGGAAGACTAATGGCAGAGAAGAATGAAGTGGCTCAGAAGCAGGAATTTACTACTGGTCTGAGCCAGTGGACAAACACAATCACTGGGCTTGTTTCAAGAGATTTTGAGCAGAATGGCGTTCAGTATGATGAATATTCCAAACAGTGCGCTATGAATGCTATGGGAGCTATATTCCAGTTAGTTCAGAATACAGACAAGGCAGATATGAATAACCTTAATACTTCCAATCTGAGAGAAGTTGTAGCTCAGTGCGCGAGTCTTAAGCTGAATGCCAATGCGGTTCCAAGAGAAGTTTATTTCCAGTTGAGAAGTAAACAGATTAACGGTCAGTGGGTAAAAATGGTTGAAATGGGTGTCGAGGGTGACGGAAACGATGCGCTTTTAAGGCAGTTTGGAAACGGAATTGATACCGTATATCCAGTATGGCTCGTAAAAGAGGGTGATGACTTCACATATCCTCGTAGAAGAGGTATTGAGATTGAACCTGCGGAGTGGACTCCTAAAGGATTGTCAAACAAAACAGTAAGAGTTGTCTATCCAGTAAAACTGAAAGACGGAACTATTGATTATCTGATTGCCGAAAGAGAACCGGTAAGAACAAATTTGATCGCTCACATCAAAAACAATATGCTGAATGAAACATTTGGAATTTGTGCTGATAGATACAAAGCCACACCAAAGCAGAAAGAGGAAATCAAGGTTAAAAAAGCTGAAATTTTATCTGCTATTCGTGAGTGTGAGACACTGGAAGACATTCTGAATTGTGAGGTTGCAAAACCATATATTAGTGCAGCTTGGCTTGATACACCGGAGGCAATGATTATCCGTAAGATGCGTAATAATGCGATTAAGAAGTTTCCAAAGAATCTCAACAGTATGGCATCAAATTCATTATTACAGCTGGATGAAACGTATAAGGCATCACAAGAAGAGATTGCAGAAAATGAAAATTCAGAAGAGTTTGCAATCGAAGAAGAAAATGTTGTAGCAGATAGTGATGCCGTTGAGGTGGTGACAGAATGATAGCTCAAACAAAGTGGTTAAGTGAAGCCATTGAGGATATGAAAAATGGCACTTATGACATGACGGTTGATGGGAAATGTAGCCAGTGCGGGGCGTGCTGCTCAAGATGTCTGCCTTTATCCAGTAAAGAAATTGTTACGATTAAGCAATATATCAAAGCTCACAATATTAAGCCATACAGACACTTATTTCCAGTATCTAAAGAGACTTACGACCTAACTTGTCCGTTCATGGATGATTCAAAGCTGAAAGAGAAATGCAGAATCTATCCAGTAAGGCCAGAGATATGCCGACAGTTTACTTGTAAGGCTGATAAAAAGCCATTCAGGATGAAAGCCACAAGGTATGAAGTGGTCGATGTTAGGAAGGAATTTTTCGATGAATAGGGGGTGGTTTCATGCTAGTGAAAACTACTGCCACTGGAAGTAAAGGTAATAATTACGCACTTATCTCAGGAGAGGAAATTCTTCTCCTAGAGTGCGGAGTTCCTGCAAAAGAAATGCTGAGAACGATTGATTATCAGACTTCAAAAGTGGTCGGTTGCTTGTTGTCTCACGAGCATGGTTAAGGCGATCACGCAAAGTTTGTCAGACAATATATGCAGTACGGAATCAATATTTACACATCGGATGAAGTACAGTCAGGCATTGAAACAATCATGGGAGAGCGAACAATCGGCTTGCAACGCATGAAGCGAAAGCAGATGGGCTCATTTTCAGTGATTCCATTCCATGTACCGCATGGAGAAACAGAATGTGACGGTTGGTTGATTGATTCACTGGAAGGACGGATTTTATTTATCACAGATGCAGAGTATTGTCCATATGATTTTTCAAAAATGAATATCAATTATGGACTGATTGAATGTAACTATTCAATGGACAACATATCGTTTGAACATGATGAAGTGAAGAACCGGCGCGTGATTCAGACTCACATGGAAGTGCAAACGTGTAAACGGCTCATACAGAGTATTAACAGCAATAGCCTAAGAAGTATAGGATTGATACATTTAAGTGCTGAAAACGGCAATTCGGACGTGTTCAGAGACGAGATACGAAGTGTAGTTGACTCGGATGTGGATGTGTGGATTGCGGGAAAAGGTACGGAGAAAGAATTTAGGCTTATGCCATTCTAGGAGAGGGAAATGATTTACAAAACATTATTAATAATTTTCAACACTATGGGAGCGACTTTTGATTTTTATATGTATAAAGACACTGGGTGTAAAGGATTTTTAATTCCGTTTTTAATATTCTTGCTCGCATTAATCTTAAGTATCGTAAACATGGTTATTTATTTACATAAATAAGGAGGACTACATAGATGAATAAAACAGTTTTAATGGGAAGATTGACAGCAGATCCGCAGGTGAGATATTCACAGGGAGACAATGCTACAGCGGTTGCAAGATATACACTTGCTGTAAACAGAAAATTTAAGAAAGACGGAGAGCCGACAGCAGATTTCATTCCTTGTGTTGTCTTTGGAAGATCAGCTGAATTTACAGAGAAGTATTTCCGTAAAGGAATGCAAGTTGTTATCTCAGGGCGTATTCAGACTGGAAGCTATACCAATAAGGATGGAAATAAGGTATATACGACAGATGTAGTTGTGGAAGAACAGGAATTTGCGGAAAGTAAAGCTGCAAGCCAGCAGAATCAGAATAACGCAAGCGGCTCTGTTCCTGGCTCAGATGGTTTCATGAATATCCCAGATGGTATCGATGAGGAGTTACCGTTTAACTAGGAGTTTATGCAATGAATACAAAACCGAAACAATGTTGTTACCCGGATTGCTTTCATTGCCCTTACGTAGATTGTCGGTGGAATTCAGATCCAACTACATGGGCGTATAACCATTCAGAACCCGGAAAACTCAGAGATAAAAGATATATGGAGTCAGAAAAAGGGAAGGAAGCGCAGATGCGATACGCCCAATCCGACAAGGGGAAAGCAAGAGACAAGCGAAAGCAGGAGAAGAAAGTAAAATCTGGAAAGAATGCGGAGTATTGCAGAAGATATTACAAAACGCATCGGTTAGAAATTATGCGGAAAAAGAGAGAGAAGAAGGAAACACTTAAGGTAGGTGATGTGATTTGACATTAATTGAAGATACGCGACAGCAGTCAGGAAAGCATGACAAAAAGCATAAATATTGGCTTTCCAAGAAAGTTTATTGGCGCAGAACAGCTCTTGACTGTGGAGATTATACATTATCTGGAGATTCTTCTATCTGTATCGATACAAAAAAGGATATTGATGAATTGATTGGAGATATTCAGGTAAAAAAAATGGCTAAGAGTAAGATTGAACAAAAGGTCGATGATATTTGTTTGAAAAACGGCATTTCACTTAATCTCGCGAAAAATATATTTCATATAATTTGCGATGATGACGAAAAAAGATTTGTTGAATCAGAGCTTACGTTCTTTTGTGCTGAAAATGACATCTCAGAAGAGGTTCTTGCTCAATTCCAGGAACTTTATGTGAAAAGGCATGGATTCTTCCATCGTGGATTAAAAAGAGCGCAGAACAGCAATATAAAGCTATACATACTGGTTGACAATAAGGATGGAATCAAAGAGTTGGATGATTTAACTTCGTGGGTAAATCCAAGAATGATCAGATACAACAAGATTGTTGAAATGCATAAGCAAGGGAAATGGAAAAGTGTAGCATTGCCTAAAGGAAAACCTATGCCGGGCGAACAACTTTACAAGGCATGTGTGACTATGGAGCAGAAATATGGATGTAAGTTCTTATTTTGTAAACCGGAAGAATCTGGACAAATAATTCTTGACTTACTCGGGGCGGAGGTAACGTAGATGAAAAATTCAATCCGATTTGAAGCAGAATCATTTAATAATTTACCGATGCGATGCAAAGAGATGTTTTTTGAAAAAATGAACGAATACATGGAAAGTGGTGACAATGGATATAAAATTTTTAATGCAATTGGGTTCAATTACGAATTCTGCAATAGTCCGATAGAAAAGATTTTCTGTTTTGCTTTCGATATTTTGTGCACAGAAAAGAATTTGCTTTTTGAACTCTTTCCACAGTTCAAAGTAATAAAGAATGGCAGAGCGTACTACGCTGACTTTTGTTTTCTTACTAATACGGATTTCTCAGAAATTTATAAGTGTGAAAATAGCTTGAAATTAATTATAGAGTGTGATGGACACGAATATCATTCGAGCAAAACACAGATAAAACGCGACAACGAACGTGATTTTAATCTAAAAGCTTCCGGTTTTGAAGTATTGCATTTCAGTGGAAGTCAGATTTATGAGAATCCTTGGAAATGCGCAGAGCAGACAATTGATTTTATTCTTTCTAGGCTCGGAAAACTTACGGAGGTAGCATGATGTCCAGTGATGTGAAATGGATAAAAATTGTAACAGACATATTTGATGACGAGAAAATGTATGCTATTGAATCACTTCCAGATGGAATGCAGATTGAAATTGTTTGGTTTAAAATACTTTGCCTTGCCGGTAAGTGTAATCAAGGTGGATTACTGTCTATTTCTAGTAAAATAGCTTACACAGATGAGATGTTGGCTAAAATATTCAGAATGGAAGTCGGAACGGTTAAGAGAGCCTTAGAGGTGTTCCAAAGCCTTGATATGATTGAAGTGGAAGAGAATGCATATATGGTGTCAAACTGGTCTAAATATCAGAACCAAGACGCACTAGAGGCTATTAAAAAACAGAACAGAGAGCGACAGAAAAGATTCCGTGAACGACAGAGAGAAAAAGATAGTAACGTTACGAATGCGTTAGAAAATAACGTTAATTGCTCTATATCTTATTCTTATTCTAATAATACTAATATATCTAATCTATCTTATATATTAAATAATAATATACATACAGATAGTAATTATATATTGGAGAATGATGACTTAAAACAATGTTTGGAAGAATGGATGGAGTATAAAGACGGAAGAAAACCGAAATCCAGCAACCATTACGGGACAGAAATTGGAATCAAAAAGACTATCACGCAATTTGTTTCTGCATATCGTAACTATGGTATAGAAGTGTTGAGAAAAATTGTTGATGATTCCATTTCGAACAATTACTCAGGTGTCATTTGGGATAGATTGAACAAGATGCCAAAAAAGCAAAAACAGAAAACACCGATAATCTCCACTCAGGCAAATGACCGATTTTCCTGTTTAGAACCATCTTTTCGCAAACGCCTAGAAGACGCTGGGGCAATCGAGGGACAGTCACTTAATTACGGACCACTCAGAGAGCATCCAGAATGGTTACAACAACTTAAGGAGTGTGGCGTAAGCGATGTATAGTTTTAAAGAAGAGGATGCTTATGAATTTGCAAGGCATGTAGGATCTCCGGTAAAACGCCATGGCGATGAGCTACGTTTTACTCAATATTGCCCTTATTGCCATGGTGGAGATGGAAGTAAACGCGATAAAGACACGTTTTCAATCAACTTGCGGACAGGACAGTTTAAATGCTTACGATCCAGCTGTGGAATTACTGGAAATATGATTACACTGGCTAGAGACTTTGATTTCAACCTTGGCTCGCAGATTATGGAGTATTACCAACCGAGAAAACAGTACCGGAAATTAAAAACACCAGATAAGCCGATTATCCCAAAAGAACCGGCAGTGAAATACTTGGAAAGTCGTGGGATATCTGATGAAATCACGCGTGAATATGAAATCACAACACAGAAAGACCACGACAATATATTAGTTTTTCCGTTCTTTGATGAAACCGGAAAAATGCAGTTTGTGAAATACCGGAAGACAGATTTTGATAAAACTAAAGACAAGAATAAGGAATGGTGTGAGCATGACTGCAAGCCGATTCTGTTTGGAATGAAACAGTGTAAAGATTTTACAAGGCTTGTAATTACGGAGGGGCAGTTAGATAGCCTTTCCGTAGCAACAGCCGGTGTAAATAATTCTGTAAGCGTTCCAAATGGCGCGAAAGGCTTCACATGGGTTCCATATTGCTATGACTGGGTTAGCAAGTTTGAAGAGATTGTTGTGTTTGGGGATTTTGAGAATGGTCACATGACACTGTTGCAGGAAATAAAACAGAGATTTTCAAACAAAGTGAAACATGTTAAAGAGACTGATTATCAGGGCTGTAAAGATGCGAATGAGCTATTGCAAAAGCATGGATGTGAAAGTGTTCAGCTTGCTGTAGAAAATGCAGAATTAGAACCGATTAAGCGCGTGGTGGAGCTTGCAGACGTCGAGGCAGTGGATATATATAAGCTCAAAAAACTTGATTCGACGATTAACGAATGCAATAGGCTCCTGTATGGCGGATTACCATTTGGTGGAGTTGTATTGGTTATTGGGAAACCAGGAGAGGGGAAATCGACATATGCAAGTCAAATTATAGCGAGATCGGTTGAGGCAGGCCATAAAATATTTGCTTATTCTGGAGAGCTTCCAAACTATCTTTTTAAATCTTGGATTGATTTTCAGATAGCCGGTCCGCAGCACATTATTGAGACTAAGAATAAATTTGGAGATATTTCAAGAAAGATTTCCAATCAGAATCAACAACTAATCAATGACTGGTATCGGGGGAAAATATTTCTCTATGACAGCAGGAGCGTAAATGGAGACGAAAAAGAAAATCTATGTGAAACAATTCGGAAAACAATTTTGCAGTATGAGGTAGATGTGATTTTGATTGATAATCTCATGACTGCAATTGATCTTGATGAAGAACGTGGAACGGACAAGTACGAAAAACAAAGCTTATTCATGAAAAAGCTGGCAAGAATGGCATTGCAATATAATGTGTTGATTCTCTTGGTAGCACATAAGCGAAAAAATAATTTTTCCACAAACGAAAATGATGAGGTAAGTGGAACTGGAGATATTTCAAATCTTGCATCTCTCGTCATCGGATACAGTAAAGATAGGGAGTTGAGTAATACATATAGGCGCTTGACAGTTCCTAAGAACAGATTGTTTGGAAGAATTAATACAGAGGGATTTCTGGTTATGTATGATGAACGTTCGAAGAGAATTTACGGAGACCATGACAACTTAAATATTGAATATGGTTGGAGCGAACAAAACGGTTTTACTGAGATTGATCAATTAAATATTCCTTTTGAAGTAGAGCTGACAGAATCTGATATTGAAAAAATGTTTAATCATTTGGAATCTGAATTTACGGATGCTACTGGTACAGATGAGGATTGTGAAAGATTACAAAAACTTGTCCAGGCAATCTATGAAAAGGCTGGAAAAACAGATTTTGCATTAAAAAAAGCAACTGAAACAACGAATAAAATTGAAAAGATGATGATGAACACAAAGAACGAAAGGAGACAGTAATGAAATATAAAGTTGGAGATAAGGTAAGAGTCAGAAAGGAGTAGCCATGAACACAGTAGAAAAGATAGATTACATGATTCAGTGCTTACAGGTGGCAAAAGGAGAAGCCATGTTTTTGGACGAATACGATTCTAAAAACTGGGAAACCGATATGAGATGGTTATCTATGCACAGAGCTCCAAACAAAGCATTAATTAAGGACAACCTTAGAAATGTGGTAAGAATGGGATTCCAGCTTGCGAATGAGGTGAAGTGATGATGACAGTAAGAGAAGAACAGGTACTTTGCAAACTGCATGAATTTATCGATGCAAACGATATTAATTGTGCGGAAGATGTGACGCAGCGAGATAGCATAAGTGAACAGTGCGTTGCTGGGAATTGGCAGAAGAGATTGGAAGAGAAGAAACGGGCGTTATTGAGCTGTATATGCTTGCATTTAAGTTAGCAAAAGCACAGATAGAAGAAAGAGAGAAGAAAGCTAATGGGAAAGGTAAATAAAGAATTTCAATGGCGTATGCAAGGTATCCTTCACGCCAGAGAAGTTGTGTCAAAAGACGGTCTTGAAGGACTTGATAAAGAAATTAAGATGCGTGGTTTTATGCAAGCACCGTTGGTATACAGCAAAGGTCAGATTGATGGTTGGTGGGATGAATTATCAACGAACCTATATGCCACAATGACCACAGTTGCTGGAATGGTGTTGCGAGAGCATTTCGGGTTCGGAAAGCAAAGACTTCTTAAGTTCAGAAACGAATTCCAGAATATGATCAAAAGTGCGCTGGATCTCGATTACCTTGGAAGTCATTATGTGACGCTTGAGGACTATGCAAATGAGCTGAATGAACAATTTGACATGGGAATTGATGTAAGCCGTGTGAGAAATTGTCAAGGTAGTTACGATGAGACGGACGCAAAGTTTCGAACTGTAAAGCTGGACAAGGTTCTTGAGGAGCTGAGAGCTGGAGGATTTGAAGACGCAGCGCAATTCTTGGAAAAGAAGGTGGCATGATGGGGTGCAGGATTAAATGTGTAGAAAATCCAGACAATCATATGTGTTGCTTGGAATGCCCGGACTTTGATGGTTGCCCGGTTCAATGTGAGTTTTTGGACAGCTATGAATTTGTAGAGAATTGTCCGGATTATGTAAAGGAGAATGAAGATGACGTCTGAAGACTTCATAAGAGAGCTTAAAGAAGCCATGTTAAAAATAGAGCTATCAAATAAACGCATTTTGTTTATGCATCCGGAAGATATTGCAATACTTGATCTGGACAAGGTGAGCAGTAGTTTATATCTTGTTGAAGAAAGAAGATTGGAACATTGTAAAGCGATAGCTATTACAGATGAAAAATTAAAAAGAACTGTATGGGATGCAATTAAAAACAATAAAGTGAAGTATCACAGAGGAAGAGGAAAATGAGAAAAGAATCACTGATTCATAAAATCCTGAGGAAACTCGGATTTATCAAAGACATTGAGGACGATAGGAAAATAAAAATGGAGATGTGCAAAAGAGCGATAAAGGCAAATGTATGTCCTGGAGATTGCGACATTTGCGCATGGGATGTAAAAGGCGGAGTTAGTTATGAGAATCATTAGTCAGAGCGGATTACTGGATGTGCCTTATGAATTGATTGCAATTTCCCCGTATTCAGGGAATATGGCAACAATCATTGGAACATTTCCAGGAAATGACCTCGGCAAAGGAGATAGAGTTTATATTTTAGCGAAATATTCCACCGAAGAAAAAGCAATCAAAGCTATGGAGATGTGCAGAGAAAAGTATCTTTCAAGGATGGAGCTAGAGGGTGGGTATGACGTTGTAAACGGTTGCTACGTACAACCTAATTACTGGGTATTGCCTAAAGTATTTCAGTTTCCAAAAGAAGAGGAGATTGAAGATGAATAATCAGCAAGCAATAGACAGATTGACGAAGCATTTGGAATGGGGCTGGTCTAAGAAAACAGTAGATGCTATTGAAATGGGGATACATGCACTGAAAGAAACTCAGTGGATTCCATGCAGTGAGAGGTTGCCGGAGGATAACACGGATGTAATTGTATGCTTTTACAGCGGAACAGTAACAGAGATGAGATATTGGGGAAATGGAATCTTTCAAGGAATCTATGAACATACGACAAAAGTAATTATTGCCTGGATGCCATTGCCGAAACCGTATAAAGGAGAATAGTATGCTAATACCAAAAGTAAAAGCCAGAGAATTTGAGAGGTTCGGATTCAAAAGATGTAAAGGGATTCCAAAAGAATCAGAGTGTTATTATCTCTGCGTCGCAAGAGGATGCAAGATGCTGTTTGTCAGTGATTCATATTTTGGTGTAAATGATTGGGATAAAAACGATCCACGGATACATAAGGATGCGAATTGCCGATATAAGGACAATAGAACAGCATTGGATATAATCTATGAACTGATTAAGGCAGATATGCTGAAAAGTGAATGGGAGTGAGAAGATGAGACTAATTGATGCGGATTTACTGATGAGAAAATGCGAGAAATGGTTAAAACCGAAAGCACCAGACGAAGATGAAATGGTTTCGTTGGCAGATATTGCGGTATCCATGCTTATGGAAATAGAAGAACAGCCAACAGCGTTTGATGTGAAAAATGTCATTGAGCAGCTTGAAGAAGGAAGTGAGCAGTCTTTTGTGGATTTTAAAAGTTATGCAGAAGAACATGGAATAGACAATGACTATGAAGATTGGTTTTATCGAGGATTAATCAGAGCTATAGAGATTGTAAAGCAAGGTGGAAGAGATGAAGAATAAAGAGAAGTACGCAAAAGAGATTGTGGAGATTGCGTGTAGTGGAGACGCACTTGCTGTTAGTAAAGTGACTGGAAAGCCGATTAGTTGTACAAAAAGCAGTTGTGAACACTGTAATTGTTATAATGATTTTTTATGCGAAGAAAACCGCTTAAGAGAATGGGCGGAATCCGAGTACATTAAAAAGCCAGTGATTAGCAAGAGAGACAGAGTGTTTTTGGAGTATATTGGCACAGGAATAAATTATATAACTAGGGATATGGATGGTGGTTTGTTCATTTATATCAGCAAACCACATAAACTTATTGACTGTTGGGAAAGTAGTGGGTGTGAATCAGACAAAAGCTTAAAATTCTTTAAGTTGGATTTCCCAATGGTCAAATGGTCAGATGGAAAACCGTGGCTTATCGAGGACTTGAAGAAGTTGGAGGTAGTGGAAGAGTATGAATAGAGAAATGCTTTTTAGAGCGAAACATATCCATGCAATGGATAGTAACGAGCATCTTGATGGAACATGGGTGCATGGCTATCTTAGTGACAAGAATTATATCAATGATAAAAGCCTTGAGGGCGAATTTCTGGTTGATGAAAATACGATTTGCCGATATGTGAATTTGACTGATTTAAAAGGCGAGGAAATATGGGAAAACGACATTTTGATGTGTCATGGTAATCCGGATGATCTTGTAAAAGTAGTATTCGGAGAGTTTAACGTCATAGAAGTGGAAAGCGAAGAAGTAATAGACAGTGTAATCGGATGGCATTATGAAGTGATTCCAACGGATGAATTAAATAAATGCGAGCCGTTCTGTTATTCGATGCCACTTACGGACACGTATATCAAGTTAAATGAGATGGAAGTTGTAGGCAACATATTTGACACCCCGGAATTATTGGAGAAAGCGAAAGGAGATAAATAACAATGGCGAAGATATTTAAAGTAAGTGGATATTTTGTGGATGCAAATGGAGTGGTTGATAAAGAAAAATTTGAGGGCAAATTGGAATCGCTTGAAGATTTATTTTCGCATCATCTTCATGTGGAAGAAGCTGACATTGGAAAGTGGAACGACGAAAGCCCTTTGAATTACGACAACTGTGACCTTGCAGATTGTGAGAAATACTTCAAGAGAAAAGTTCCAGTAGATAACGACAGAAGCGTTACGGTCGGACAAGTCTACAGACATTTTAAGGGACATACAGTTAAGGTTCTTTATATCAGCCAGGATACGGAAGCACCGGGACAATTTTATGTGGTTTATGAACATGAGGACGGGGCTATTTGGAGCAGACCTTACGGGATGTTTGTGAGTGAGGTTGACCATGAAAAATATCCAAATGTGAAACAGAAGTACAGATTTGAGTTAGTGGGAGGAGCTGAGATAAATGAATAATACAGAGCTTATAGAGCGTTTGGTGAAACTGGAACGTTCAATGGTTGAAAGAAGAAATGCTGATATAAAAGCGTTTGAGGAGAAACAAAAGCAAGAGCTTGTAGATTACGAGCTTAAGGAAACATGGGAATCAAACGGATACAGCCAGGCTCTGGTTGATGTGAGGAATATTTTGAGAGGAGAATCGCAAAACGACGAAGGAGTTGAGGACGATGAGCGACAGTAAATGTCAACGCCTTGATGCAATATCCGGGCGAGATCAAATGGCAGAAAAGCCACCAACGGAAGAAGCAAGCAGACGGTTTAGAAGTCCAGCTTGTTATGAGTTTTTAGATTATTTATCGAGAATGAAAAGAAAAAGAAATACAGAGGAATAAAACGATGAATGCAAATGAATATCAGAAATTAGCAATGAGAACAAATGATAGAGAGGCGACAAAGAGACTACTTGAAAGCATGTTGACATGTGATATGAAATACTTATTATCACAGAATCTTGTGTTTGAAGATGAACAGCACTTAGATTTAGGCGGTATTTTCAATGCTTGCCTTGGGCTTTCCGGTGAGGTCGGCGAGTTCAATGACATGATAAAGAAATGGGTGTTCCACGAAAAAGAGCTGGATATGGAACACGCAAAGAAAGAAATGGGAGATGTGCTTTGGTATGTAGCTATGATGTGTGAATCATTTGGATGGGATGTGGATGAAATCATGCAGATGAACGTGGATAAGCTTAAAGCACGATATCCAGAGGGATTTGACGTGGAAAGAGCCAATCATAGAGCGAAAGGAGATGTATAAAATGAGCAGTATCCGACCGGAACACTACAAACAGACAAGCCTTGAATGCTTCGATGTTTTGAGAATAGCACTTGGGAAAGAACGTTTTATTGGATTTTGCCTTGGAAATGCAATCAAATACCTTTGGAGGCATGAGCATAAAAATGGATATGAGGACCTCGAAAAAGCTGGTGTGTATTTGGATAAGGTAGATGGACTCATTTCTGATGATAGTACGTCATATAGGGATAGTGAATTGTATGAGGCATTAAGCAGCATACATCTACATGAGCTTGAAAAGTACAAGGAAAGGACTGAATAACTTGAATCTCAGTAAAGAGCAACGTAACGGAATGGAAGACCACCATGCGGAAATGGCAGAAAATCCACCTAACCAACATGCGTATGAGAAATTCAAGCGCAAAGCGTATCAGAGTGTTAGCGTGGAAGAATATTTGCGAAAGCGCAATCATGATGTAAAAAAGAAAATATAAAATAATGGGTGAGCTTTGATAACAAAATAAAAACAGGTACCGGACAAGAATCTTTGGTGCATCTATCCGCATCTATTCCTTGACACTCCCCATGCCTAAAGACAGGGGCTTTACAGCGACATTTGGTAAAAAATTTCTGAAAAAAATTCTAGGATCGGCGCGTTTTTAGGGCGCGTTTTTAGGGCAAATTTTTGAGCCGAAATTTTTCGTCAAAAAAAGATGTCACCCCAAAATAAAAAAGGTCAAAAATCTGGGCGCTGGAAAAATTGTTTATTCTAGCGTCCTTTTTCTGACAATTCTGTTCGGGTGTATGATGTATAGAATAGCTCTGTACACGTCTATTTCTGCCTGTATTGGCTTGTAATAGCGCAAGGCATAATTCCCTATTGAGTACATGTAAAAACGTCTTAAAATCGAATATATACGCTTGTATCATAGCACTAATATTTCTGTCTGTAAATAGCCTATTACAGAAGCACTAAAAGCCGGAAGTTACCCGGCTAATATTTTTATAACAACTGTACTTGCAATCTATTTACTGCCTGCGCTGTACTCTTCCAGAATTCAACATTCTTTTCAGCGTTTTCCGTGTATACTTTCAGACTTTCCCACAAATTTAATTCTTCAGTAATTCGGCTAAAGGTAAATTCTAAAAAAATGTCCACTTGTCGCGCTTCCTGATCTGTCAATATAATTTCTTTCATGTTGCCCACCGTCCTTTCTAGTTTAATGCCTTGTCTATTGCTTCTGATAACTGCGGAAATGCTTCTTGTACTTCCTGCATCGTGTCGGCTGTATAATCCCCAATCATTTTATCGCCCTTGTAAAGGTTGCCACGGTATACGCAATCTAAATCGCTAAAGCTCCAATCTATTCCGGTTATTTCTTCCGGGTTGTTCTTGTGCCACATATCAATATTAATCATCTTAAAATCCCCTTTCTTTTTAACTTTAGAAAACCGCTCCGGGGCAATGCTCCCCGGTACGCTGTCAGCGGTGTTAGTATTCCCAAGATTGTTTTTCTATGTCTTTCTCAAAAATAGTGTTCTTCTTTTCCTTTTGGAGCTGCTCAAAGTCTTCTATAGCCTTCCGGCGTTCTTTTCCAGTGTATTTGATTGATTGCATTAATTCTTCATGTCCGTCTGTCAAATTTACGGAATAGAAAAGAATATAATAATAAACTTTGTCTTTCCATCTCTTTTCCCGGTATAGCTTTATTTTCTGCTTTGTTGGTGCTGTTTTGATAAAGTTATATCTTTCAGTCAATGCGTTTTCGTATGCTTTCAGCTGCAAGATAACCCTTTCAAGCTGCTCAATGTCTTTTTGTGCCTTGTCAAAATAATGCAGTATATCCGCTTCTGTGTGTAGCTTCTCCGGGTGCTGCTCGTAAATTCTTATTGTTTTCTCGCTCATTTCCTTGGTATAACTTCCGTAGCGTGTAAACAATTCTTTTAAA
>ERZ1034992.118-NODE-118-length-50774-cov-45.470829_pt1 | contig 50774 bp, 89 predicted proteins | sample MGYA00520695_ERZ1034992 | MGnify/ENA primary metagenome ERZ1034992 (study PRJEB33766, sample SAMN09781778) | gut metagenome | biome: gut microbiome | host: Homo sapiens | place: Madagascar | study: EMG produced TPA metagenomics assembly of the PRJNA485056 data...
TTTAAATTAAAATATACATCAAACGTTTTTAGTAACTCACCGAATAATTCTTCTAAATATCCTGTTGTCACCTTAGTATCTCTTTGTCCCCATTTCTTAACTCCTTTTTCAAAGTCAGAGTAATCAATGCTGCTTTGTAGGTCACTGACTATCATATTGAAGTTTCCTTGTGTCAGAACAGAACTTCTGAGTTCCTTGTATCTTGCACATATCTCTTCCCAATACAATGATTTCAGCTTTAACCAAACTGTATTTGTCGTATTGGCTTCCAGATTAAAGCTGTAGACAAAAAATGATAAATCCAAGTCGTAAAGGAATGGAGAGAAAATTTTCTTGTCTGCTCCGCTATAGAGAATAAGGTTGTGAATGTCATTATCTCTGAGCCTGAACAACTGAATGAAAATGAAATAGTCTATCCAGTCATTGATATTCATGTGCTTTGGAGCGTTTTCCTTAGTGAAATCACTTCCGTTAATGAATTGATAGAATTTCTCTACAGCTACTCTGTTGCTTTCTGTTGGGTCATCATTCATTTCGTCTTCCCACGTACTCCAGTCAAATTTAGCCCAGTTACAACCTACTCCTCCGCTGATAATCATTCCATCTTCATCACCAGAGAGCATGTAGTTAACCTTGTCTTTCTTGTAGCCAAAGAACTGAATACCATAGAACTCACCTCCTACAGATGTGCATACAGGAAAAGATTTAATGATACCAGTTGCACCAGTTGCAATGATGGATGAAGCACTCCAGGGATATTGCTCATTGAAATTACGTAATTCTTTAGCTTGTAAATACAGACGAAAGATAATTGGCTCTTTCAGTTTTGTATCATCAGAGTAATAAGACTTCAAGTTGAACTTGTCTACTTTCAATAACTCTCCAATTTTCAATTTCACCTTGCTTTTGTAATCTGACTTAACAAAGGCATATCTAAAGTTCTTCTGTCTGTTATATAAGGTTGATGAACCTTGAAAGGAAACCAACACGTTATATGTTCCTTTAAGATAGCTGCCAAAGTCTATGTCAACTACACACCAATGCTTGGTCTTTTTACTGATTTCCCATGTTCCAACATTAGGTTTATCTACAATTTTTGTGACTTCGATAGAAGTTGGATTTACGGTGTATGAGCCATCACTACCCTTTGTAAGTGAGGAAGTTACATAAGACTTTCCTCCAACATCCTTTACATCAGAAGGAACATAGAAATTCAAAGATACACTTTCAGATGTCACAGAATATACACCATCAGTATTTTGAAGCGTTGACTTAACAAAGTACTTATATGGAGTCAATCCTTTTTGAGCATTGGCTTGCGTATCTTCATTGACAAGCATAGCTAAAATACCATTCTTATCGGAATATCCCTCATTAGCTGTCAAATAAAAAGTTTCTTCTTTTATATCTGTATAGCCATACTTAGGAAGATTCATTGAACGAGGCACAGCCAACTCCTTTTCAGACTCACTTGAACCTAATTTAGCAGAACTGAAAACAATTTCTCTATTTTCATGTATAACACCATCTTTATCTGTATAGCGTAGCATTTTGTCTTCAGAATCAAGCAGTAGTTCTTTGTAATCTTCCACCTCAGCTTCATATATTGTCCTATCATCAAACTTAATTGAAGATTTAGGAATCAGTGGAATATAAAATATCTTTGAACCATCAGGATTTGTTGCAGACAATACCTTGCCTTCTGCATCTTGCTCAACTGCAAGATATTCCTCGTTATCCTGCAAAGAAAAAACGTCAAGAAGTTCTTTGAGGTTGGTATCTATTGTACCTACCTTTTCCTGCAAAGAAGCTAAATCTGATTGAAGCTGAGAGATAACTTTCTTCAAGGCATTGACTGCATGGATTTCACCAATGATTTGTCCGTCTCTTCTAAGACCAAGTACTACTTTATCGTCAGTAGTAACCCAAGCAGCAAAGTATTCCTCATTCTGAATGACATGATACATTTCATTGAGAGGATAATAAGGCTTGCCAGTTGCTCTGTAGAAACCAAACAGAACCTTATCATCTGAATCTACAATAGCTTTGAGGAACTCTTCGTTCTCAATTATTCTAAAGCACTCCTTTACTTCATCTTCGATGAGAGACTTACCTTCTTCTTTATCTACCTTTGTATCTTGAAGATTCTTGATTTCGTTGTCTTTGAGTGACTGAATTTTGTTATTTAGAGATTCTGTCAACTCTGTGCGAAGCTGGGTGATAGATTCCTGGATGGTGGTATCGGTAGCGATCAGTTTCTCTATCTTCTTCTGGATAGGACGAGGAATACCGACTGCCCAGTCTATACTACCATCTACACGGATGCCCCAAAGGAACTTGTTTTCGGCATCTGTGTAGACACGCAACCACTCCTCATTGGTTTCGTAGTGACCGAGATTATTAACAAGTTCATCAATGGCATTCTGAATGTTTAGAGCGTCAAGACCGCTCTGCGTATTGTCGTAGGTTACTGCCGAACCTGCAGATGCACCACCACTGACAGCTATGCCATCTACGGTGTCCTTGATTTGCTTGGTCTTGGTTTGCAGGTCGGAAATATCATCATCGTTAGAAGAGATTTGCCGCTGATGATCTACAAGCGTGCTATCTATATTCTGTATCGTCTCTATGAGATTTTCAGGAAGACCTGCTGCCGCCTCGAAGATTTGAAGCAGTTCCTTGTCGAACTTATCCTGTGTAACGGATTCTGGTGCTAACTTTGAATTAGTAACAGAACCTTCGGCAAGTTTCTCTGTAGTGACAGACTTGTCGTTGAAGTCGGCTGTCTTAATCAGCGGCACCTTCGTTCCAAGCTTTTCATCTTGTCTAAATGTAGGCATATTTTATTTCTTTTGGTTCTGTAGAAGTGAATATTTGAATTTGGACGTTATCGGGAATAATCGAGATACGGAACTCGAAGGACTGGGTGTCCTTGTGGCGACGTATTGGGACGCGAGGGAAATTTCCCTTATCATCTGACTGACGGATAACCACCTTTCCTTTTCCCCTTAGCGTGATTTTTAGGAAAATATCACGGCGAAGAGTAAGGATTGGAGTTACCCACGCAAGTTCATTGGCATCGTATGTGGCTGTTACATTCTCCATATCGTCTTTATTTTGAGGTTTGATTTACGCCTAGCTGTTGCAGGGCGATGGTGTACATCTGGCTAGCTTTGGTATCATCGTAGGCTGAGAGGAGCAGGAAGGCGATATAATAGATGAAGGCATTCTTTAGTTTGTCCGGAATGGGAACATCTGTTGTGGAAACGTCTGTGCTCACAGACTTAGGTACGCCCACATAGGTAATGACCGCCGTTGAAGTCTTGGGCTGCATGAGTATCTTGATTGGATTCTCTCGCATGATAGCAGCCTGTGGGCGATCGATGGTACCATTGGCTGTATCGTCGTACATCATAAGAGCTTCATCATCGGTGTCCTCTACTGGGACGACTGCCTTGTGCCAAGAAGCGCCACGAATGCGGTTGATGGTAATAATCTCCATATTGGAAGGCATGGTGATAACACCGATGTTGTGATTAGAATCAAAATCGGACACTTGAATTGTGTCGGAAGTCGAGCCTATACTCTTGGAATCGGACAGGACAGGCGAAGATGCAGCAGTAATAGCAATCCAATGCATCGCATCGTTTATCTTCGATTTGATGATGTTGTCCATATACAAGTCATCCTTCTCATCGGTTATTTCCGATGTGTTGTTGGATTCCTCGTCTATACACCAACGTACTGCCTTTATGATTTCCTCTATACTCATTTACACCTTATTATATATTATGGCTTGTGATTTGGGAAAACAAAGTTGTGTTTTGTTGCCCATTCCAAAGCACTTGTCAAAGTCTTGAACTGTCGGGAACCCTCACGCTTGTCTTCCTCGTTAACGAAAGCTATCAGGTCTTCGTCTGAAACAACAGAAGCAACCTCAATAGGTCCCTTTTTATTTTCTTCGGAAGATTTCTCTTCCAGTTCTGCAGCCTTCTTCAATTTATCCTCAAGAGTTTCCTCTGAACGGATGAGTTTAACGAGACCCTGTTTGAAGAGATCGCTGCTTTCAAGCAAATTCTGAGCGTACTCATTCTTCAAGATAATTTCCGGCTTCTGCTTGGTAATCACATTACCACGCTCGAAGTTGTAGCGAACTGTTACGCCATTCTTGCCTTGAAGAATATGGCTTACAGAGTTTCTATTTGCATTATATCTATATACCTTAATCATATTTGCTAATTATTTATTTAGAGCAACAGGTGACCGGCACGAAGCCAGCCACTTGTTATTCGGTGTATTACACTAGGCTGCAATAAGCTGACCTGAGAAGAGTTCCCATTTACCGCCCTTGTAGATATAAACATTCTCCTTCTCGTACTTGGTTGTACCACTACCAGCATTTGGAGCCTCGTAATCGGCTGTTAAAGCGACAATCATACCCTCACGAGGAGTCTCAGGCAACTTGCTCATGGAGATAATGTTGTTGATAACACCCGATGCACCAAGTGTAGAAATCTTATTCTCTGGACCAACAAGAATGCTGTTGTAGCCACGGAGAGCAACACAATCAGCCTCCCAGTGCATGTAACGCTTAGCCAGACGTGGATCGTAAGCATCCTTTGACAAGTCGTTTGTGCGCTCCTTGCTCTTCTCCTTGACGTAGTGACGAGCACCCTTGAAGTCAGCACCAATCATGCAGTCTTCCAAATCCATGTAGTCGAGCGTGCTATCCCAAGCGAAGTTGAGAGTACCATAACTACACTTGAACTGGTTGAAGGTGATGTCGAACTCCTTAACTGTAGAGAACATGACATCGCGGCCCTTAGGAAGTTCAATCTTCATGAGTCGCTCGACAGCGTTCTTACCACAGAAGAGATACATGGTATCAGACTCTGCGAAGTCTGTGAACATCAGCTTAGCGATAGCGATAAGGTCAGCGAAGGTATAGGTGTCGCCGATACCATAAGAGTTGGTGAGCTGGTTGATGATACCCTCAGCAGAGTAAGCGTATTCCTGAGCACCGTCCTTGGTCTCCATGAGGAACTTCAATTTAGTACCATAGAGGTAACTGCGCTCCTGACGAAGCAAGAACTTGGTGAGAGCATCTTCCTTCATGTCGGCAACTGTATGAGGCGCCTTCTTCTTGATCTTCTCGAACTCCTCGGTGAAGATGATGGAGAATGCACGCTTCTGCAAGTAAACCTCTTCTGAGCGAGGCTGGTAGTTCTCAGGTGGAACGTTCATCTGGCTCTCGGAGAGGATGGTGGAAGCACAGAGGATGCGGCTGTTAGCTGGGATAGCTGGACAGCCCATAGAGTCGAGGGTTTCACCAATAGTGCCTTCGGTCTCAGCCGGACCATTAAGAGCCTGCAAAGTAACCTCATCCTTCGTCTTCTCAACAACCAAGAGGTTCAAGCGACCGCTAACCTTGGTCTTAGAGCCACGCTCGTAACCGGCAACAGAAGGAACGATAACGGTACTACCCTTGTAGAGAGGAAGCAGAGAACCCGAGAAGTTAGCCTTGGTAAGCTTGATAGTGCCACCAGCTTCAACCTTTTCGATAGCAGTAGTAACAACACCATCGAGGGTATCACCACCGACACGGGCATGCTTCTTCTCGTAGCCATTACAAGGTACACTCTTGGTAATCTTACGGATAATCTGGAGCAAAGGAGTGCGGAAAGGGCGATATTTCTCTACCTCACTATCCCAATCCTCCTCGGCAAGACCACCCTTACGAATCTGGGTTGCAGAAGCCTGCGTACCGGTCAAGTCCTGACCTTCTACCTTACCTCCTGGAGCCAACCGGTCTGACTTATCAGGATCAACAGGCTCAGTTGCCGCATCAACCTTGGTTGAAGGTTCGTGACCCTCATCACCAATCTGAGTAGTTGGCTCTGCGGTATCAGCCACAGCAAGAACGCCGCCGCCAGTAACCACGGCAAGAAGCATCAGAATCATCTTCATGATGAACTGACCGCTCATAAAATTCTTAAAACAATCTTTCTTCATTTTATACATATATTTATGGATTAATATTAATAAGTGAGACCTTCGAAGAATCCGCTCTTCGGCTCATTCTTCTTTTTGACAGGCTTGTTTCCTGCGCCCGAACTAGAAAGAGAAGGAGGAATACCTTCTGTGCTAGAAGAGCGCACCTTATTCTGAATCTTCTCGTTTCGGGCTTGCATAGCCGCCTCGTCGCGCGCCGAACTGATGTCAGAATCGTAGTTGTTGGCGTTGTGAAGCATCTTCCAAATATCATCTGAAATATCGCCACTCTCTACCTTGTCGTGAATCTCGTAAATCTGGGACCACATATCCTGCGCATCATCGGGATAGAGCTTCATCAGGCGTTCAAGCGACTTGCGCATGTTGGCAGTAACCTTCTCGGAAGCCTCGTTCTGTTCAGCCACTTCCTCGTTGTGCTTGGCGAGAATCTCAGCGAGTTTCTTGCCGCCTTCAGGATCATCAAGCAACGTCTTTACATCAATACCCAAGCGAGCCATCGCATCAAACGGATTGTCGCCCGGATTTTTCTCCATATCCATCGCCAGAGCAGCGAGCCACTTGTGCTTATCGAATACTTTAGATAATGCCTTACCGCTTTTCTCGTATCGTCCGAGCAAATCAGCATCATCATTCATTGCCGCATAACGAGCTTCCTTATCTTCGAAGTCGATGTCAGCATGGCGTTTCTTGAACCGGTCAGAGAAAGCCTTGCGATTAGGGCGGTCCTCTACAGGAACTTCATCTGTAGCAGCCTCAGCAGGTGGAGTCTGTTGAGCACCACCTTCCTCATTCATCTGTGCTAATTCTTCTTTTGTCATATCTCTATACTGTTTGAAACTTTTCGGCAAAAATGCAAATAAATTGAAGAAGTTTTGCCGTGCTCCAACCTTGCGCTTGGTGGTTGGTTGGAACACGGCAAAGAAAGCCATGTTTTTGCCTATTTTTGCGCCTATAATTAATAATGTATAAGAAAATGGTAAAGGCAAGAATACTGACACTTAGCAAAGTGATGCCTCAACATAACAAGTATGACTCGGTTAAGGCTCGCAAGCGAAGACAAGAACACGGCAAGGACGAGGAGTTACTCAGCCGATGCAGAAATGCTTGGAATAACCTGAGCGGTGTGCGAGAAACGAGGGCGAGAACGATGCGCTACTGTATGGGCGACCAATGGAGCGACACCATCAGAGTATACCATCATGGTTACTGGGAAGAAATGACAGAGCGCACCTATATGGAGAAGCGCAACCAGACACCTATGAGCAACAACATCATGGTGAGCATACTGGAATCTATTGCCGGTCTTTATGCCAAGCAGGGTACGGAACCGGTCTGCTTTGCAAGAGACAGCGACTCCCGGCAACTGAGCGACATGATGAGTGCTACGATGCAATGCAACTGGCAGACAACGTACATGCAAGATGTGCTGAACCACGCCATTAAGGACTATCTTATGGGCGGTCAGATGTTTGTCAGAGAGAGTTGGGAGGCGAAGGAACTTGAAATGCCCGACTCATGGACAGACGCGATGGAACCCGACCACATGTTTTTTGAATGCGGCAGTGACCCACGACACAACGACGTGAGTCTTATCGGTGTACTGCATGACGTGAGTCGAGAAGACTTGTATCAGAAGTTTGCCAAACAGGAATATGGGCTTACCGAAGAAGATCTGAACGCCATCTTTGATATTTATCCTTCGGACGATAACAGCTACGGCTATGAATTTAACGAAGAAAAGGCGTTGGATAATCTCTCTTTCGACCATACCAACAAGGGAAGACATTACTCTAGAGTGATTGAGGTGTGGACCACGGAAACCAAACCAATGCTGCAATGCTTTGACCCTATTGCTCAAAATGTGAATGATGCTTATTTCAGGGTAGATCGTAATGATACGGCTATGATACAAAAGCTGATAGATTTAAACAATAGGCGTAAAGAGCAGTATGACGAGGCTGGTGTGCCGGAGGAAGATAGGGCGTATATCACCAGCGAAGAAACTGCCAATAAGTACTGGTATTATACCTACATGGCACCAGACGGAACTATCCTCTGTCAGGGCGAAACACCATACGATTATAAGAGCCACCCTTTCACGATGAAACTCTATCCGTATATCAACGGAGAGATTCATCCATTCCTTGCCAACATCATAGACCAACAGAGATACATCAACCGACTGATTGTGATGAACGACATGGCCATCAGAAGCAGTTTCAAGGGATTCAAGATGATTCCTACAAATGTGCTTAACGGCAGAACGCCAGAGCAGTTTATGGAAGAGGCGGTAGAGTATGACGGATGGATATTCTACAAGCCATCGGTGAAGACACCGAATGCGAAACCGGAGATTATTACATCGAATGCAGTGAACATCGGTACGAATGAACTCTTGCAGATAGAGCTGAACCTGATTCGAGAGGTTACCAACGTGAGCGGTGCTTTGCAGGGTAAGACCCCATCGGCAGGAACTTCGGCAGCGAGATATGCACAGGAAAGCCAGAATGCAACCACATCTCTGTATACCATCCTTGCCGACATGGACGTGTTTACGGAGAAACTGGCAACCAAGAAGTGCATGACTATCCAACAATATTACGAAGACGGAAGGAAGGTTTATGACCGGAACTTCAATGTGGTATACAAGTACGACCGTCTTTCTGCAAGAGATATTCACTTCAAGATCAGCATCAAGAATGCGGCAGCTACGGCAGCCTTCAACACGATGCAGAACGATACGCTTGACAAACTTCTTGATATTGGCGGTATCAACATCATCCAGTATCTGCAGAACCTCAACGCACCATTTGCAGACAAGTTGCTTGCCAGCGTACAGGAGCAGCAGGCTCAGCTTGAACAGATGTATCAGCAGCAACAGGCAATGGCTATGCAGCAAGGTGGCGGTCAGGTAGAGAACGGAATTGTGCAGGGTGCAGACCAGAATGCGGTAGCGCAGGCACAGAGTGCATTAGGATATAACAGAGCAGCATAAGGTATGGAAGTACAGATAACTATAGAAATGGAGAAGGTGATGAGTGAGGTGAGCAAACACTTCGCTCTCATCGGAAAACGCCTGAAAGATAAGAACGGCGATACGATGTTTGCCAAGACCACCCTATCTTCGGAAGAGAAAGGTATCATGAAGCAGTATATCAACGCTGCAGCAGAAACATTTGTAGCAGAGCTGGCACCACAAGTAACCTATTACAAGAACGGAGACGCGATGGTTATTAAGTTCGAAAACAGCAGATGGGCAGACGGAGAAGACGGTATTACCGTGCCATTTGAAGGCAACTTCATGGGGTATGTGATAGCCTATGTATCGAATGCGGTATTGGGAATGACCGAAGCAGAGCTGGCACAGAAGTATGCTGCGGACATGGCGAACCATATAGCAGCGGCCATCAAGCTGATTTATTACAAGACCCCACCGGCAAGCAGCAACAAGAGTCTGGCAGACATGACAGGCGAAATAATCATTGACTAAAAAGGATAAGCTATGATCATAAAATTTCAAATTATCAAATCGGTAGTGATGGAGGCAGTAAAGTCGACAACCTACCTGAAAGCAAAGATAGATACTGCGGCAGACGAAAAAGCAGCGAAAATAAGCTTTAACGAGGCAGCCGGCGACGATGAGGTTCACGAAAGAACACTGACCCACGACTTCGATACAGCATTGGAAGTATTGAAGACCATCTTCGTAGACTATCTTGTGCCAACGCCTCAGACTATTGGCGACAACGCCATCTACTATGGAAGCGGAACAGATGATATAGTGGAGTTCACCCTATCAGTATCAAGACGCTATAACGGAACGCTGACCGACGCACTGGCTAGGTTGTCAGCAAGATACGTGGAGGACTACATGATATACCAGTGGTGGCTGAAAACAACAAACCTGAAACAAGCGGAGCCATACCAAGCTACACTTGCATCAGATGAGATAGCCATCAGAAAGTGCTTCGTGATGAGTGGCCCGATGGTCCCTACCGTCCCTTATCCAACCGAGCTGACCGCAAAGGTGAATGGTGAGGACGTAGAAGGTGAGATAACTCTAGAGAAGGGAGAGGAAGCTACCCTATCCTACTCGCTCAATGATGGAGCGATTGATGATATTGAGGCAAGAAGCGAAGACCCAAGTATCATAGAGATACACCGATGCAGGGATAGACGAGCCTTTACTCTAGTACCGGTAAATACCGGTTTCTGCAAGGTGAAGCTATGGTCAAGACATAGCGACAAACTGGAGTTCACTTGCGATGCCATCGTAACTGAGGAGGAAGGAGTTTTGTAATATTAAATAATAAGATATGAGCTACCCAGAGTTTAATAAATTACACCCAACACATTTTATCCGAGAGAGAGGATGGAAGCCCGAGCCAAATCCTTTCTTGCCGAAGCCACGAAGAGCAGGGCACGGCTATTGGGATAAGCACATCTTTATCTATGCCACACAACTCTGGTATGATATTGATGCAAACACCAACATGATAGGACGCGCAAGACGGAACATGAAGGACGCGCAAGGCGAAGATATTCCGACAAGCGAGAACGATCAGGAACGTCCACTCTTCTACAGATGGTTTGACAAGTATATTAATAAGGTGGAAGCGAATCTGTCTGCCTATGTAATGAAACCAGAAGGAAGGGTAAGAGATAATGCCCTGAGAGAATGGGATGAGAAGGAGATATGGCTGAAATTTCCCGACTACTGGGATGATACCAAATATGATGCACTCGTCAAGCTGATACACGACTATATCGTGACCGGTGCGCTATACGAATACTTTATGCGCACATTGACAAGCAAGGCCCCTCTGACGATAGACCAGTTGAACCAACTGGACGAACTGGAGATAGACATCATAGACTGCGCCAACTCTACCAAGCCGGGCAGCATGATTCATACTCTGAAACCCTTCGGATAATAAAAAAGCGAGCGTATGGAAGATTTTGAAATGGATGGATTTAAGTCTGTAAGGGAGATACAGAAGGAGAAGAAGGAGAAGGTAAAGAAAATTCTCCCTGCAAGAAAGAGTGCCCAAAAGGAATATATCAGAGACTGGCTGGCAAGGAGCCAAGAGCAGTTTGAGGATTGTATGAACCAACTGGCAGAGTATGATCCTAAGACATACGTCACAATCTACAAAGACCTTACCAAGCACATGATACCAAAGCAGACAGAAGTAAGCGTTACCCACGGAATAGATGCAGACTTCAAGCAGCTTATGGCACTCGGTATGACAACCGTAGAGGACGAAGACGAGGCAGACGTACTGGATATAAGCAAAGCACCCGAGATACAGGATGCAGATTTTGAGGAACTAAACGATTTAACGGATGGCTCTAGTAACTGAACAGGAAATAGATAATCTCGTAGCGGAAAATCAGAAGCGATACGATGAGATTTATGGCACCTACGACCCTATGACAGGCGAAGGATGCTATAACTTTGAACATCGTGTGCTGATTGAACTATCCGACTTCTTCATTCCCAAGATGTGGGTTCCGAAGAAGACCGCCAAATCTGTTCTGTTCAGAGGTCTGAGAAAGATGGGCAGTCTGAAAGACTACATCAACTATGTGTTGCACCAGAAGGATGATGCCCAGCATTTCCAAATGCTTACCTTTACCATCTGCAGAGTGAGGTTCATGGAAGACCCCGAGTTTGCCCTATACGTGACCGATAAGATTGAGGATAAAAAGACCGGTAAGATGATTCCTTTCAAGCTGAACTATCCTCAGAGAAAGCAACTGAAGATTATGGAAGACCTGCGGAATGCCCACAAACCGGTGTTCGTGGTTATTCTGAAGGCACGTCAGTGGGGCGGCTCTACCCTATCTCAGCTTTACATCAAATGGATTCAGGACTATAGGCGCGATGGTTGGAATGCTATTGTGCTTGCCCAACAGAAGAATACCGCCAAGAAGATTAAGGCGATGTACCGAAAAGCTTTGGAGCGGCAGCCGGGGTGGACCGTAGGGCATCCGGGCGCAAAACTTCAGTTCTCGCCATACGAAAATTCTCCCGACGATTTCCAAGTAACGGATGGTGTTAAGGCAATCAGACGAAGTACGCTGACGGTAGCATCCTTCGAGAACTTCGATTCTGTGCGTGGTAGCAACTTCCACTGCGCCCACTATTCGGAGGTGGCCTATTGGAAGAAGACACCAGAGCATGATCCTGAGGGTGTGATTTCTTCTATATCCGGTGGTATCGACCCATTGGAAGACAATGTGGAGATATTCGAGAGTACCGGTAGAGGTAATTCTGGTTTCTTCTACGACAAGTGCCAGTTGGCAATGGACCCAAAGAATAATGATGCTTATTCGTTCCTCTTTATTCCTTGTTTCTTCATCGAGAAGGATATGACTCCTGTAGAGAACAGAAGAGCATTTGCCAAGTGGCTTTTGCAGAACAGAGACCGAAGTACCTGTCCGAAGGGTTATCGTGAGACAGGAAAGTTCTTCTGGCGAATGTGGCAGAAGGGTGCTTGCTTTGAGGCGATAGAATGGTACAGAAACTACAGAAACAAGTTTACCACCCATGCGGCATGTGCTACCGAGGCTCCTATTGATGAGGAAGATGCGTTCAGAAACTCTGGTAGACTGGTATTCAATCCTTATTCTATAGACGACATGCAGGCTTTGTATAAGCAAGACCCTAAGTTTACTGCCGACATCGTGGTGAACATCAGCGTGAAGGATGATAACACCATTCCGAACTCGAAGGTGAAGCTGAGAGACGATGGTGAGGGAGACTTGAAGATTTGGGCTGTGCCAAACTGCCTGCAAGTGGAGAACAGATATTTGGTAAGCGTGGATATTGGCGGTAAGAGTACGACATCGGACTATACCGTTATGACCGTGATAGACCGATTCGGTATGATTCCTACCGTGAAGGGCAAGCCAAAGGTGGTAGCGAGATACAGAGGACATGTTAGGCATGATAAACTGGCATGGATGGCTGCTGCCCTAGCCCATTATTATGATGATGCGCTGCTGGTGATAGAGAGTAATACTGCCGACCGAGAGAAGAACAACAACACGGAGGGTGATCACTTTCTGACCATTCTGCAGGAGATTGCCGACTACTACGATAATCTGTATCAGAGAACGAGCAGTTCGGAGAATGTGGAAGACAATGTACTGGCGAAATATGGTTTCCAAACCAACAAGCTGACGAAGCAGCAGGTGATTGATAACTTGGAAGAGTTTATTGATGATAACCTGTATGAGGAGCCAGACAAGGAAATGTATCATGAGTTGCGCATCTATGAGCGACATGATGATGGCAGCTTGGGTAACATCGTGGGTAACGGAAACCATGATGATGTGGTAATGAGTACCGGCATCGGTCTCTTCGTGAGTCTTACGGACATGGAGAAACCTAGCTGGAAGAAAGCGGAAAGAAGAAGCCGTGGTGGCGATGGTGTTCATACGGCGGCGAAAATTTAGGGGAGTGTTGAATGTTGAATGTTAAATGTTGAATTATTATGGAAAGAAACTTAGAAAGACAAACTTTGAGCTTTAGCAAGGGCATGACGAATGTGCCTAGCGAATTGCTTTCAGATGATTCTGAACTGCTGGAGAGTGACGGATTTATTTTTAAGGATGGAGAAATGAAGGCGGTACAGAAGGGGGTGAGTATTGGCAGCGTTCCTTATAAGATAATGTACGTTCACAAGATGGCAGACTATGAGAATATCATTGCTTATGATGGTGCAGGAAATATATACTGGTATACCAAAGATGATAGTGGAAATATCGTAAGCCCACCCGATGGAGTAACGAAAAGTTTCAATGTAGGAACCGTTTATGACGTAAACAGCATAGGCAACACGTTGGTTTGCGCCACAAGCGAAGGGATTCACTATTTGCTTTATAAAGGAAATAAATACAAGGATTTGGGTAAAGAGTTGCCTCGTTTAGACTATAATTTTACTTTTGAACGACCAACAGGTAACTACAGACAGGAAGAAAGCGGAAGAACTTTATGTAATGCCGAGAATGCTGTTGAGACAAAAAGAGGAGAGAGCTATTTCAACCCCTTAAACCATAAGTTTATTCAGGCGGGCGGCGTAAAACCAGATGGTAGTGAAACCAAATCATATACAATGTTTAGCATTAAGGTATCATCAGATTCAAAACATGAGAATGAGTTTCAAGAAACCATCCAGGGGCATGTAGCGCAAGCCATAAACTGGGTTAAGAGCAAGAACATGTTTGCCTTCCCATTTTTTCTAAGATGCGCTTTCCGTATGTTTGATGGCTCATACTGCAGAATAACCACGCCTATAATCTGCTATCCTACAGTGAATAAAAACTGCATGTTCAGTTCTGCTTATTTTGAAGATACAAGCAAAACATATTCTGATTACCATCAGATGGATAGTGCACAAAGTATGTTCTACTTTATTGAATACAGAGAGCTACTATTTTGGTTTGAGTCAATATCAAGCGACTGGAGTGATATAATTAAAGAGATTGTGGTTTTTGCTTCAGACCAAGTTGTGCCATTCTATATAGATAAAGGTTGGCATTTTGAAAGCCCGAATGGTATACATAATAAGTATGCTTATGCCAATTTCGGTTATAAAACTTACGAAGAAAAACTCTTTACTTACGATGTGGATGCCTCTACAAGTACAGATACTGCTTTGCGGCCATATACCAGATCGGTACATGACGAGCTTCTGCCGAAATACAAGAGTGACGATCAGATTATAAACGAGTTACTCACAAAAACAGTTTTTTACAAATTATTCACAGTTCCAATAAGTAACAGTTCTATTGGTGGTAGCTATTATCATTACACCGTTACCGGCAGGGGTGGCGAACCGGCATTTATTAGTGATGGGACATTGGAAAATCTTCAAGAGCAAGAGCAGCTGAAAGTGGACGATTACTACGGATGGGCTTCTTTGAGTGCCAAATCCATTTACAATTACAATGGCAGACTGAACCTTATTGGAGCAACACGAACTCCTTTTGCAGGTTTCAATAAATTTGTTGGAAAAGACCCAACTAAGGATTATGATTTTCTTATGTTTACGCACATCATTTCAGATAAATGTGATACATGGGTTAAGGGATACGTATTTTCCGACAAAGATTTTCTGCAAGGATGGTTGTTTTATCCAGACCCGAATGCCACGGAGGTTATTTTTAAAGCTGGAGAAGAATATATCAGAATTAAACTAAAGGCTCATTTGAGATTAAATGGCGCTTACACGTTTCCTGTGCTTCCACCGAATAAGCCACAGGAGTTTACCCAAATCAGTGATAGTGACTTCCAGAAGATTGTGACCAGTGTAAACGATAAAGAAGATTTGAACTCTCAGATTTTTACATCAGTAGTCAACAACCCATTTGTATTTGAGGCATCGGGAGATAATACGGTTGGAACTGGAAAGATACTCGGAATTATTGCCAACACAGAGGCGGTAAGTCAAGGTCAGTTTGGTCAATATCCATTGATGGTATTTACAGATGAAGGTATCTACGGCTTGTCGGTTAACTCGGAAGGACTCTATAGCAGAGCTTATCCAATATCAAGAGAGGTGTGTAATGAGGATTCGCCACTGGTACCGACAGACAGGCTTGTGTTCTTTGCTTCAAAGAAGGGACTGATGGCGGCAAGCGGTGGAAGCGTAGGCTGCATGAGTGAACAGATGAGGGGAAGAGCGCCGAGAAACTTTGCAACCTTCGGGGAAGGCAAGTTTCTGGATTTTCTGAAAGGATGCCTTATCGCCTACGATTACAGAGACTCCATATTGAGAATATTCAGCAAGGGGAAATCATACCAATACATATATAATATGGTGGATAAGACCTTCTCGATGGTGAATAGCGGCATAGAGGCACAGGCGGTAGTGAATGACTATCCGGATAATCTGATACAAGATACTAACGGAAACGTCTATTCACTCACGTCAAAGCCGGACATCAATGAAGATACTGAAAGCTATAGCGGATCATTTACTACCAGACCTTTGAAACTGGGCGGCAGCATGACGTTGAAATCGCTGAGAGCGGTGAAGCATCTGTTTGATTCGGACGAAGGTACGATTGGGCTGGAGATATACGGAAGTAACGACTGCAAACACTGGTGCAAGCTGCCAAGCGTAGGCGGTAAGCCTTGGAAGTACTTTACTTTCAAGTATACGCTGCAGAACTTCAAGGCTGCTGATTCCTTTGCTGGCAGTATTGTAGAGGTACAAAGCAGACGAGAAGACAAAATGAGATAATTCTTTCATACGCGCTAATTTATGATAACATGAAAAAGGCGGCTGCTCATCACGAGTGGTCGCCTTTAAAATGAGTTATGAAATACATTTTTGAAAACATGATTCTTCTTGTATGTGTGTTATCTGTTTTTGATATTATTTATACAATACGCTACGATGTAGCCTAATACGAAGCAGTAACAATGCAGAAGTCCGTTGACATTCGGCACGGCCATGGTGTAAATAATGAACGGCATCGCTTTCTTTAATGCCTCTTTCCATCGCCCTGTCCTACCCCACATCAAACCGAAGGAAGCGAATAGGAAACCGGAAAGCCCCATTGTAGGCTGACTAACATACATGGGCAGCAGACTAGCGGCAGAGGCAACAGTCAGAGAAATGACCGGTTTCATATCGTTCTTTATCTGCCAAAGTACCAGAAGGTTTACGGCAAGATGAAAGCCGTTGACATGGAAGAAGCTATACAGGATATGGTTCTGCCAAGGGCAACCGGGATAGAAACCGACGTGCCAAGTACACAGAACGAGGCAGATGATGCTAAGCACCAGCTTTGTTCGAAAGTTTCTTCTTACGAAGATCCATTTCTCTGTAATTTTTTCCATACTTCTTATAGTAAGCGAAAATAAACTTGAGATTACTTGGCTGGATAAAGAACTCTGGTGCAGGCTCAGAAACAAGGAACTGGCAGATAAACCATAAAGATTTGCCCACGAACTCCTTTCGCTGCGTCATTTCGTTCATCCTGTTGAACAGCGTGTAGTATAACTTCTGCCGAATCGGCTTCATACTATCCACCTTTGAGAAATCGCCGACTGCCATTCTGCGGAGTATATCCCAAGCTCTTTTGGGAGAAACGTAGTATCTCGGAGCAGGAGAATGGACCACCTTTTCCCAAGCCTCCTGTTGAGAATGGCAATTAGGAGCTATCTCCCGATACGCCTTCATCAGATCATCCCTCTGTCTGTCAATCAATTCGTAATTTGCTCTTGCCATATAAATGCTGCATTAAGATGTTGCAAATATACATATTATTTAGAATATGACCAAATAAGCACATAAAGATTTAAATAAGTTTAATATTAGACTAGTTTTCATGGCGTTACGAAAGAAAAAGCTTAATTTTGCAACAAAATGAGATGCAAATCTCAGAAAAGTTAGCAAAAAGTAAAACTAAACCATAAAATCATAACAAAATGAGAACAAAGCAGAAAACACCTCTCTCGGAAGAGGAGAAAGCCTTAGTTATGGAAGGCTTATTGAGTAGGAAGATTTGGAGGTTCTATGAACTTCTAGCAAAGTGGGCACCCATTCCATTGATGCTAGGTCACTGGTATGGCGTATGGGACTATGGGCACTATCCCTAGACCAACAGTTGTAGATACCGATTTAAACGGGAACTGCATCATCTGGATTTATGTACTGGCATACATTTATATGCCACTGACCATGATACCGGTAAGTTTCTTCTTCAGATACTGCTGGATTTTCCGCATTCCGTTCTTCTATTTTTTCGGTATCAACGCTATCAGATTGTATTATCAGCACTGGCTCATCACTCCTGAGCAGTTGGAGATGCACCATGTGTTTATCATATTCACTTTAATGCTTTACGCTTATGGATTTATCAAAATCGCTCTATCGAATAGCAGAATCTGCCTTCGGGATGCTAAGAAACGATGAGTGCGGGTTTACAGAGGAAGAAGAGAGGATTGTACAGAGGAATCTGCTGTACTGGATGGAAAGGAGGCATCACTTTGACGAACAACTGGGCAGAGCCTGCATCGCCAACATCTATTATTTTGATGATGATGTTCACAAGAAGTATGCGCCTTACTTCGGGTTTAATGAGTTGAAGGATGATTATGACCGGCTATCTTGGACTATACCGGACTACAACTTCTGGGATTTTGCGGTAACGATGAATAAGATGTATGCTGACCATATAGACGTGGTGGGCAAATGGTCGAAGAACAAAGATACCACAAGAAAAAGAATCTCGGAACTGGCTATCAGTTTCCTCTGTGACGAATCGACAAACCACCCGACTGATAAAATCTGGTGGTACATGAACAGCTAAGTTGGAACACGGCAAAAGCTATTGAAAAGCCTTTTATCTTTGTAGCCATTAATCATAAATAATGATATATGGCAGAGATAGTACATACATTTTTACAAGAGCACCTGTACAGATCGGCATTGGTTATTGCCATCTGCATGGGTGCTCTTATCATTTCTATGGGCGTGGACCTGTTCTTCGGCATCAAGAAAGCGAAAGAGAACGGACTGGCTACGACAAGTACAGGATTCAAGAAGACTTGCGACAAGGCGAGGAAATACTTCTCTCCTTTCATGGTGACGGTCTGCATCGACCTGATAGCCTGTACGATTCTCCCCTTCCCTGTCTTCTCTATGATTTGGGCAGGCTATTGCGTGTTCTGTGAATTTGTAAGCGTAAGAGAAAAGAGCTGGCAGAAGGCTGAGATACGGAGGCAGGAGAAGACGGTAAGCATTCTTCTGGAGAATAAAGAAGACTTGGCTAGGGCTTTTGCTGAAATTATGAAGGAGCAGGGAAAGGAGGAGAAGAAATGAGACAGATAAAGAGAATTTTTGTTCATTGTACTGCATCTTCTCAGAAATGGGGCGTAAAGGAACTTTGGGATGAGTTTAAGCGCAAAGGCTGGAATAACCCAGGGTATCATTACGTGATTACTGCTGATGGTGGGATTCACCAGATGCTGCCGGTAGAAATGGTTAGCAACGGTGTGAAGGGATATAATGCTACGGCTATCAATGTGGCTTATGTTGGCGGCATCAACAAGAAGGGAAAGGCTGTAGACAACAGAACAGAGGAGCAGAAGAAATCGCTTATCACTCTGCTCACTCAGCTGAAGAAGAAATATCCTGATGCAGAAATCTTGGGGCATAGGGATATTTCGCCCGACAGGAACCATAACGGCGTAGTGGATCCTTGGGAGAGAATCAAGGAGTGTCCTTGCTTTGACGCTAAAGTTGAATACAAAGAGATATAGCTTATGAAATGGTATGACATAAGGTTTTGGAAATGGGCTTTCATCGGCTTGGTGATAGGATTTATCCTATTGGCATTTACAGGATGCAAGACGAAGGAGTATATCAAGGTTCCTTCTGTTAGAACAGAATACGTATGCAGAACTGATACTTTTGCTAAGTTGGATAGTATCTACATGAAGGATTCGGTGTATGTTTTTCAGAAGGGTGATACGGTTTTCCATAATAAGGTGGTTTATCGGGACCGGTATCATAATATATATAAGGTGAAGACGGACACGATCATCAAGAGGGATTCTGTTGCCGTGCCTTATCCTATAGAGCGACAACTGACGAAGAACGAGCAAAGGCTGATGTCGCTAGGCAGATGCTATATCGCCTTTCTGTTTATACTGGCGGTTTGCGCGATTGGGTTTACTCTCTGGTACAGAAATAAAAAGTGCTAGCTTATGGCGAAGATTAGCGAAGAACTGCAGATGATTGATTCGCTCCTGATGGAATTTCATGAGCGGATTCAGAGCGGAAGGTGCTTGACGAGTAAGCAGCAAAATGCTTTTATGCTTGACTTTCTGCATCGCATCGCCAACAAGGACGAGCCTATCAGCAAAGCTGAGGCATGCGGCTATGTTCATGTTTCAAGGGCTACCTTTGACCGGCTTGTCAAGGAAGGCAGGCTGCCAAAGGGTAAAAAGCGGAAAGGATGGACCGAGCTGGTTTGGTACGAAAAAGATTTAGATAAATATGTAGATAGATTGGTATAGATTTTACTTTTTTATTTTTAGTTAGTTTATTAATTAGGTTTTAAGTAGATTGTTTCATTGCAAAAAGAAATCCCCACTCGGCTGTGATAGCTGGGTGGGGATTGTGGGTTATTTATTTCATGAATGCCATCCAAATAGTTTGGTTCTTGATGGTGGTACGGTGCCCGAATATAGGTTTGTAATCGGTGATAGCCTTTAGCACATCACTAACCTTTATCTGCTGCTCGTTCCACTTGAAAATGAGTGTTCCGTTTGTTTTCAGCACCCTCATGTCCTCATGGATAGAATCGTTGATGAATGCTTGCCAATTTTCGGGCAGCTTACCATATTTCTTGCATAACCATGAGTTCTGTCCTACCTTTAGCAGATGAGGAGGGTCGAAAACCACCATATTGAATGTTTCGTCTTCGAATGGCAAATTAGTGCAATCGGCTATCATATCGGGTTGTACGTCTAATTTGCGTCCATCACATAATGTGTCGTGATATTCTCTTATGTCGGTAAAAAGTACCTGTGGGTCCTGCTTATCGAAATAAAACATACGAGATCCGCAACACATATCTAATATTCTTTGCTTCATACGCTACTTTTTTATATATTAATTACCAGCCAATGCAAATTTCACCATTGCCATCGACTGAAACTTCACGAGCATCAGTATACTCGAATCCTGTAGATACGGAAACAGGTTTATCACCATTCTCTTCTACCAACTTTTTGAGCTCTCGGATAACATCAGTAGCCATAAGTTGACGTTTTGGCTTGTAGCTATTGTTATTGTCAAATACAAACCCATGTTCTTCCATCAGTTTTCTGAATTCTGGGTCTAAGCTAATTTTATATTCTGCCGCCATAACTATCCCTCCTTTCCGCTATCCACATTATTATCGCCAAGAATATCCTTGATTTTCTTTTCGATGTACTCATCAGAAGTACTCTCCTTTATTAGAGCATCAATGTCTGGTAACTCAGCATCAACTTTGTCTTCTTGCATTTTTGAGGTAAGCATGCCAATTACCAATTTCGCCCAAGGGCTATTAGCCATATCTGCCACTGAATCATTTTGAAGCTCATAGGCTTTCTTTAACTCTCCGTTATCACGGAAATATCTGAGCACTTCCGTTAATGCAGCAACAAAGTTCTTGTCTTGCATTGGGTTGCTCTTTGCCTCTTCCAGTTTAATCATCAGGAAGAGTAATGATGAATGTAAATTTGTTTTGTTCATAACTACTTATATTGTTAAATTAATTGCCTTTTTGATACGATGGTCGAACTTGTTGCGGTATTTACACTTGATTCTATCATCACAGAACATAAAGCAACCATATCCGTTATAAGCTTCATTAAACTTCGCTTTCCAGTAAGGTGAAGGATGCTTACTTGGATAATCAGCATAAGTGTCTGCTTTCATTATCTTCTTTGCTAATCTAATCTTCATATCACTCTTATTTAAGTTTTTACAATAAATCCCAAAAGTGCTTATCCACTAATTGAGATGTGTTTGATTCTAAACTCTTCATGCCTTTCAGCATTGAATGAGCGAAATGGTATAATATTTCTGAATCTTTATCATTGTTACTCATATTTGCTTATTTTCTTTTACACCGAAGGGAGTTCCGTCTGCAAAGGTATAGTCTCTTAATACCTCCTTCTTATCCATAGTTATAAATTAAAATATTCACGTATCTGCTCACCTGTCATGCGATATACCTCAGATATTCGGCAGTCTCTAATTGAGCTATCCCATGCACTGGTATGTTCATCATTACAACTACCATCAGCAACACGCTCTACGGCTTCTTCTGGTCCTGTTGCAAAGTCAACGCTTAGAAGTTCCTTTTCCTGGTCACTAAGCCCTTTTCCTTCCAAAGCAATATTTAGAGCGGTTTGCAACTCGTTATGAGCCTTATCTGAATAACCTATAGCCTTACCAATATGACTATTGATTGATTTCTCTTTCTTATCCATACTTCTATATTGTTTCTTGTTTGCCATATTATATATGTTTAAAGTGAGAAGCAAGCACAGATAAAATAAAGTGCTTAATTTTAAAATTACCTAAAGAATTGCTTGCTTCTCGAATATTATTACTATCTTTGTACCGCTTAATTTTTAAAATTACATTTATATGAAAAATTTAATTACTTTGAAGTCGTATGATAATTCATACACTCGTGCAATCAACCCAGACCACATCATTACATTCTATAAAGATGATGATGGTAACTGTTGTATTAAATTATCTAATGATGAGACATTCGCCACCAAAATGGATTTTTATGACCTTGTGGAATTGATTAACAAAAGCTATGAGTAAAGATACTCATTAAGGCACTTGTCTCTATTTTCTGGGCAGTTTTTAATTACCCACATTCTATCTCTCCACTCTTTAAGGTGTGAGTTATAGACCCATTCAAATCGTGCTATGTTTGTGCTAATAGGAGCATTGATATACAATTTCTTCTTTAACCACTTACGTAGCACCTTTTTTATTAACTTTTCTGTAATCATATTCTTCTTTCTTTTTTACCCTCTCCCTTTTACAGAAGAGGGTGGTTAGTTACTTACTCGCAAATGATAGCGAGCTGACCACATGCTGCACCATTCTCGATTTCAGCCTTTGTTGCAATGGCTACGGCATAATCGTAACCCATTGCATCTAATTGATTTTTAATTTCTGTCATTGTTGTAAAAATTAAAGGGTTTATACTAAATTTACACCTTCGACAACACCATTGCCAAGGTGATTTTTCTCTGAGATGTTGTTAGGATTGATAGGAGACAACTTTACAAAGAAATGCTCCTTATCAAACCATTTTTCCAGCTTTTCCGCATCGAAATCAGATGTATCGACAAGGGTGAGGTTGATTGTTGTTTTCAGATTGCTCTGTGTACGTATCTGACCTAACTCTTGAATAGTCATCTTATTCTTGTAAGGAATCAACCAATTTCGCTTGTCATCATCAAATGAATGTAAGCTAATTTGTAATGTGATATTTCCCTTAATGAAAGAGAAATCACTTCCCTTAATGCCAATCGTTGATACGTAATGATGGGTATTAGGGTATTTCTCCGTAATAATACGGATAGCATCCTTTACAGATTCAATGTTAAGGAATGGTTCTCCCATACGAGTATAATTAATCTTAAACTCCTTTGCTTTACTTGGGTCAGCACCAGCCTTGCTGATGGCAAACTCAACCTGTGCAACAATTTCTTCTGCTGTAAGATTGCGATAACGTTTCATGTTGCCTGTAGCGCAAAATTTACATCTTACTGGACACCCACTCATTGTAGATACTCCAATCATCCAACGTTCTGTACGGTCGCCAAGCTCATTGTTATCAAGCTTGTTTTGATGTCTGCCTATTGCATCTTTGGTGTAATAAGGCAAGAATGTATCTGTAGTTTCAACAAGGAAACCATCTTCTAATTGAAGGCAATACACGACACCATTCTTAAATGTTTTCTTTCTTAATTCTTTCATATTCTATCTATTTATATCCTTTGCAGGATGGTTATTAAACTACGTTATAAACGAACAAGCTCACCCTTTTTGCTAGGAAGTTTGATGTTCTTAATATCCTCTGAAGTTATCCAAGCCCAAATGTCTCCTTTAGAAGGCTGCCCATCTTTGTTTATTTTGTTGAAAAAAACTATTATTGTTCCGAAATAACGATGTTTATTCAAAACGGTTCCATTGTCATAAGGTTCTATCTTCCTTACAAGAAGATGTTCGTTCTCTTGATTTAATACAATGTCACCTTCCTTGAAAGGAAGTGTGCTAATCAACTGTTCTGTCAAATCACGTATATTAAAATTATTTTTTAGAATAACTTGTCTTAACTCAGAGATTCTAGAATATATTTTTTCCTGTTCATTTGTTAATTGCATATTACAATCTATTTATATCCTTTGCAGGATGGTTAGTTACTCTGTTTATATCTACTTTCAAAATTCCAATTATCACCATCGCAACAATCAGATTCTTCTACTCTTGACTTATCAACATCACAATATAAGACACCATATTCTCGTTTTATATGCTTACAGTTGATACAAGCTGGTATTATTTTCATATTACTATCTATTTATATCCTTTGCAGGATGGTTAATCTTCTACAATAAATCCATTCTCGGTGCAAGTATCAATAGCACGAATGGCTATCCAAATAGCCTTGTCTGCTTCTTTGTCTCTAAGACTACTTCTCAACTCACACAACTTTCTCTTTGCTTCTGTTGCATTCATATTCTATTTATTTATGCCCGAAGGCGTTAAACATCTATTTGATTTGCACACTCTTCTGTTTCATCAGGAACAGATAACTCATCAAACATATCACACTTATCTTTATCATTGTAGATACAAGGTCTGTGACAGATTCCTCTAATATCTTCTCTTAACATACCTATACCTCCATTTCGTGATTAATTCCAAGACCGAAGAGAAGGTGCTGTAAATCAGAAACACTTCTTACGTATCTTAGCCATACTGTATTATAATGTGAAGCTTTGTAGGCAGAGTATTCCTCAAATCTTCTTGATAATCTTATATGACAACTATCATTAATGTAATCAGCTTCATATGCTATCCATCCATTCTTTTTTATAATGAATTGAGTAAGAGGAATAGGAACAATATCCTTAACCCAAGCACAGCAGTCACCTGAGAGATAGCCTTTATCTCCAAATTCCGCACCTTCGATGTTCTCTAAGCAGACAACACCTTTCAGAACCGTTCCATCGTCTAACTTCAAAGTCTTTGATGGGTCAGATGATGTTACTCTGTAAACGACATTCTGTGCTGTACCTAGTGGTACTCCATTTGTCATCACCAAATCTCCTGGAATGTATTCTAGTTTATCCATAGCTTAGTCCTTTTTATTAACGAAATCTTCATATTCACCTATCGTGATTTCCACGAAGTCTGGATTTTGCTTTTCGGCTCTAATGCTATCATCAAAGTAAACGAAAATACGGTCTTTGTGACGTAAAAGCTGGGTGATGGAGAATCGGCTGACGTACGGAACTTCGATATTCAGTTCCTTCAATATCTGGAAATGATGAGTAAAGGATTTATATGATGTAAGTACTGCTGTTATTGCCTTACCTTGCTTACTACGCTTGTTAGGCGCAATGCATACATAGTAACCGTCCTCCAATTTTACACCGTCTATCTTCTTCCACACCTTCTTATCTAGCGTATCGTAACGCTCAGAAAGAACCCATATAGCAGTAATCTCGTACACTCTTGTGAGAGTTCTGTTAGGCTGATAGCCCTGATATTTTTCAAATTTGAAACCTACGGCTTCTTCTACTCTTTTCATGTAGGCTTGATGCTCTTCAAATTCTGCATCGAGAATACTCTTAATGTGTTCATAAGCCTTACTTCCCTGTTTTGCTTCGTACAACATACGCTTTACTTTTCAAGTTTCTCAATCAATACCTTAATCTCATTATATGCAAGAATATCTGTACTTCTACAGATGTTACCAATATTCTTCAACTCCATGATTATCTCATGATTTGTAGGCACACCATGCTTCTTTCTTACCCATTCAATGAACTCGGGAATTACAATATTAGTGCTTTCCAATGTCTTACCTACTCTGCCATTGTATGACAGAAGGTAGTAGTTCTTTCTTGTTAAGAACCACCACAAAGCAACTAACCTATATTTGATACTTAATAATTTCTGTTTCATTTTCTTACTCCTTTCTTTTTTTTAGGAACATACTCATCTAACTCATCGTCAAACCCATAGCAGTCTGGGCAGTAGTGCTTATCACCTATCTCTGTCCATTCGCTTTCCATTGCTTGCTCTTTTGCAGTTCCTTCGTCCAACCAAGCCCCAATGCCATTAAACTCATCAATGAAGGTCTTTCCACATCTATCACAAACGACAGAGTACATAGTAACTGTCTTAATCATGGTTGCCTCCTTTCGTAATCAAGTCAAACAACTCATCTACGAATATCCAATCAGACAATTGGAACATATAGACTTGCTCTTCCCACATTTCTTGATATGTGTTACAAGTAGTTTCATCAAGCATAGCGTTCATATCGTAGAGTTTTCTATGACCGATTTCTTTTGAGAATGCGAGAATCTTGCCATTGTCATTTCTAGGAACTTCGCTAGCAGGATGAAGCAAATCTTTCAATAGCTCATTGATAGCCCACTTAGCACCTGCCTTGAAGCTATCTTTGCCACCAAGACAAATCATTTCTTCCTCAACCTCGCCACTATTGTATCTAGCATACTCTGTCTCAATATGCTTATTAGCAGCTTCTTCTATTTTCTTATCGTCTATCATACTTACTCCTCCTCTTTAGTTTCATACTCCTGTTGTAACTTCTTGACCTCGCTCACGAACTTACTGACATCAATATCACAATCAATTACATCTTGATTGTTTTTGATAGCGTCTTCTATCAGATGGGTGCATTCTTCGGTAAAACCACAGATACGATCACCTTCGATGGTGTAGAGATACTTGTGGGTGTTGTAGTAAGCACACTGGCAGAGAGATAAGCCCTCTGAGTTGAGGCGGTCCCGTACATTGGGATTGTTGATGCGAAGGACCACCATCTTACCTTTACTAGAATAGTACTTGCGGTATTTGTTGCGGTCTGCAACGATGATTGCTATAGCTACCAACCACAGGATAGCTAGCACGATGATAACATCTGTTTGAATTGTATTCATAACTTTCATTTTATTTAATTGTTTATCTTAAATCTGTCATTCTTCCGGGATTTTGAATGTTCAGTTCCTTGTTGACATCATGTAGGCTGACGGATGGCAATGTATGCGTATCGGGGTCTAACCCCTTCGACTTGCAGTAGTTTCTCCATGCCTCTATGCCATGAGGTTTCTTTGCATCCTCTATCGCTTTCAGTCGCTCTTCTTCTTTTCTTTGCTCGTCCTCTACCCTTCCACGCTCTAGCAAAAGTTCTTTTTCGTATGAATCAAGTGCTATCATTAAATCTTGCGGATTGATAGTAGTACAGGATTTTTCTTTGTATTCATGCTTATACTGATACAGTTTTCCATACTTGCCTTCCATTATTCGAATAAAGGCATAATCGAGTTCTGTTGTAGTCCAATAATAGTACTTTGCGCATAGTCTCGTTGCAAGCATCTGTACCTGAAACTCCGTGACTATATCGAAGACTCCAAGAAAAGTGAAGAGTTCTATCAGTCTGCCCTTTACCCATCCTACGAGTGAGCGCAAGCCACCTTGCTTCTGAACACTGAGCAAGGTGGTTGTACTTTTACATATAGCACTCGTAAAGGAAGCTGGGCGAACGTAGTTCGGTTTATCCTTGATAATCGGAACCAAGGATTCTTGCAGCCTTTGCTGCAAGATTGACAGCTCGTTGTTGTTCATGATCTTGCTTTTGGATAATTTCGTCATTCCAACACTCGCCATTAAGATAAGTGAGTGGGTCTTTTCTGTATACAGGGTCGGGCGTGGATGCTACATAGAGAGGAGTTGCTTTCATGCAAGCTACCTTATCGCTAAGGCTTAACTTCTTCCACTTAGCCTCTGCCTTCTTGCGGCCTCGTTTTTTATTGTAGGCATTCCACCATTCCTCAAAAGGCGGTTCGAAGACCAACATCTGTTTTTGCTCTTCTTCAACCTCCAAGTCTACCGTCTCCACTTCTGCATTATTGTTGAACAACTCAGAAGGCTTGTAATACTTACCCGTAAGTGCCCATCTTGCACCGGATACAAAAGCATCTTGCAGGGGTTCGCTTTCCGAATACTTATTTGCCTCTGAATGGATTTCCTTTAACGTTTTCATAAGCTATATGATTTTGATGATTTATACCCAACCGGCACCCGAGTTTTCGAGTTCTCGCTTGCAACACTGCAAACTTACTTGGTCGTCGGGTTCCGGAATCATGATACTGCGGACATTTGCGTAATCTATCACGTTTCGGATAACGCTGCTAGCCTCTGCTGTGTTGAGGGAAGTGAGGGGCTTGTATTTGCGGTTGCCGGTCATGTCTACCTCATTGGTATAGAAGATGTAGCTACAAACGTTACGCTGAATATCACGAAGCGTTTCATAGAAGGTCTGCCCTAGTTTTAGGGCGAGATAGCTAATCATGAAGTGAAGATAACTGGACTGCTTGTCGGTCTGAATGGGGTGAAACTTCTTTAGTTCGATATTGTACCCACATTCTTTGGCTTTTTGAACTTCCTTCACGATTCTCAGATAGTCGCGAGGATCATTAGGATTGTATACACTCATATTATTATAATTACATTAGATTGATTACTAAACCCTTGCAAGCATAGTCGGTTGGAACACCGAGGACCTGCTGGAATTTGTTTACGGCAACATCGGTGTTAAGATGGCGTGCTGAACCATGAATGAGGACGATGCGCTTGGCGGTATTGGCTGCCTTGCATTCGTTGAGATACTCGATAGAGTGAGCCAGACTCATGTGGGAAAGACGGATGCGGTCGGCTTGGCTGACTATCGTCTTGCCTTCGTTTACGGCTTTCTCTAGGAGAGAATCATCATAGTTGCATTCTGCCAAGAAGTAGCGGCACCCTTGAACTACATTTTCCATATTGTAGCAATCGGTGAAGAACATCATGGTTCCCATTTCCGGATGATGAATGAGGAAAGAGAAACAAGGCACATCGTGTTCTACCTTCATCGGGGTGATACTGAAAGCACCAAGATGATAGGTCTGTTCTTTAATCATGCCTTTTACTCCCTTGCATTTCTCGGATAACTCTTCAGTAGAGTAAGCATCAATTCCTGCTCTCAGAAAGTCTTTGGCATTTTTTGCATGATCGCCGTGGGAGTGACTGATAATCACTCCCACGCATTTTGATGTTTTGAGGTTTGCAACTTTCTTTACTTCCTGCAACGGACGACCGGCCTCTATACAGAGCTGCTGACCATCGCTAGCCTCCAGTACGTAGCTATTGCCTTGACTATTGCTATTAACTATTATCAGTTTCATAACTTTCTACTTCAATACGACTCTCACATGACAATGATGGAAGTAACTCATCATTTACAACTTCCCAATCGTCTGCAAATACATCACTAGAAGATGGTACCCAAGAATCAGCTCTGCCATCTGGGTTGATGATTAGCATCTGATTGGTGTAGTCGATGTGAGGATTCTCTCGGCTCATCAATATATTCTTAGCAGACTGAGGTAATGACTGCATCTTAGGAATGATGTCTGCCTCTATGTGGGCAGGAATCTGCTTCACGACGAATAAGCCCTTACCATTCCAACCCTTGCGTCTTACAGCAATACCTGCCTTTAAGCAGTTGATAGCTCCACCAAAGCTCATAACTTCAACTTCGTGATAAGCTTTTTCAAATACGTCTTTTGGAGACCAGCTTTCATAGCCGCCTTCATAGATAACCTTGTAGCCATCTTCGAATGACGATTTCTTTGCATCAGGCTGAGGTTCATCTTTAAGATACACTTTACCATCAATTCGCCACGCTGGTGCGGCGTCAATAACCTTTGTTCCAATATACTTTTTCATAATAAAACTTATTTTTATTTTAACTCAAACTAAACTTTTTAGCCTGTTGCTGCTCATCATGTACTTCTTCGGCATTCACGACTTCACCGGTATCAGCATTGACCGTAATAACGTTCTTTGCCTCGGCAAACTCCTCATCACGCTGAACGATGGCAGAAGGAGCCTCATCGGCATTGATAACCTGCGCTGCATCAACAGAGAGCTCACCCCATGAGGAAAGAAGCTGACGAAGGACGGTCTTTTCAGCCATGTCCTGAAAACCAGCAAACCATCCTAGGCCTCCACCTTCTCCGTCTACAGATTGCTTGATTCCCAAGTCTCTCAAATTCTGCCATGTAAACTTTGAATACTTGACTGTTGGGGCGTAGGTCTTGGCAAACTTACATACATCATCAATAGTCATGTACATAATCTTCTCGAAGCCAGACTTCTGCTTAAAATATGCGAAATATCCTACTGGAACATCGGAAATTTTCTCTCCGCTGATGTCGAGTGAACCTGTCACCTTATCGAAACCTTGGAACTCGCCTTTATAGACGGTTCCCTTATTGATGTTCTTATACTTATCGGTGCGAAGAGCAAGATTGATATATCCCTTTGTTCCGATGATAAGGGTTGGTGTAGGAACGAGCTGACCAGTTGCCTTATCTTTGTTCTTGAAGACCACGATGTATGCCTGCCCCAACTGCTTGTTGATAGGCAATCGCAATCCTGCTGCCTTTACAGCCTCGCCCATGAGCGCATTAGGGTCGCACTGCATCAGCTGAGGGTCGGAAGTGAACAATTCCATCAAACTGGTGGTGAAGGCTCCTTTGTTGTCCTTCAATGTGTTCTGCAACAGGCTCTGGTAATAACTATTGTTCATTACCGCCTGAAAATTCTTAACTGCTACTGCCTTCTGAGAAGGCTGTGCCTTTGCTACTGCTGTTTCTGCCATGATTACTTCTCCTCTTCTTTATGATTGATTAATTCCTTAGCGATACCAGCCAAGGCTATTGTTCCCAAAGCAAGGTTGATTTCACCACTTTCCGGAAAAAGTTCTTTTGGATCAACTTCAACGCTATCGTGGTTATCTAACCACTCCTTTATCCGGCTCGAATCCGTTCCGTCCTTCATGCCTCCTCCTAATGCTAAAGTTCCCTTGATAAGGTCTTTGTCAACCAACATTTCTAATTTTAAAGTTTCTGCCATAATTTTTATTTACTTATTGATTTGATTAATTCTTCTTTTGTTTTAAACACTTCGCTTTCTTTCCTTGTTGGGAAAACTGCGAACTTATACTGAATAGAGCAAGGTGCCTCGCCTATCTGCTGAAAGAATACGCCAACGATGTTTGCACGTCGGATTTTGTACCCATCGAGCAGATAGACTGCATCACCTATATCGAACTTAGTCTTGATTTGCATGATGCGTTTCAATCCATTGTGGCCAGAGCGAAATGCTCAACCTTCAGTTTATCATCCTTTGATACTACAAGTCGGATTTGCTGACCGCCTGTACTGAGCGGATGGTTAACACTTTCGCATTCGTCTAGCACGACAGGAACCGATACATCATAGAACTGCCCGATAGTGCGCGCGATGTCGATTCCTGCATTCACCTTGGCAGCACCATTGAGGCGGCTGTAAGGAACGCCATTGTGATAACATTCGCAATAAGGTTTCTTCTCACCATCGAGTTTTGGAAGGAACAGACTCCATTTTACGAAACGGAAGTGCTGATTGGCCTTATCTTCGAGAGCCTTGCAAGACAACTGATAGAACTCGTTTGTGATGTTGAGTTTATCATCAATATCATCAAGCTGCTCCTGAAAGATGGCTTTATCCTTCTGCGCTGCTTCGATATGAGCCATTGTGTTGTCGTAAGATGCTTTAGAGGCGAGAAGTTCGAGAACTTCATCGTATCTATCAGAAAGCGGCTTTCGCTCTTCATCGAGTGCTTGAAGTAACTTGTCGTTATCCTCGTTGCTATCTGATGGTTTGTCGAGTTCTGTCTGCAACTCGCCAATCTCTTTCACTACCTGCTGATACTCTTCCTTGGAGGCAAGAATCTCCTCGTAGCTGCTAGGAACATCTGCATCAACATCTGCCTTATGCTTTTCAGCCTCAGATAGGGCTTGATGAGCCTTGACGAGTTGGTTTGTGGTGGTCTGACGATCATCATTCAGTTTATCCAACTCTTTGTTGAGTTCGGTGTATGCGCTTTGGAGTTTGGCAAACTCATTGTTGAGTTCCTTCATATCCTCTGCCTTGCGAGAGTTGAACCGGTTCTGAGATTCCTGTTTAAGGAGCTGAACATCACCTAGAGGGAGAGCCTGACCGCAAAGAGGACAGAAACCTTCCTTATCATCCCATTCCCAAGTGCGCTTGGCAATCTCATCGCTACGCTTGTTCAAGTCGCCAACCTTCTTCTTACACTCTTCAATCTGAGCATTTATCTGAACCTCGGTGGCAGGATAGCCACTCATGACTGCTTTGAGGTTATCAACCGTAGATTCTGCCTTGTTGAAGGCTGCGTTGGCGTTGAGAACATCGCTTTGGTGCTTGGTCATGCTATCGGTAGACTCCTTGTCTGCGCCCTGCTCCATCATTCGTTTGCGTTTTTCGGAAAATTCAATCTTTTTTCTGATTGCGTCAAGGCGAACTCTGTCTGCTCCACCTGTGCGAATTTGCTGAATCTTGTTGTCAATCTCCACCAGTTTTTCTTGCAGTTCAGCCTTTTCTTTACCCATGGTCTCCCAATCCTGCTTTGGTGGAAGGGTCTTGTCGAGTTCGGCTAGTCTAATAGGGACCGCATCGAGTTCCTTCTGAACTTCTGTACGCTTGTGCTTTAGGTGGTGAAGGATGGCATCAATATCTTTCTGTTTGAGGAGTTCAACAAGATAATCATATTTCTCTTCGCCATTCGTGATGTCTTCGACTGAAATGTCACCTGCCAACGACTGAAGGAATGCGCGCTGTCTCTGCCAAGTCATATCAAGGAACAGATTAGGACAGATGCACCACGCAAATGGGTCTTCTTGGAAGATGTCGTTAACTACTTTGTCGAAATCTCCGGCGGTAGTCAATTCTCCATCAACATAGTACTTGAAGGTGTTGGTGCATTTATCACCTTTCCACTTGTCGTTCAGAACTCGCTTGAACGAGATTTCATCACCATCTACCAACATAACCAACTCGGATGAATGCTCTATCTCCTTGATAATATTGTGATTCTCATCGAAGGTTTTGATATCGAGTTGCATGCCGTTGGTATCAGTACCGAATAATGTGTACATGATGGCATTGCCGATAGTGCTCTTGCCTCTTCCGTTGTCTCCCGAGATAACAGTTAGGTCTTCTCCGAAATCGAAGACTCCGGCACGGATGCCACAGAAATTTTGCAGTTTAAGTGTCTTGAATAGGATTTTCTTCATTTTTATCTTTGTTTAAAGTTTCTTCTTTTTCTCTCAGTTCCTTATCGTATTCCTCGAATGCCCTTGCTGTAGCGTAGGTGAACTGGTCGCTATTACGCATGGCGTTCAAGATAAGGTTTTTGAGGTCTTCGGGCGATGCGTGCATGAATGCGTATGCCTTCGGAATGGTTCTGTCACCCATGAGGACGATGCAGCGAAAATGCTTTGCCTCATCCCCCATCTTGTCAACTATATAAAGTACCTTCTTTATATGATTGAAGAAATTCTGTCTGATATTCTTTTTCATGATTTCGTTTTTTAAAAACCTGCCTATCCTCACGGACGAGCAGGAAAAATGATTTTAAAATTATGTAAAATAACGCTAAAAACTAATTCTTATCTGTTGATCCTAAACCACTACGAGTGCCGGTTACCTTGCCAAGTTCCAAGTTAGTATCTGGAACGTAAGTGAAGGCGCCTTGACAGATGCGTTGGGAATAAGGAATAACGAACTTGAAACCGAGCATACGCATGATGCGATGCTTTAACCTCCATCTGCCCGACTTGACGATAGCATGGACTTCTTCGCCATAGCCGCAATCAATCAAACCGAGAATTACATCAAGGTTTGCTCTAACCTTACCTAGATAGTCGCCATGTAGGAGCCAAGAAGGGAAATAAACATCTAACAACATTCCTTTGCCCGACATGCCACTACGTGGCTGAATCAGCATCTTCATGTTTGAAGGAAGTTGTATCTTGAACCCGAGCGGAACGTAAAAGCGTTTGTTTGGAATTACGTCCGTGTCCTTGCTGCAATGAAGGTCGTAAGCGGCATCCGTCTCATACGACTTCGTTGGGAAACACCCTTGTGTTACCAATTCTACATTGATTTTTGTACCTGATTTACTCATATAATCTATTCTTATAAATGTTTCTGTTCTAAAAGTTTGTCTACTTCTTTCTGATAAAAGGCTATCAACTGATTATACTCGAAGAGTGACCAGTTCTTGTTTTCAGTTCTTGCCCGAGCCTCTATCAAGTCAACCCTCTGTTCGCCAATCTGCTTGATAAGCGCACGGCGATACATCTGAATATTGCCTTGATTGAAAATATTGCAAGCTACACATTGTGGCCGGCAGTTATCTTCGCTGAATCGGGTTGACATGTAACGTCTCGACATGTAATGACCGTTTTGAATTTCCTTCCAAGGGAAAACCTTGCCGCAACTGATACATCGGCAATAACCTTTATCATCAGAATATTTCAGTCGAATATATTTAGAGAAGACCGCATCTAGCTTGTCTCTCAGCTTACTTTTGCTAAGTCCGGCTTTCGCCTTCTTCTTCTCTTGATCCTTCTTGGCTTTATCCCAAGGAGTCTTCTTTATAGGTGTCCTCTTGAGAGGAGTTTTCCTTTTTAAACCCATATTGCATGTAATTATCATTTGTAGAGTTTGAATACTCGCCCTCGGGCTTTCCGATGTCTGAGGACACATTTTTAATTTTAGAGTTGAGGATATTTATTTTCCTCAGCTTTGACTCGAAGATTCCCAACGGTGCCCAAGGGTTTCTTTCGAGTTCTCTGTATATTTCGAGAACCTTTCTCCGGTACTTGTGGAGAGTAGGTTCGGATAAATCTATCATAAGCCATTGTTTTTGAAGTTTAAGAAAAACCTGCCCATTCTCACGAACGAGCAGGAAGTTTAATTTAAAAGTTTTTCTTTGTACAATGAAGTCGCTGCCGCTGCAGCGAATAATCATACACAACAAACAAATACATTATAGTCCACCTGTAGGATTCGGACCCAACTTCCCGATTTGATAAGAATGTATTAAGGATTTACACAAAACAGTTTCGGGCGTGCTTACCAATTACACCATCGGTGGATAACGGCATCATGCGCTACCATGAATTTAAGAGCCATGCTCACCGCTTTAGCTATCAGTCATAAAGACTGATGCTCGGGGATGCGGACTTGTTGAAATAATAATCGCGCATTCCCTTATAATGACTTAACACTATTCGACTTTACACTTTTCCAATATGTCAAAGAACTTATGTCCAAAAAGGGCAATGGGATTGTTCCGGAAACTGCTATATATAATAAGGTATAAAACGAAAGGTGCTGGTAGAATGCTCGACCACAACATTTCCTTCTGGTTCGTGGCGCATGAATTCAACGCAAACAACTTATATTGCCACTGGGTCTATACCGCTCCACACCTAACGATTTCAAGAAACATTATAATAACAATATCCAAAACTATTTTGGGGATTCGAGGCGAGTTGAACGCCTTTGCTCGGGTTTCCCCGCTCACTCCGAGTGAGCTAGCTCGATTCCCATGTATCACTCCTATGCTCACGCACAAGAGTGAATTGATAGTTTACAAATAAGAAAAAGAACCTTTCTTAAGCAATCGTTTAACTCTATGCTCACGCATATCCAATTTAAAACGCATTTTGTCTGAATAACTAATCTAAAAGTTCAACAGCCAAATATTTCACACATTTACACACTCACTAGTTGTGGCACCTTAACAGGCTCTGCTCCGTAGCGATTCAGAGCACAGGAACGAATGTCCTGAGCCTGTTGGCTATTACTCCGGTAAGCAAGAGCATTGTAGACAGTAGTCTTGCCACAACCAAAAATTTTCATGATTTTAGGAATTTTATCTTTATCAATCAATATTTTTTCTATTTTTACGACTTTATTCATATTATTTTTTTGTATCTTTGCAACATAAATCTGTTTTGAACGAGTTTTATTCTCGTTTACAGATGCAAAGATACATGTTTGTAGTCAAATATCCAAGGATATAGGCGTTAATTTATAGTTATTTTACGTATTTACACATTTATAAACACTGGCAGTATGGAAGGATTAAGAGATAGAATCAACGAGGTAAAAGACCATTACAGGCTGTCTAACAGAGGGTTTGCTGACGCTATCGGGGCAAAACCTGCTGCTACGAACAATTATTTGAACGGCACAAAAGAGCCTTCAATGGAGTTTGTAGACAGAATACTGACTACATACGTAGACATATCAGCAGATTGGCTACTTTGTGGCAGAGGCAGTATGTTTTACGATGCAGACAAGCAGACGGACGAAAAACTGCTGAAAGAACTAGCAGAAACAAAAGTAAAGTTGCTAGTACAAGAAGGAGTGGTCAAGGAGTTAAAGCAAATCATCAGCGAGAAGATTGCTGAAAGAGACAAAAGCCTTGTCGGCTAATACGATAAAGGGGAGCCTTCGCTAAGAAGACTCCCCTTATTGTTTTACATCTTGCCTTCGATGGCATCGAAAGCAGATTGTACGTCCTTATTTAATGTACGTGCGTATCTAGTAGTCTGACGCAAGGTGGTGTGCCCAAGCACCCTTGCCACGATATTGATAGGCATACCCTTCGACAAGAATAAGGTTGCCGCAGTCGCTCTACCCATGTGGGTATGCAGTCTGTCAACTCCGACCATCTGCCCGATCGCCTTCAGATAATCATTATACTTCTGATTCGTCATTCTAGGCAGCTTGAAGTCATACTTCTGTAGTATCTCCAGGGCAGGTTTGAGAAGTTGGAATACGAAATCCGTATCTGTTTTTGTTCTCTTAGCGTGATAGAACATCTTGCCGCCAATCTCCTCGCAGTTAGTATAATCGAACGATGCAAGGTCAGAGTATGCAAGTCCGGTATAGCATTGGAAGAGGAACAAATCTCTTGCATGTAGAATATGAGGTGTTGAGAGTTTCAGTTTCTTGATGGCAGCAAACTGCTCTTCTGTGACACAATCAACATACTGCTTTTCTCCCTTGCCAATATGGAATGGTAGAAACTTATAAGGATTCTGCTCAATAAGTCCGTCTATCATCGCATCATTGATGAACAACTTAAGATACTTGTGATAGTCGTAGATGGTACATTGAGCCTTATCCTGTCTGTGGAGATACTCATCCATCGCACGCACCTTCGACACATTGCAGTCTTGGAACGATTTTATTTTTCCCCATGTTTTTAGAAATTTGATAAAGACATCATAGCGTTTCTTGGTATGCTCGCATACCTTACGCTCATTTCGTCTTCTCTCGCAGTACTCGATGAAAGAAGTTCCTTCGTCTTCTCCATTCATCTGTGAGATAACCACATTTAAGTCACAACAGCCTTCCTTAACCATCTTGCTGATGATTTCGTTTGCCCTCGCGCGGTATGCCTGTATGATTTCATTCAGTTCATCCGCATCTTTTCTCTTGATAACCATCTTTGACGCATCAGACCATTGTGTAGTTGTCACTTTTACGCCTGTAGAAAAGTACTTCCTTTGACGCTTGGCACAAAAGCATAATTCTACCGAAACTTCATGTTTTGAGGTCGCTCGCTTCAAACGATTGTGAATAATACTTAAATTAATTTTTACCATTTTGATAACACATTTTTTACAAGGTGATAACACATTGATAACACACCTTCCGATTCAACAATTTGCGTGAATAATACAAACCATTGTGATTCAGATAGTTATACCCAAAATGCGTTTAAACCAGTTTTAAACCAGTTTAGAAAATCAATCTTTATGACATATCTCTTTAAAAAACAAAAAGCAATCTATATAAGTATCTGTTATTCAATACATTATATAGACTGCTTATTTGATTTTTTCTTGACTAAACGTTGCGTTTTTACGCCTAAAAAGTGATTCCGTTGGGGTCACAACCAATTTCTCACAAATCTGTCTATATCAGCCACTTATCTTTCGGGTGCAAAGATAGTGATAACATTTTTATAACACAAATTTTTAATTACTTTTTAACTATATTTTGCAAAAGTTGAAATTTGGCGGTTTCAAATACTTTTCTTACTTTTGCACTCGTCAATACAGATTTCACCCTCTATCTTGTTGATGCAACATTTGTGAAACTTCAATACTTTCAATAGGTATTACAATATAGGGGATTGATTAAGCCGTTAGAAGAGGGTCGGTTTTTTCTTTCCCCAATTTTTGTTTGCTATGCAGTATATAAACGTCACCATAGAACTCCTCAAGACATACTCTTCGAGCAAGAGCATGAAGGAACTTCTTGCGCTGGCGATATGGTTCAAAATGCAGCATAGCAATTCCGTGATTTGGAACGTAACAGAATACAAATTGCGCAAAGGATTACGTATTGGAAGACCGAAAGCTCAAAGACTTATTCGAGACATGAAAGATAGTGACCTGTTTACCATAGATGGCAATAAGGTTGTTGTCTCCTCTTTCCGTGACCATACTACAAAGTGGACTCGGAAGAATAAAGAGTATAATGGGGCAATGGTCTGCAAGTTCGAAGTGAAGGAGTACACGATGAAGGAACTCTACAATCTCATAAACGAGAAACTTTTTGTCTATCCGATTTGTGCTGCCGAGCACAAGGACTGTTGCATGAAAGCATCTGATGATGGAAAAGTCGGTGCCAAAGGTAAGGCTATCACGATAGGGCAGTTTAAAAAGGCGATCAATATGAGTAATGGTTCTGTTTCCAACGTGAAGAAGAGACTGATAAGAGAAGGGAAAATAAGTTCTACTCTTGCAGAAAAGCACTCCTTTGATGTTAGAAACGAAGAAGAGACGAAAAGGACATTAAAGAGGACAGGCAAGAAGAAAGCTGACTTTATTGTTGGCACGCTCGGTTTCATTGTCCTTGCATGTTCTTACTCAATTACCGATAGAATGGTTTCTGATGGGTTCAGACATCTTATCTACGGCAAGCAAAATGAAAAGGTGATACAGAAGGACATGAGTTTTGGAGGAATTCCTGACGGATTCTTCTGTTAAACTCTTCCGTGTTCATTTGTGGAACCTACATTGAAAGAAAGAAAATTATAATATTGAAAGTTATGAAGAATGAAACAAAATTAAACAGAGTAAAGGAGTTCCTTGATGGAAACAACATCAAGTACGTTACTCCTAAGAATGTCGGAAAGAAAGGTCATAGTGACTTATTTCTGCCTTCATTCAGAATCTACATCAAACTTCAAGGTGAAGATGATGAGTTGTTCTATAAAACCCACCACATAGGTGTGCATCCTATCTTCATCCGTGATGGTGAAACCCCTAAGTTTGTGCTTGAAAAGGTGCAAAACACCATCATCAAGATAATGCAGAAGAAACAGGCAGCATTTGAGAAACGTAAAAAGAAGTCGTTGAACTAAAAATTATAGCTTATGGAAGTTGAAAGATATTATTATGCAGTAGCATCCTTCATGCGCAAGGATGACAAGATTAGCGTCAATTCGGTTACGTGTAGTGTTAGAGGGGAAAAGGAGAATACTAAGTTCTATCCGCTCATGGAAATCATCACGGACGTGGAAGAGAAATTCAAGGATGATATGGTTAGTGGAACAGTAGTCATTCAGAGCGTTATTGAGATTAGTAAACAAGACTATGATGCTTACAATGTACGCATCGCTAAAATGAATAAGAAGGCATGAAATATACAGAAGATTATTCGCATAAACCTATACTAGGTAAGGCTGGCGAGTTCGTTGATATTCTCAGCAGAGTTCCTGCTGATACGGATATTGTACTTGATACCGATACCTATTTTTCTAGGAATATCGGTCCTAGCGCTTTGAAAATTTCGTTAAGTAACTATCGCCCGCTTGAACATATCATTCGTTTCAAAGATGATGGGACGTTAGAGAATACGCTGAAAGTCAATATTAATGCAGAATGGAACAGAGATAATAACATGGCAGAAGGTGAGATTTTCGCTGCACTATTCGATTCGCTTAAAACCATCTTGTTTAAACACGGACAATATGATTCACGTAAGTTGCCTAAGAATGCGTCTATCGCTAAAACAGCTGCCAATAATCCGTGTGCGTTCCTAGATATGCTCAACGAATTTCAGAATAAGTATAAAGGTAAGAAAGAAAATCATAAAGCAGATGGAAAGGTTGACAAAGGTAATGAATAAGTATCTGACTGATGCCAAACTGCGTTGGGCACAGGAAGAACTTCTACAGAAATTGCAAGATGCAGCAGAACGCCATAAAAGATTGGTGATTCTGAAAGGTAGAAGGTTTGTTTTATAAAAACTATAGCGTATGGAAAAGAAAGTATTGACCCTCACCATCGACAAGCAATGGTTCGATATGGTAGTATCTGGCGAAAAGAAGGAAGAGTATCGTATAATCAAAAGATATTGGGCAAAACGACTTCTTCTAGTTCGTTCAGAACTTAAAGAGACGTTTAGAAAGATGTCGAAAGATTGTGCTAAAAATTGGGATTTCATTGGTCCCGAAATGGCAAAATATCTTCTTAAAAGCCCATACTACATATTCGAACCTTACACCCACGTCCTCTTCATCAACGGCTACCGCAAGGATAGTCCACGTATCGAGAAGGAGATTGTGAGTATCACCATCGGCAAACCTAAGAAAGGTCTTTGCCCCGACAAATGGCTTGATACTGAGTTTTTTATTATTAAATTTAAGTAGCGTATGACAAACGAGGAATTTTGTAAGGCTCATCTAGGTGAGCGAGTTCTTTATAAAGGTAAGGACATTGGCGCATACGTGGCAGGGTATGTTGAAGAAAAGTATATTATCTTAGGTTTTGATGATTATAGAGGCTGCATTCTGTACTTCACATCTAAGGTGTATAAAACGCTTGGTGAAACATATAACTCATACCGATTCGCAAAGTTGAAGTATTTGAAAGTAATAGAACAATAGTTATGAAAAAGGAAGATAGAATCAAGGTTTGGGAGAAGTACGGCCATCATTGCGCATACTGCGGAAAAGAAATAAAGTTCGAAGATATGCAAGTAGACCATTTCGTTCCTAAGAATCGTGGCGGTTACCCTCGTTGGAGTGATAAGGAAGGTAAGTATGTCGTTTCTCATGGTGAGGATAGCATGGAGAATTATATGCCCTCTTGCCGAGCCTGTAACTTTAGAAAGCGGGATTTGAGTATCGAACAATTCCGTGAATCTATAAGAGAACAGGCTGAAGGTTTGCTTAGAGGTGCTGCAAAGTTCCAAGTAAGTATGAGTATCGCTTATGGTCTGCTTACTCCTTCTTTCAATAAGCCTATCGTATTCTATTTTGAAGAACAAAAAGGAGTAGCGTATGACTAGTATTAGGAAAATGAAGAAGTGGTACAAGAGTACTGCTTATAAGGAATTTAAGAAGAGGTTCGAAACGATTCATAAATATCCCGAACTGCATACATATATTATGCGCCATCGTACTTTCAAGGGGGTGTTTTTTACATTCACAATATTCACAAAATCAAAAAGAAAGCGAGGTAAGCATGAAGGTAAGGTTGGTTAAGAAACAAATGAAGAAGGCACGTTCATATTGGGAGAGCCAAGGCTACAAGTTTAGGCGCAAGGCTAAGATAATCAGATTTTCGTTGAATTCTTTGCTTGGTGATTATAGTACTAAATGGATACACTATTGCTTTGTAAATATGGATGGACGAATACAAAATTACTTCCTTATCCGAATGGAATCAAAGAGAAAAAGAAAAAGCAGAGCCTAGTGCCCTGCTTTTTCCTTGTCTTCACGTTCTCGTTTCTCGGCTATAGCCTGTCTGATCCATTCGCCTTTGTTGCGTCCTAGTGTTTCGCAAAACTCAAACGTTTTTTCGTTTACATGCGTCACAACCCTATAGATGAGGGCAGCTGCGCCCTTGCTCGGTGCTCCGGCTCGCTCTCTGCGACCACCCCACCCTGGATGCTGACTGACCTTGCATTGCTGAACCTTGCCCTTGCTATTGATGCGGAACTTCATTTTCAGCCGGTCATTTACCCAAACTTCAGCAATTACCGCATCGGGCGTCTGCTGAAGGGTAGATTTGGCGATGCCGATAAGATAGGATTTATCCTTGAAGAAGGTCTCTGTCTCATCGAGTATCGCCCAATCATCGTAGATTATGATTCTTGCCTTTTCCATATCCTCAACCTAATATTGCCATCAGTATCGTGAATAAGAAGATAAAGAGTACAAACCATTCCTGTTTACTCATAGATTACCTCCTTTCTTCTTCTCTTGCGATGATAAATTTGAAGCGCTTTCACAACTCTGTGGTCTTCTTTCCAACCAAAAGAAGCTTTAATCACTCGTTTCGTCCAATATCGTTTCTTCTTTTCTGAACCTAGAAGTATCTTCTTTGCTAGTCTTGCTTTCATTGCTTACCTCCTTTCTTGTCGAATTTATTGCCAACTACTTTTAGTTGCCTATTACGCAACATTCTCCCTAAAGTATTTGGGTAGAGAACAGGGTGTTCTGTATCGACCAAACTAAAACTAGTGTTGCCTTGATTCCAAACTACTTCATAGATGCTGCCTGTATCCTCGTATTGTCTGAGCAAATCATGCTCATAGATAGGTGTTCCGTTACAATCACATGAACCTGTAAATTGGCAGAGGGTGTTGGTGTCTATCAAATATGAGTTTATTACGCCAAGTTCTTTATGGCTAGAAAAAACTTCGCTATTTCTGATAGTAGGGGAACAATCAACCCACGCACCTGTTCTTATTCGTATTGCCTTGAAATTGATTTCGCTCATTTCTCCCCTCCTTCCTCGATTACTCCTATCGGTTTGATGTCGTTCACACTTTCATCCTCGGTAAAGAAGGAAACCTTCATCGTGTCGCTCACGTAGGCCATGGCCACAACATCTTCATGGGCGTTCTTGATGATACAGATGTCTCCTCTTACCTCGTTCTGCATTTTCAGATACTTCACGGCTGCATCCTTCACCGCCAAAGGATTCATTTTCGTTGTTATCGTCTCACCCGACTGAGGGAAGACGAAGATAAATTCTTGTTTTTTCATACTGCTATCTGTTTTTGTCTTGTTTGAAATCTGATGAATATGCTGCGTGTGTCTACATCGAAGTAGGCGTCTTTCTGCTCGTTAAAGCTGACCCAACCTTCTTTCCTGTACTTCACGCCATTAGTCTGCATAAGGGCGTTGCAAATGGTATCACTCCACTTGTACGTATGGGCAAACTGCTCTTTGCGTTCTATTACGATACAGGTTCCTAAGAAAACAACTTCTGTTACTTCACCATCAACATAACCACAATAGTTCTGTTTTTCCTCGCTAATATTGCTTGCACAATTCTTGCCGAAGATACGTGAGAGGGCAACTTCCATCGTTCCCTCATCAATCAATTCTAATTTGTTTCTTGCCATATTACTCTAATTCACTTTCTGTTATTAACAACTCATCAAACATAATACTATCCTTGCATGAGCAGCTCCATGATGATTCGTCCTTGTCTTCAGACACTTCATAGTTATCGGGATATTCCTCCTTGTAGAAGTCTAGGATATTATTTTCCTCTTCTGCCATCCGCTCCTTGGCTGCGGTCTTGGTAGAGTAAACTCCGATAACATTAACGCCCGAATAATCTTGGTTGTCTGCTCCGTGCTTAATCAACACAAATACTTTCTGTTTCTTCATCTTACACCTCCTATTTTTGTTTATCAGTAATCAACTTGCGTTGTTTAGATATAACCTCACCTGCGTTCTTATCATGCACTCCTTCGTAAAGTCCAAGGTTCATCATAATGATGTTTAGTGCAGGATCATTAATCTCAATAGCCCTTTCTGTGAGTATTCCAAGCACGCGTGCCAAAATCGTAAAAGTCACAGGATAAGGAGTGCTTTTAGAACACTCAGCTATCTCTTTCAATAGCCTTGGCATATCAACCTTCCATACCATATCGTTCATGACATAGTCCCGAACTTCCTTGCTTTTGATTTTCTTCATATTACTCGCCCTCCTTCTCTTCTACATCAAACGAAACACTATCCAACTCGCCTTCGTCTTCAAAAGCACCCATATCATATAGTTCTCTTACAAGATTTTCAGCACGTTCCGGTGAAACAGCAGAACGCTCCACCTTGTAGACTACCTTCTCTACGATTTCTACTACATACTTCTTCATAATCAAATCCTTTCTTTAAAAATTAATACTTGGTGGACGGATGGTACGTTGCAACCATCTGTAGCGGCTTGAATACCGCATTCGTCCTATATATAAAACAACAACAACTTCTATTTTATCTTCTCATTTCTCTTCTCGTTTATCTTCTCAAGACAAGTGTGCTTGTCTACTTGCATTCCGTTCGGTAGGAAGAACCTCTCAGCAAATGAGGTCTGCTTGATGATGAACGTTGTACGTGCCCTGTATCTACGTCCGAACTTGTCAACGTAGATGGCTCCCTTGAAAAATTTTATGATTATCGTCATATTGCTTACATCTCCTCTACAATATCTTCAAAACTCTTCTTCTTAATCTCCATGGAAATCAGACTTGCTATGTCTAAGACCTTCGTTTCCTCGTACTCTCTGGACGTATCGTCATGGATATATATACAGAAACTATCTATCTCGTATCTGTCGCTATTGAACAGAGTATAGCTTGATGTAGGAAAGCGGAAATTGATTCTGCTCCAATCCTTTTTATCCAACAGATTTTTAACAACTGAATTAATCATACTCAAAAAGGTTTGTGAGGGAGATTTCTCTCCCTCGGGTTAAACTTACTCCTTCATCAAACTCTCTACAAGTTCCTCCTTTGTGGCGAAGACGTCCACACCCTTGGTGTATGTACTATCAAAACCTAACAAAAGCTTGCAGACTTCCTTGTCTTTGTTCTTCTCAATGGTGATGCGAGAAATCTTCATCTCAGCTATCTTGTTATCACGCAATAGGAAAACCTGTTGACCAACATAGAAGTTGGTTTTAAGATGCGTCTTTGCTCGTTCCTGTACTTCCCAATCAGACGATAATTCCATACATGCGTACACTTCCTTGCCTTTTGAGAGGTCTTCGGTGATGTGCTCGAAGATTTCCTGTTCTGTAGGCTCTCGCTCTTCTCCGGTCTCTTCATCATCGATGGTGTAAATACTATATTCCCAACCTTCCTTGTCTACAAGTTTGAGTCCGGCTGCCTGTGCCTTTACTACGTCTTGTATGGTGTTAATCTCAACTCCTACAAAATTGTCACTCAATCTAACTGCCTTAGTTGTCTTCATATTCTTATCTCCTATTATTTTTGTTTGTAACAATGAATTGAATTAATACTATCAATATCTATAAATTTCTTGCCATCACTAAAATTTATGATGAGGGCATTTAAAAATTGTTCATAGATGAAATTATGGCCGAGGTATGGTCGTACCGCGGTTGTTTCGTTTTGTCCGTTAATAAGAACAACAATACGTTCGTTATTCTGTTCGCTAAACTCAGCTGCGAAAGCAACTGCTTGTTTTACTAATTTCGGATTCATATCTTATTCTTTAAATTTGTTATTGTTATTCATTCTAGCGGCATAAGTTCTGCCGATAATCTCGTCTATCTTTGCTTGCTGCTGATAATCTGTGCAGTCGGCAAAGTTCTCCTGTCCCTCATAGAAACGTGCTGCATTCTTCAGCTCATGGAGTGTTGCTTGGGTGTAGTCCTTGTTAGGATCAACTTGCCTAAGGTTCTCACATGTCTTGCAATACTCGATGAAGTCTACAAGCAAAGATTTCTCCTCGCTCTTGCTCTGCTGCATTCCGGCTCCCATAAGAGGTAGGGCAACTATCGTTGCCGCTACCAAAGCTATCTTAATTCTCTTTTTCATATCTTTACTGATTTAATTTCTTGTTTATCTCTTCTAATGTCTTGTATGTCTCCGGAAACAACTCCAAATGTGCTGCCATGAAGACTGCGCAACCAACGGCCTTTGCATAGGCTGACGTTGTTGTTTGATAGAGTAACGCCCTAATTGCGTCATACTCCTTGTCTGTAAGTTCTAACTTATTCTTCTTCATTACTCGTCCTCCTTGTCTTTTAAAACATATTCTAAATCAAATATTAAATCTCCCAACAAGTCTATTTTCTTTCTTATTAATTCTTGCTCTAGACTAAATTTATGGTCAATGCAAAAATTCAATTCAGAATATAACTTATCTCGGTTAGACTTCCATTTAGCCAATAATTCTTCTCTTGATAGTCTTTCCATAATTACTCGTCCTCCATGTCTTTTGCTGCTCTCAGTCTGTAGCCTGTAAGACTGCCAACTAAGAAGATTAATACATAAATTGTGATGTCCATAACTTAATCCTTTCTTTTAATTGTTATACTTGTGCGGTCTCACGGCTTGAACGTGATGTGCTCCTCTATTCGCTGACCGCTCCATGTTACTTCTTGCCAAAGTTGAAGATTCTGATGAACTTGTAGAAAGTTCTGAGTTCGCAAAGGTGGTAGAGGTCTTCTAAGATATACTCCTTGCACTCCCTGTTGCACTCCCTGTAGGTCTCTTGCATCTGTGCTGCGGTCTCGTTACCGCATTCAAGCCAATACATGAAGATGGCTCCTAAACTCTCGTATTCGTTATACTCATCGTAATACTTCTTCTGCTGCTCGTAAGTCTTGTTCTTTCTCATATTCTTATCTCCTATCTTTAAGATTCTATACCATTCAATTTAAGGGCGATTGCCTTTAAGTTCTCAATTCTCTGTTGTGCATTCGGTGTGAGTTCCGCACCACAAATAAGAACTGCTTGTGAAAGGTTCATTACCTTGTCGTATATAGCGAGAGTGATGCTTGAAATCTCATCGCTTGTAAGTGTTATTGTCTTCTCCATTTTCTTATCGTTTTTAATTGTTCAACTTTGCTTTAATCTCTTTAAACTCCTTCAATCGCTTGTGCGTTATAGGAGTATCATCGTGGCTTGAAATACATTCCTCTAGAAGGATTATTCTATCGTTAATAGCTGATGTAATATTATATATTTCACCGCCTGTAAGTGTTATTGTCTTTTCCATATTCGTTTATTTTAATCTTGTTATTTGATACTTATAGAATACTTTTTCCTCGGGAAGGATTTCACTTAGCTTTATATACTTCGTGAAAATGTTGTCGTACATATCCCTGTCACGTCCTACGTACTTGTAGCCAACTTCCTTGTTAGCTTGTTTTGCGATTTTTACTACATTCTCGCTAAGCACTTTTGTGAAACCTTCATACCGAAATGTATATCCGTTTGTTTTTCTGATAGTGCTGTACGTGTTTACCAAATATTTTCCCATAATCTTTTGTCTGTTTGGCGTGGGGAGGGCGCTTGCGCCCGTGGGGGGCGCTGCCCCCTTATCTCCCCACATTGTTACTTACCATTCCTTGCTCATTTCATACACCCAATATAAACCTTCATGTTGTAAGGAGTACTCTTCAGCCTTTTCTCTTGTGTCGAATTGTGCAACAACTTCGGGTTTCCTGTCGGGTTCGCAAATGTAGTCTTTCACTACTATGTAGTCCTTCATGCACTTGCCTTCATCTTTGAACACTCCAAAATATTGTTCGAAATCTTTGAACACAAGTGCATCAACAAGTTTACCTCTGTACATTACAGGGAACTTCCCTATAAACGGATATTCTCCCCAAAACTCTTTGATGTACTCATCATTGTCTTCATATGTGTTAGGGTGAACCTCGTCTTCGTCTAAAATTACGTAACCTTCTTCGGTATATCGAAGGTCACAAATGTAATAATCTGCTAACTTTGCCATAGTCTTTAATATTTTAGTCGTACAACTGAGTGAGTACGTTATCGTACAGGTCTCTTGTCTTCTTAACGCTGCTACCCTTCCAATGAAATGGATTCTCGTTTGCAGTTCTTCTAAGCGTGTTTGCTATTACCATAGCCTCAGCCTTAGTCAATTCTAATAAACACATCTTTGTTGTTTCCATTGTCGTTGTTGTTAAAATGTTATACATACAAAGTGCAGGTGTACGTTTGCGCCCAACGTTCACAAGTTACATGTGACCTAACTCCCTTCGTTTAACGTCCGTGGGTTGACGTGTTTCGATGTTTCTCTAGTCTAACACGACTAGCGTTTTTACATCTTGCGTGATGAGTGTTTGAGACTTCTTTGTCTTGTTGCTTTGAAAGTGGCAACTAACTCGGTAGCATTTTCCTTTGATGTTTTAGAAGTCCTATCTCTTCGCCTTTCCCGACTAATCTGTACTTTTATAGAGGTAGTTAAACGTGAAGTGCTAAACGTGCCATCGTTCCTCTTGAAATCAAACTAACTTGATTTCGGGTGCAAAGATAACAAGTTATAGCTTGTTCTCCAAATTATTTAGCAAGTTTTTACTTGTTCTTAACAATATTTAAGCAAGCTATGCCTTGTTCTATCGAAATATTTACGTATTTTTGCACAAAAAAACAAGTTATGGCTGATAATAGAATAAGAAACATTATGGAAGAACAAGGTATAACTACTGCTGTTCTTGCGAAAAAAATAGGTATGACGCCTAGCGGATTGAACCAACATATTTCGGGAAATCCATCCGTAAAGACTTTAGAGAAGATTGCTGAAGGGTTAAATGTTCCGCTTTGGTCTTTATTCGTCTCTGAAGATGAAATCGTTTTAGACAAGAGTAAAAACGAACATGGATTCGTGTCTTTTTTCAGATACAAGGGTATTCATTATACTTCTGACACGTTGGAGGAGTTCTTTAGACAAGTAGAAGAACTGAGAATAATTGCAAAGTAACTATAATTTATAACGCATATTGATATGGAAGTTTTTTTATTTTTCGGGGCAGCATTACTTCTTGCAGTTGTCCTAAAGGTTATCTTTACACCTCGAAGTGCAAAGAAAGTGGTAATGTCTTCAAATCCGATTGACGGAATTAGATTTGGTGGAGTAATGGGATTCATGCTCGGTGATAGTTATGAGTTTTGTTTGTCAAGATTCAAGCATTTGGATATCGCTATTGACTATCAAGATAAGACCGGAGTTGATTCTATGATAATGGGTTGGGGTAAAAATCAGTACAACAACATTAATGCGGTTCGTTTTATATTTGAGCAAAAGAAACTTGCTTCTATCGTTATAGATGTTGACTTTTCCAAAGAGGGTATTAGAGATATGTACGGCATCCTGATAAGCCGCATTTGTCGAGTGTTGAAGACTGAGCCAATATTAAGCGATTCCAAACAAACTGCGTGGGCATCGCCTAAAAGTGGCATCATTCTATTCAGACACATCGTGCCAATAGCAGAAGAAGAAAACCTCTTGATACAAATAGGAAACTTGTAGAGAGGGCGTCAGCCCCACAGGGCATGGGGAGGGCGCTTGCGCCCGTGGGGGCGCTGCCCCCTTATCTCCCCCGAGGATTCTTCACTCTCACCCATAAGGAGAACACACAAGAGAAGAGAGAGTACAGGAAACCACACAACCAAAGAAAACAATTTCCCTAACTAGGAAAAAATATTTTCCCAACTAGAAAAATAAAAACCGCCTAAATCGTCCTCAAAAAGCCTTAATTCTAGATGAGCACATTATCCGGCACAAAACCATGAAATCTACGAAAAAACCACAAAATCGGCTCTAATCTGCTTGCAAATGGCTCTTAAACGGCTCAAAACTCGCGAATTTGGGAGAAATCCCGACCAACTGCCCGAAAATCGCAAAAATCGGCAGAAATGAGCGACTTTAGCGTTGATTGTGGGTGAAAATCATTCAAGAAGGCTGAATACGGCTAGTTAAAATTTGCTAACGAACTCCTTGCGTGCGTGCGTACCTATTAATGCAAAACCCCTTTTTTGTTTGCAAAGAAACTTCCTTTGTAAAATAAGAACTTTCTTTACATTATTGTTTTATTGGTCCTTGGGAGTGGTTGAAACTAACTTGCTTATAATTAACCACTTGTCTTTTCTTTACAATAATCACGTATGTTTACAAAATGGGTCTTCTAGAGGGCGAAATGGGAGGAGAAGAAGGGGTGAGTTGCGCCCCGAGAAAGAAATTGGTGGAATTTTGGGCATTTTGAACGAGGTTGGAACACGGCAAAATGAACCTTCAAATATTATATATTTGCCCTCGAAACATCAAATAATTGCAATTATGACGGAAATATTATCAAAAATCCCAAAGCATTTGACCTCTTGCCCTGTACTCACGGACAAAAAGGAGTGGATATTAGGTGCTGCTGCCTTGGCTGGCGGTGTTGCGTCCTCTCTCTTTGGCGCAAACAAGGCGAAGAAGGCAGCTAGAAGGGCACAAGCCGAGAACACGTACAGAACGAATGCTGAGAAGGCTTGGTACGACAAGAACTACAACACGGACTACCTTGACACGAAAGCCGGTCAGAACCTCATGAGGAGGGCGAAGGAAGTACAAGATGAGTATGTCCGCAAGGCTGATGGTGCGGCAGCCGTTGGCGGTGGAACTGCTGCAAGCGTGGCGATGGCGAAGGAGGCAGCTAACAAGGCTATGGGCGACACGATAGCCAACGTAGCGGCACAGGACACGGCTCGCAAGCAACATGTGGAGGACACTCACCTTCAAAACACTCAGCAGTTGTCTAGAGAGCGTCAGCAAATCGAGCAGCAGAAAGCGCAGAACACTAGCGATGCGGCTCAAAATGCGTCCAATGCCATGTTCAATTTCGGTGTGAACCAATTGGGGTCAGAACTCGATAGCGCTAAAGGGGTGAAAACCAATGGTTTAGGCTCAAACGGAAGTGGAAGTGATAACACAAATGTATCACACACCATGAACGAGACCGCTCACTCTGCTGCCACAGACCATTTGGCTGAGAGCATGATGTCTCCCGAGGAGGTGAACCAATACCGCTTGAAGAAGGCGGTTGGCTTGTCGGGGCTTGGGTAGCGGCTAGAAGGTGGAGCGGATGAGCGGCAAGCGAGGGCAGGCAAGGCGTAGAGGGCACCCCAAGACCCCCACCCCCTTTGACCACCGTCGCAAATTATAGTAGAATAATACAAATAAAGAAAT
>ERZ1034992.119-NODE-119-length-50530-cov-1070.169212_pt1 | contig 50530 bp, 65 predicted proteins | sample MGYA00520695_ERZ1034992 | MGnify/ENA primary metagenome ERZ1034992 (study PRJEB33766, sample SAMN09781778) | gut metagenome | biome: gut microbiome | host: Homo sapiens | place: Madagascar | study: EMG produced TPA metagenomics assembly of the PRJNA485056 data...
ATGAAAGACTGGAAGGGCAATTCTAAATCGGTATTTGCACAGCTCGGGGCATCAAACCACACGGACGAGCAACGACAGCCGCAAGATTATTATGCGACCGACCCGATAGCTGCGGAGCTACTTCTGCAAGTCGAGGATATACCAAAGAATAAGCCGATATGGGAATGTGCCGCAGGAGCAAGGCATCTCGCTGACGTGTTCGAGAACGCAGGCTACAAGGTGATAGCCACCGACATTGTCAAGCGTGCCGAAAACGTGCAAGTCGAAGACTTTCTGATGTTTCGCGGCTACAACTTCTGTTTTGACGGCACGATAATCACCAATCCGCCATACCGCTACGCTGAGCAATTTGTTATGCACGCGCTTACGCATACCGCGCCCGGCAATAAGGTCTGCATGTTCTTGCGTCTCAACTTCTTAGAAGGCAAAAGACGTAAGGAATTATTTCGCATCTTTCCGCCGATACGTGTATGGGTATCGTCATCGCGCATCCAATGCGCCAAAAACGCAGACTTCGGCAAGTACACAAGCAGTGCATCCGCATATGCGTGGTTTGTCTGGGAGGTTGGCTATAAAGGAGAAACAACACTTAAATGGTTTAATTAATATGAATTACGAAGAATTAAGAGAAGCGCTGGATTACACGGTTAAACAAAGAAGAAGTTTTGGGTGAAAATTCCGCGATATTATCTATTGTTATCTCCCAAGATAAAAACGTTGTTAAAACAGCTATAGATGGAGATCATATGTATATTATCGCAGCCATCTCTATGGTAGCAAAGGAAAATGAGCTGTTTGCCACCACTATCATAGCGGCAGCCGAGATGATAAAGGCAGAAAGGGCTAAGCTCAATTAAATTCGTTTACGTCTTGCCGCGTATCTCGAAAAATATTCGTAAATTGCAGCACCTAAGTACAATACCACGAATGAAAATCACGGAAATAGATTACAGAAGCGACTTTACGTTGCGCATATCCGTCAAAGATATGCTCGAAAAGCCGCTCGCACTGAAAAACTACGACTTCGAGGGCGTAATCACAAGCGGCGCAAACGGCGTAAACTACACCTTTGGCCGTACCGAAAATCAATGCACGGCCAATTGCTATGTCGATGATGACGATGTTATCGTCTGCAAATTCGATAACCACGGATTGCAGCCCGGGCGTCTAATTCTGACGTTTACGATTTATGTCCCTGATGCGTCATACCCCGATGGCACGCGCAAGGATGTTGCCGAGCGCCGTTTGGACGTCAAGCTCGTTGACGGCAAATGCCCCATCGAATATCCCACTATCGAAGCCGAATTTATCCTGCCTACGCTAAAAGGTGATAAGGGAGATAAGGGCGACCGTGGCGAGCAGGGCTTGCAAGGCATACAAGGCGTCAAGGGAGACAAGGGCGATAAAGGCGACAAAGGCGATACGGGAACAATCACCGACAACACGGGCGGCACCATAAACGGCGACTTAGTCGTCTCTGGTACGCTTAATGCCAATATCGTAACCGTTGGCAACGGCCTGACGGTGAACAACTCCGACATAACGGTTGCTGGAGGTGGCATCCACGTGCAGGGCGAAGCCGAACTTGGCTCGGTCAAGACCACCACCATCGTTCCCGGCACGGGCAGCGGCGGCGTCCTTGAAGTTGACGGCCAACTCGTTACCAAAGGCTGGGGCATTATGGCCAACGGCGACAGCGGCATTGTGGGCAATCTCACTGTCAGCGGCGCTGCTTACGCCGATGGGCTGCACGCCGACAAGGTGCTGCGTCTTGATAAGGAGGACGTGGGCGCGATGCTGGTACACGTGTTCCACGGCATACGGCAGAGCCTGCCCACAGATTACACGGCGGCGACACTGCCGCTGACGCCTAAGACGCGCACTGACGGCGTTGCGGACATCATCTACGTGCGCGAGAAGAAGCGCTTTTACGCCTTTTGGGAGGAGCAAAAAGCCTACGCCGAGCGCTTTGACGGAGATGCTGAATACAACATCATCACCAACAATAAGCCGACCACCGCGAGGACTGACCGCACATGGCGGTGGGGCGCAGACACCTACAAATACGACACCGAGGCATATATCAGCGCGTACAATGGCAATGGCAAAGACACATACGGCGCAGACCTCGTATGCGTAACGGATGCAGGCAAGGCACTGTTTATTAAGATGTGGCGTGACGCAATTTACCGTCCGATGATGGGTGGCGGCAGAGGAGGATATATATCGGACAGCGGCGTACAAGGCTCTTGGTATGGCACATGTGATGACCTCGGTAATTGTTATGTTAAAGACAGCTCGCATTTCCAGCTTGACTACGGTGGATATTATCCTGAATGGCATGAAACACCGGGCTTCTTTATCAACGGCATTACTGGAATATCCTATGCCGAAGCAAGGCAGATATATGACATGCGAACTTGCGGACCTTATCCAAGGCCGCTATACGAGACTAACGCGATACGCACCAATATGATGTGCGATTATGCAGCGTATGTCGGCGGCAGTCAGAATGGCCGAGGAATAAATACTGCGCAAGTTTTTTCTTCCTACGATGTGCAGGTAATTCGTGTTGCAGCAGGTCTGCGTGGACAACGACCTACTGGGGCGTGCTGGATTAGAGGTGTGTTTAGCTTCTATAATGCCAGCAGCTTACAGGAGGTCATCGGCGCGGTGCAGGTGGAAAAGCAGGGCGATGTAGCTTTTAACAGCATCTTTTCGCCGTTCAAATCAAAGCTGAAATACCTGTGGATTTCGGACTTGTACGTATCGCTGACCAAGACATTTGCGCAGGCAAACAACATCAATGTCGATTGCCTGCGCTATCTTGTGGAAAAGAGCCGAGCTACAGCTGCCAAGCCTATAAGCGTGACGCTGCATGCAGACGTGTTTGCGGTTCTGCCCGAAGATATTCTGACATTAGCCGAGACGAAATATGTAACATTTGTAAGCGCATAAACACAAACAATTATGATACAATACAACAACCATCGAATTACGAGCGATAGCGGCAAGTACGTGCGCCGCATCTCGGACGGCTTGACGGCCACAGCCATAGCCGCAATGACATACAACGCGGACGACTACGAGGAAGTGGACGAAATGCCCGTGACCGTTGACGAGTCAGCCTACAAGGCTGCGGTCGAGCGTCTTATCCGCGAGCGATACACCGTTGCGGACGAGCTGGGCATCCTTCGCCAGCGCGACACAAAGCCCGAAGAATTTGCCGAGTACAACGACTTTGCCGAAGCCTGCAAGGCCGAAGCACGCGCCGAAATCGCCGCTGTGGCTGACGAAGCTAACGGAAAGTAAAATAACGCAGTCGTTTATTTTAGCTTTGGCGATTAAAGTAAAATATTCCAAGTGGGTAAGCTAAGTGGGTAAGCTAAGTGGGTAAGCTAAGTGAATAAGACCTGCATTATTCCCATCGCTCCCATTCTTCTCTCAAACCGCGAACAAAAACTCGCTGACAGACAAAGCATTATAAGTAACGTGGATTTTCCGCGCAAATAAAACATCTTATGTTCAAATTCACAATCAACGCAAAAGATTTAGGCGTAATCCAAACGCTCGATAAAATCGCAAGCAGCAGCCTCAACAAAACACTGACTGCACAAGCCTCCTTGCTATTGGAGGTTGATGACAACCAAACAATGCGCCTTACGGCTTCTAATGCCGAAGCGCGTATAACCGCAACTCTGCATCCGACAGAAGTTGACGGAAACGGCAAGATATGTGTTGACCCGAAAAAACTCGGCGCACTCGTCCGCGCTATCGGCGAAATGCCAATGACGATAACGTATGACGATACAAATATGGTGGAAATAACCACACCCAACGGCAAGTATGGACTAAACGCTTATGACGCAGCAATCTATCCGCAAGCGGTCAACGCCGCAGGGACGACATACAAAGTCCTCACCGAAGACATCGCTCGCGGCATCAAGGCAACCGCCTTTGCAGCCGCTACGGAAGCCGATTACCACGCTCAACTACAAGGCGTGCAAATAGCCTTCGGCGACTCGTCTCTGACATTCACGGCTACGGATACACGCTTATTGGCGCAATTATCCATTACCGATTTTACGAGCATTAAAACCGCCGCTGTCGTAATCCCGACAAGATACGCACAGATGATGGCGGATATATGCAACTGCGAAAACGGCGAAGCATCCATAACAATAGCCGAAAAGTCCGTCACACTCAAAACGGCAACGGTCGAATTTACCTCCGCGCTTATTGCCGGAAATTACCCCGATGCCAATCGCGTATTCCCCAACGAAACCAAAACCGAAGCGCGAGTTGATGCCGCAACACTGCGCACAACGCTTTCGCGCGTGGCTATTTTGGCCAACGACCGCATCCCGAGTATTCACTTATCCGTTGACACTAACGGCCAAATACACGTCTCTACGAGGGATAAGGACACATCGCAAGATGCCTCCGAACTGATATACGGCACGACAAACCACGAACTTGACATTGACTTCGCATACAAAAACCTTGCTTGCGCATTAAGCGCATTTGCAGGCGAATTAGTATTGCGTGCCAATGACGCATCACACCCGATATTGTTAGTCCCTGCCTTAAAGGCCGATAAAACAATATACCGCGTATTGGTTATGCCGATGCGTGTTGACTAATACAAAGTAAGTACGATTTCTTCATAGTGAACTGAATTGTTTGGATTTTATTATTCCGTCGGCTGGTTCGCGAGAATAGGCTGACTTCACGCCGCAGTGACGAAGCGACAGCGGTCGTCCGATAGGCTCGCGACCTATCTGCGGCACAACTAAGCAATCGCAGATAGTGTTCTATTTGGACAAAAAGACCGGCACGGCGGCAATGCCAAGCGCCCGACCCGTGAGGGTGTAAGCGCCCAAACCGCTATGGCCGCATCGTCTAAGCAAGACGCCCCGTTTCTTAGGACTGTTTTTCGGGGAAATGCAGGGTCGTATCCTGTTGCGGCTTCCAATCACCACTAACTTAAATAATTATGATAGACGAAAACGTTTACCGCAAAGAGGGGCGGCGCTACGTTCCTTTTGGTCGAGTAGTCAATATGGACTACTTTAATGACGGCATCTGGTATATTCGCCACCGCCCAAGCGTAAAAAGTTATACGAATATGGAGTATCTGACGGGCGTCTACCGCGTATGCGGCGCAAAGGACTTGTCTATTGACGTCCTTGCAGGAATGGAAAACATCGCAAACGACATCGCCCATTCGTCCGAAATGGTCAATCTGACATCTAAGGGCTATTCGGTTATGGACATCATTCGCTTGACCATAACCCAAATCATCAATCGACAACAACCAAAAAAATGAAAAAAATGACAGAAACCGAAAAGACCAAGGAGGCAATACGGCTTCACGTCTTAATCAGCGAGTGTTATACAGTGGAGCTAATAGACAATCCCACGCACGTAGATATAACTATTGAGGGAAGTATCTCGGAAGATGGCGATAAACAAAAACAAAGGACGCTGCTTGTAAACAGCGATGAGACTTTGGCACGAGATGTCCGCGACGCTGTTATTCGTTATCGGCAACGTCTGATCTCCCAAATAAACGAATTGCAAGATGCTCAGGTTTAACATAGACGACTACCTACGCCACCAAAAATACTGCGCAACAGAAAATCGTTATAGAACCATAGAAAAAGCCATAAAGGTCATAAAGGAACTTCAATGGGAAGATGAGGATGAATACGACTATGACAACACGGGCGGAAATAGCGATTCTAACGGATATATTGGCCGTCCCGAATACGTCAAATGCCTGCAAGGCCGTCTTAACGAATTAAAACAAAAATGGATTATGGCGCAACGCGGTCGGTAATGGCGTATAATCGAAGATTGGATGCCAAGCAAACCGCAAGCGAAAGTTACAGTCAACACAGACAAACCGCAAATAATAGCGATAGTATGAAGATAAAAAAACCAAAAATATGGAACGATACATAGTTATTGCTAATTATTACGATTGTTACGGACTAAAAGATCACTCTTATTGGGTGGTTGATGAAACAACACCGTTCTACGAGGCGAAAGACACGGTCGGCAAGGTACATATACTTGTACCGCTAATCAAACAAGACGCTGCCGATGCCGGCATTACCGAAGTCTGCATCCACGTCTACGAACTCGGCAAAGAAGTGACTGATAAATTCTTAAAAGATATGAGATGAAAGCATACATCATACTCGAAATATCACACGGCATAGCCGGCTGGCAAAATCTTAGGAGGGATACGCAAGACTCTCAATGCGATACGCAAAGACGAGTATTACCGCAAACAATACCCCGAAATCCGCGTGTATAAGTATCTCGAATCAAAAAAACCATACAAACTAATAAAAACAATAAAATGGAGTTTACAATAGGATATGTTTGCGGAATTGCTGTGTGCTTCGCAGTCTATGCAATCATACGCATCGCTGTCAAAGACAGCAATAAAGTCAAAGACAAAGAGACGAGCAAAAGCGACAAAGCAAACAACGACAACGAAGCCAAATACACATTTACACTGCTGGACATCACGAAAATGACACTTGAAGATGTTATTAATCGAAAGAAGTACTTAGAGACAGTTGTTATGTGTATGCGGTTGTTGGATATTGATGCCGAGAGTATACCATGTATCCGCATGAACATACCCTTCTTTAATTCACACGCAAAAATGGATTGCCTCAAAAGGGACCAAGTGTTGCTTTATACCGAAGATGCCACATTCAAAAAATACTTTCTTGACGCGATATACAAGTTCGTGCAAGACTACAAACAAAACATCGAATCAAAACAAGACAATCAACCCACTAATAAATCAGACGACAACCAATGAATACAGAACAAAAAGATAGACAAATATTAGAGATTGGGCGTTTGCACCTCGCCCTTTCCAAATGCGCTGCGCTTGAACTCGAAAGCACAAGGATAAGCGAAGTCAACATCGAGTATTCGGACGAGGATGGCGATGACAACTGGGCGAATATTTCAATCGAGACAGACGACATCGCGCAACAAGAAATCCATGACGCCCTTATCCGCTACAAACAACGTCTGCAATTAAAACTGAACAATTATGAAATTGGTCTTGTCCTAATCAAGCGCGAAAATAACTGAAAACGTCTGCAAATCAGATTAAAAGAGATGAAAGATGAACAAACTAAACGGCATTGTCCTTGACGGCAAATTCTACGAGGTTGTGAACAAAGATTTCCTTGGCTGTCAAGGATGTGCATTCAGCAACACGAGCTGCAAAGTCGTATGCCTGAGTTTTGAGGGCGATGTTATCTTCCGCCTCAATCAAAAAATCACCGACAAAATAAACGGCAATGGAAGTAGACAAGACTAAGATGATCGAGCTGCTTGTGGCGATGTGTTCCCGCGCGATTGTCCGCGGCCCGAAAAAGCGGCGGACGAAAATCAAAAAACTGCTTAAACAACTGAAAAAATAAAACAACCAATGAAAACGAAACAGACCTGTGTTGTATACGCCTGTAGATCACCTGAAACGAACCGCGTAGATGCTGCGAGTTTCGCGTGTGAACTTGCTGCCATAGCCGATGAACGCGGCTACATATTTGCTCGCTTGCCTTTTATAGAACCCACAAGCGATGTGAAGCGCCCTATCCTGTCGGAGTGTCTGCAATACTGCGAGGCTCACCACGTTGATACGCTTATCGTTCCCGAACTTTCATGCCTTGGACGTTCAGCCTCTGAGATGCTGGAAACCGTTAAACGGCTTACGGGTGCAGGGGTGAACATCTATTTTCGGAAAGAGAATTTCAGTACACTAAATGAAGAAGGAGCAATAGGATCTATGCTTCCCTTATTCATTTCCGTCAATGCTGCTGTTGCCCAAATGGAACGCGAAGCCCCACGTCTACCCTATGCAACCAACTCCAAATAAGCCTGTTCAAACCTGCTTAACTACTTAAACGACTGAAACAATAACTTATTCGGAAACTCCAAACAACTAACACGAATGAATAAACTAATTACTTGGCTTACAACATCCAATCGCCACCTGCACCTGCTCGGCGGCGCCCTTATCGGCTTATTTGCCGACGGCCTTTATTGCGCCGCTTACGCCGTTATCCTCTCCGCTTCGGCACTGGAATTTAAGGACATCCGTTGGGGCGGCAAATGGGACTGGATAGACTGGCTGATAACTATCCTCGGCGGAACTCTCGGCTTCGGCCTGCAAACGCTAATCTTAGCACTGATAGGGATATGAGAGAATACACTCAAATCATCGGCAGCGGCGCAAAAAGAATGCGGCACGGCTCATATTGCTGCATTTATACGGACAATCACGGACGCACGCGCAGTGGACGCATTCGCTATGGCATTCGTGCCGAAATTCAGACGGCTAACGCAGGAGGATGTGTCCGCCTGCGCAAATGATTCAAGTCCCGAAAAGACGCAGAGAATTGGCTCGGCGCGGTAGCCGACCGCCAACGCTTACAAGATATGGGCATAGCAACTAAATACTAAACCAACAATACAATGAAAGTCAAAATCAAGAAAACAAACAAATCAGCCGTAGTTCCGGCATACGCTTCTACTGGCGCAAGCGGACTTGACCTTACGGCTATCGACCTCCAAATTTTAGAGCCTGGTCAACGCGCTTTATTATACACGGGCATAAGTGTTGAACTTCCGCAAGGTTACGGTGCTTTCGTTATGGGACGCAGCGGCAACACAATCAAGCGAGGCTTATTAGTCGCGCTCGGACTCATAGACAGCGACTATCGCGGCGAAATAGGCGTAATGGCATTCAACACCACCGACAAAAAGATGATAATACAGCAAGGCGACCGCATTGCGCAACTCGTGATAATGCCGACGCCGCAAATCGACTTAGAAGAAGTTGATGAACTTAGCGATACACAACGCGGAAACGACGGTTTCGGTTCAACAGGAAGATAAGATGAAACAGCTCAAAACAATTCTCGACATAGCGCTAAACGCTATCGCAATAATCCTTATGTTGCCGTTCAAGGCACTGCAATTCCTCGGCGAAGCTGCTGTTTTAGGTATTTACCACGGCACACGCTGGATTTCAAACAAACTCAAATAATACAAACAATGACGGAACTTGAAAAATTCATACTGCACAGCATCGCACGGCACGAAAACGAAGCCGCGCAGCAACAACAAGACGAGTGTTACGCCCCTACATTCGATGTTTGGGTGGACATCAAGGGCGAGTTCGATGCCGCTATTCAACACCTTATCGAGCAAGGCTATATCGAAGAATTGTACCTTTGGGGTAATGAATACGGCTTTCGCTTAAAGAACCGCGACAATGGACACGATAACGATAAATCGGGAAACGGTTAACGACCCGACATTCCGTTCTCCCGAAAGGTTGCGGATATGGCTCGCGTTGCTGTTTGCCGCTGACGAAAACGGCGAGGTACTGATAAAATGCAGAACTTTTGCCCTTGAAAACGGCGTTACATATAAGCAAGTTCGCACAGCGCTTGATGCTTTCGAGCAATGCGGTAAAATCACACGAGGGGCGCACCAAAGGGCGCACTTAGGGGCGCACCTAACAATATGTGACATAGAGCAATACAAAGGAACGGGGCGCAGTCAGGGGCGCACTAAGGGGCGCAGTCAAGGGCACACCATTACATCCAAAATCTCAACTAATACTTTAAGTGTTGACGCCGATTTTGTCGCCCCCGAATTTGCCGAGCCGTGGCAACTTTGGCTCGATTACCGCAAGGAAACCAAACGCCCGTACAAATCGGAAAAATCGGAACGCATCGGATACGAACAATTAATCAAGAAGTCCAACAACGACCCGAAGCAAGCACTGGAAATCGTCAAAAACACGATTGCCAACGGCTATCAAGGTTTATTCGCCCTCAAAGATGAACGAAAAGACAAACGCAATAATTCCGCTGTCCGAAGCGGCGATGACCGCTATGCAGCATTGGAACGCGCAGCCGCTACAATACTATGCAGCAATGACGCCTACGGATGTTCCGGCAATGGTCAAGGCTGATACGCCGAACCTTTGGGTAATTCGCAATCACCTCGGCCGCGTCAAAGCAATAGCGATTCTCGTAAACGCACTTGTGCAAACGGCACGGCTTATCAACGTCGAGAACAATCTTACAGAGGCGCAAATCGGCGAACTCGCCAACGACATCCTCGATGAATACGGTTTTCTCAAGCCCGTTGAGGTCAAGGCCGTACTCAAACGCGGTTTGCGCTCTAAAATATTCGGTCGGTTGGATTATAACATAGTTATTGAGTGGTTCGATGACTATGTGTGCGAACGGACAAGCGTTGCAATGGACATCTCCGACCAAGCCGAAACGCAAGCGCAAAATAAGCCCAATACAGACACTTCGGCGGTCGGGTGGGAAGAATATCTGTTATTGCTCAAAGAACGCGCCAAACGCGGCGAGAAAGCTGCACAAGATATTCTTGCAGAAGTGTCTGACGGAAATAAACCAATAGTAGAACTCGGCGAACGTATGGACGCCCGAAAGAAAGAAATAGAGTTTCAGCAATGGAAAATGAAGTACACAAAACAAAAGCAAAATCGAGAATAGTAAAACCGAACTATCACAATGCCCTCGGATTCCATTTCAGCAAATTTGAAATGGACTTCGTGGATAGAGCAATCCGTAATTCAGACCGTTTTATGCAACGGTTCGGCAAAGGTAGATCCGCGCGCGACATCGGCGCTGACGTCTCATTCCGCCGCAACCGCAACTATATAACACAACATACCGACCATGAACAAAAAAATGATAACTGACAAAATCGAGGTGTCCGCCGTTAAGTTGACGGACATCGACCTATTGCGTCGAGCGGCATCTGTAACAATCGGACACGAAAGTCAGATAACGCTTGAACGCGCCTACGCCCTCGGACACAGCCTTATGCGCACCCAATTATTCTGGGTCGAGTGCAAAAACATCCCCCTATTCGTAGCATCGCAACTCGTGCGTTCTCACGTGGGAGTGCAATTCTTCCAGCGCTCCAAACGCACTGACCGTGGCGGCGCTGACTTCGAGGATATATGCACCAACATCAGCGGCTACCTCGAAGCCGCCGCCGAATGCGACGACTCGGAACTCCAACACCAAGCTCTCGCAAAGGCCGCAACGGACATCCGCACTATGCCCGAGGAGTTCGACCGATATTCACCCACCGACTTATCGTTCCTTATCAACGCGGAAGCTCTTATAAATATGGCGCATAAACGCTTGTGCTTCAAGGCTTCCGACCTCACGACTTACGTTGTGGGATTGATAAACCGCAAAGTCGGCGCTGTTGACCGCGATTTAGCACGACACCTCGTGCCGCAATGCGTCTATCGAAACGGCCTTTGCTCCGAACACCCCTCTTGCGGCTTCGTTGCTTCGGATAACGGCCAAATCTTCCTAAATAAATACACACAAGTCTATGGGCGCGACAAAAAGGCTTGAAGACCGCATTGTCGAAACGGTTTGCGGATGCTACGGATACACATTGGAAGAGCTGCGACAACCTAACGGCTCACATATTCGCAGCATCGCCCGTAAGATGCTGGCTTACGTCTTGTATAAGTTCACTCCGCATACCCATCAGTGGATCGGACTTTATATCAGACGGTCGGGACAGTTTGTCAACGACGGCATAGCCCAAACGGAATGGGAAATTAACCATATCCGCACCGCACGCGAGAATTACGAACATATTATAGACACACTCAATCTCACCAAAGAAGATGAAATTAACTGGCAAGATAACTAAGGCCTTCCCCGAAGTTAAGGGAATGACCAAAACCAACAACCTATGGCGCAAGCGCGAGTACATCGTTACCTATGACGAGACAAACACGAAATACCCGAAAGCAATACTTTTCGCAGTGATGAATGACCGCATCGACACGCTCAATATTCAAGAGGGCGGCGTTTACGAACTGGACATAGACTTCGAGACAAAGGAGTATAACGGTCGTTGGTGGATGTCGGCGTCCGTTTGGCGTGCAACACTGCAAGTCGGCGCTCCGCAAGCACAAGTCCAAACACCGCCGCCTGCACCTATTGCTCCGCATCCGCCTATCGGCGTTGCGCCCCTGCAACCTGCATCAGACCCTAACGGCGAAAATCTCCCGTTCTAAACGGCGCTCGGCTTGTTCATACAAGCCATATACCGCCATATCTTTGTCGCCGTGTCATCGCAATCTTCGTCCGCAAAGTAGAAGTTATATGCCGCTACCAATATTTGGCTGTCGTCAAGGTCGCCGCGCATATCGTGCCACATGGCGTTAAAGGCCACGTATTTGTCCCATTGGGTTACGCCTTCGGGAAAATCAAGGCCGCGCGTTGCATCCTCTATTTGCGCCACAGACCAATAAGCACCACGCCGCGTATTTCCGCCTTTGTCGGTACTGCACATTTGCCCCACATCATACGTCGCAAAGGTTTCGTTGTAATGCTGTCCGTAAAGGATACCGCACTGTTGGCGCATAAATGCCCAATAGACTTCCTTGTTGACGTCTTTGACGTACTGCAAAAGGCTGTCAACGGATTTCACGGATTTTTCCATCGCGGCGTCATTCCAAACACCGTTGCGGCGTGCTTCGATTATTAAGTCATTGTACTTCATTGTTTTTATTGTTTCGGTCAGCAACCCGGGCAACCTCCGTTAAACTTCGGCAGCGGTTTATATCCGCCATCAGAAGTGGTAGGCTGTTCGGGTTGCGTTGTTTTTACTTGTTTAGTTTTTGCCATAACCAGTTATATATTCGCTGTAAGATTATCAGTGGTAGCCCCAGCCAAAACGACGCATAGGCCGCAAGTAGGGCAAGAGCAATAGCGGCGAACACATCATATCCGCAAAGGAGCAAGACTGCGAGTGTTCCCCACATAGTCGTACACTTAGGACACTGCGCAATTCTAAGCGCGGTCTTGGCGATTTCCTCGGCCAAGCCTAAGTGCTGCGCCAAAAGCGAACAGAGAGCCGCCACTATTGCTACCCACACCATAACAAACGATTTAGGACGCAGCCGTTGTTAAGGTCAACGGCGTCTCACTCACAAACGAGCGCGAGCATTGATTTCCGCACGTTGCGGCAACGGCATTGACGGTCGCGCCTTGCGTCAGCGTCAGATTCGGCGTTGTTGTCGAGTACACGGGAATAGTGAAATCTTGCGACAACGGCTGTTGCTTAGTACATCCGCATCCGCCCTTGCACGCTACATAGGATATTATACCCTCGACGTGAAGTGTCATAACGTACTGATTAGTGCCGACGTTGCTAACGGATTTAACGCTGAAACGCGGATTAAAGACGGGCGTCTGCTCTACGCAAGTGCTGAAACATAGACGTTGTGTGATGTTCACCTGCACAAAGTACGGCGAAGCCACCGACCCGACGGCCAATACAGGCGTAATGGACGCAGGCTGGATTTTGTTTTGATTGCAATTACAAGCCATAATACATTGCTTTGAAGTTTCGGCCACTACTGATTGTTATTTGTGTCCGCGCCGTGGTCGTTAGGCTCGGATTTATCGTTTCCACCGAGATTGTAAAGTGCCGAATGTATCTCAACCGTCAACTTATACAGGTCGGTGATGTTGTCGTTTATCGTTTCCAGCGCAAAAGCCATTTGCTCGAAGATATTGCGCGGTCTGCGCTGCTGTTGCTTATCGTTTGTTTGTTCGCTCATTTGCTTTTTAAGTAGTTAATTAAAAAGAAGTTGTCTTTGTATTTCTTTAATGCCCCCGTCAGCCTCTCGGCGGTTATAGCTATGCCTTGCGTGCGTTTTTCGTCCACAAAAAGATAGAAGGCCTTTGCGAAATTTTCCGCATCTTCGGCGCTGTCGGCATACACGGGAATGGTTACATTATACTGCTGCATCGGTAGGTGGTGTTAGGGGTGGAATATCGTTTGTAGGTGGCACTATCGGCGTCATTGGCTGACCCGACCGCGCTTGCCTTATGAAGTTCCACGCGTTCATTAGGTCATTCTGATTCTCTTTGACCCAGCCGAAGATACTGCCCACGGCTTGTTGCGCCTGCTGTATCATTGTCGGCTTTTCTATCGGGAAGTCGGGTAGCTCCCCAACGCCCTCGGCAAGAAAGTCATACAACTCTTTGGCTCGTTTGACATCCCCGTTTACGGCCTGCAAACAGGACATCTTCATAGCCATCTTGGATGTGGGGTTAATCATTTTATAATCAATCTTTTTGCGAAAGAGCATATATTATGGTGTGTGGGAAAATCGGGCGACACGGGCGACCGGATTCTCACCGAGTGCGCCCATGCCTCCCTTGTCGTGCCTAACCCTCACAAGTGTCGCATCCGCATAAGCGACTGCCGCTTACACGAGCAACGCGCAGATAGTTGCATCCGCCTATTGCGGAGTTTACGCCGCTATTGCCGTTCATCGCGTAAGCCAATGCCTCTGCCGTGGCAAGCGCGTTGGCAGCGGCTGTTCCGCCCGTGCCGAGTGCACTCGAGTTATTGCGCAGCGTCTGCTGGACGTCAACATCAATGCTGTCGCGGCGGTTGGCCTCACGGCTTACAACGTCAGCCAACAGCGAGAGTGTCTTGGAGTTGGCTTCCGACTGATTTTCAGCACCGCGAGCGCGTGCCTTGGATGCTTGGTTTAGCCCCCAAAGTCCGGCAGCGGCAAGCAAGAGAGCGCCACCGCCCAAACCTGCGGCAAGACCCACTCCCGTCACGGCTGTACCGTGCGAGTCTCGGCGTCCGCAATAGCCGCCGTAGTACGGCTCGTAGAAGTTGCCTGCACGTGATGTCCGCGCGGTATCCCACATAGCGAGGTCGCCCGAAGTTATAAAATTGTTTTCCATAGCGAGATTTTTTAAGTGCGGTCAACATTGACCTCACGCTGCAAAGGTAGCGCACTCTTAACGCGTGGTCAATTACTCGTTTCCAACCACTTTCGCACCTTATTCCTCACTATTTCGTAATTGTTTCTCATAAGCGGATTGCCGCGCAAGCGTTCCTCAAAGGCTGTAAGCGCGTAATGTACATTCCGTTCGGTGACATGCAAATGTGCGGCTATGCGCGATACATATATACCCATATCGTGTATAACCTTAATCGCGATATGCCGAGCATCCACTGTTTCGCGCATCCGTGATTTGGATTGTATTTCAGTCTCGCTTATCTCGGTTGCGTCTGCTGTTGCTGCTATCACCGCATTAATTATTTCTGCGTTCGTCATTATCAATGTGTTAAATAGCGGACGCGGCACAAACAAAGGCGCAGCGCCCTGCGTTAAGGAATTACACACATAGTCTTAGTTGGTATAATGTGGGTAAGCCCTATGACGCAAAGCGCTGCGTTGTGGGGTTTATTCGTTAAATGTCAGCGGTAACCCATTGTTTGGTTGTTTCGTCAAACTTATAGATGCCCGTGGCATCCACTTTTAGCCCGAAGTTGCCTGCTCTCATCACAAGTTTGCCCTCCTTGCAGAGGAACGTTGTAGTTCCCCACGTGAAACGCACTCCGTCATTACCTATGTTGTTGCCGGGAGACTCTCCGTAGCGCCCGTAGCCTTTGACGTTCAGCGTTGACGGCGTAAGCTGCTCCGTAAAACTGCTCGTGGGTATGGTCGCGGCTGTGGTCGCAAGGATTATCGCGTATGTCCCGGCACTGCTTACAACTTCGCTAAACGAACAGGCCGCACGATACGAATCGCCGTTCTTGGTTAATTGCAACATGCGCTCTTTGTATAGCTGACCGTCTCGCGTAATTCGCGCAACGACAGCACCGGACATAATAGTGTCGGGCATCGGTATATCAAGGGTTATGGACGCCGAAATGGCCGAACCCGCCGTGAGCGGCTGGTCGCCGACCGCAATAGTCGTAAGCGTTTTATTATCAAGGTATGCTCCATCGGGCAATGCGATTGACCCCATATCACCTGAGTTTTCCACTCGCTTATATGAGACTGATACGGTCTTAGTCTGATTGAGGCTTACACTGCTTTGGCTCTCACTCGTAACATCGTCCCCGATGCTCTGATTGGTGATACGCAACAGGGTGTCGCCCGTATCGATGTCTTGCAGTTTCAGCCCTTCATCGTCCAGAATGACGTTCTTGCCTACTTCCATAGTGTTTACTCCGAAACGGACGGTGTTATTGGCGGCGTAGGCCGTGCCGTCGGCTCGCACAAGAAATTTGGCCGCATTGGCCGATGCCGTGGGCTTGGCGGCATCTTCCATAACACCGCCTGCCCATAGCATAATAGTGCCGTCGCCGCCCCAAAGGCCGTTTATGCCTGCCCTGACGGTATAACCGCTTGTCGTCTTTTCGCCGACTTGTATCAAGGATGACAGTACCAAACCACCGCTTACCGTTGTGCTTTGTCCCAACGCCTTGGTGATATAGTCCATATCGGTTACGCGGTCGGCGCTGTCATGATTGTTGGGGCACCACGCTGTCGCTTTCTTGCCTTTTTCTATCTTGGGCTGCGAGATGTATACCGTGCCGTTGCGCTGCAGATACACTTGCATAAATACCGCTGTGGCATTTGCGGCTGCCGTAAAGGTTTGCTCTACATACACCCATTCGCCTTTGATGAGTTTGGGTTTAATCTGCATATAGACAAGTCCTGCGTTTGCATATTCCGCCGTAGTCGAGCCGACAATCATATCGACGTTATAATCTATTGACGTTAAGTCATCACAACGCACATACGCGCTTGCAGTAAATTGCTCTCCGGGCTTTGCAGTCAACGTGTCGGGCGTGTACCAATTAAACTGTACCATGCCGTAATATTTATCGGACGTGTTTCCGCTCGCGCTGAGTTTTACGCTGTTGTATCCGTTGTGCTTGTATGCCTTATCGGTTATTACGGTCGCAATATTGCCGTGGCTCGTCCATCCTTTGCCGCCGCCCTCAAATGCGGAGTTATACAGCATATTCTCGCCGACATACGGAGCATTGTCGTATACATAGTCACCTATGCTTTGGTCGCCGACTTTACTCGTTACTTCAAGCGTGCAATTTGTCGTTATCTTGCCGTCCAGCATTTCCAGATACTGGTCATCCTTATTGCCGATAAAGAAGCGCGGTTTGCCGCCGTAAACGCCCGTTTGCCGCCCGACATAGAAATACTCCACTCCGACTGCATCGACGCTGTTAAGCCCCTCCAAATAGCGCTCATAGCCGCCGCCGATAACGTCTCGAACTTTGACGTACTGACGCTCGGCATTGGTATAGTTGCCGTATTGTACAAGCGTGTCGCCCGCACTCGGAATGCCCGTGCCGTTGGTGATTGTCCCAGATAGGGTCAGATTGTCCAACCCTACGGCTGTCACTTTGCGCTTATAGACCTTGACCGCATTATTCTGCGCATCATAGCGCGTGCAATAGGCTACATCGCCAACCTCAAAAAGATTGGCCACACTGCCGCTTCGCTGGTCAAAGTAGCATATGTAATCGCTGCCGCTCTTGACCACGGAGTATACTTCCATATTGGCCGCACTTTCTATGATTGTACCGCCACGCGCCGTTATTTGATTGATAACAAGTGTGTTAACCTTTAATTCTCGCCGCGTTACAATATTGTCGGCCTCTAAAACCCATTCGCCGTTGGCGTTTTTATAAAAACCCCAGCCCGTGCCGTCAACGTTGCCCTTGCGAAAGTCGTCGCTCGTAAGCAAGGAGGCAAATTGTGTCGGCGAAATGCTTATGTCGCGTACACCGTCTTTACGCAGATAGAGTTTATCTCCTATGGCGCGTACAATCTGTTCGGTATTACCCAACGACCCGAGACGTTTCTGTATCTCATCCACGCTGTCGCTTAGCATTGCCACACTGCTTGCCGAAGTCTCGTATTTGTCGCTCAACACAATCTCTAAATCGGGCAACGGACTGCCGTCAACGTTAAAGGTCTTGGTGATGCTCTGTATGTACAGCGTCTCATACGACTTGTCGATTATCAGCTTGGGGTCGCGCAAACGCAACGTGCATCCCTCGCAGATTTTGTCGAACAATACGTCTGCTTGGCCGTACTCATTCATCTTAACCTTGTCAGTCGTTATAACCCACGTGGGCTTAGTATTGGCCGTATCTTTGAGTTTTTCTTCCTTGTATTGACGTAGCCGCTTTTCCGCCCATAGGGTGTAGTCGTGCGTCATCTCCGTGCCGATAAACACAAAGTGGTCGCCTGCCTTGCCTTGCTGTTTTGTGTTCGGGATGTACATCCCCGTACTCTCTAAGTCTGCATCACTCTTGGCCAGCGTTATGCGCCAATGACTCGATACGCCGTTTAGGGTCTTACTCGTATCGTAAACGGGGTACTTGGTTATCACAAATTCGTAGTCATCGCTGATAGCCAGCGCCCCGTCCGTGAACATCATCTTGGCTTCGCTGCCCGTTCTGTCGCCTAATATGGGTTTCCATACGCGCTCGGAATATTCAGTGTCCGATTCGCCCGTTTGTTTGGTGCTGCCCCAAATGTTCTTAACCCATACGTCAAAGGTGTTGCCCCAACCGTTATCGGCATCGTCGGCTATGGTGAGCTGTCCGCTCGTAATACCGACATCTACGGTTATGGCCTTGTCTTTAACCAACGAGGTTACGGACACGGTACATTCATAGTACCACTCGCCTGCGGTCAATCCGCCTGCGCTATGTTCTGCACCGCCGCCCGCTGGATAACACTTTATTACATAATCTGTTATCTGTGCGCTTGTGGCTATATTGAGGTCTGCCGCCTTGTCGTCCCAGTCTCTTAGTAATGCGTACAAGGTCGAGTCTCTTACTCGTACCACCTTGGGCGTAATTTCCAAATTGGCGGTCTTGCCCTGCGGTACGCTAAATGTGCCGTTGCTGCGTATCATGACGCTCTTGGTCGCTGTGGCGGGCAGGTCGCTTAGGGTTACGCTTTTGGGGTCGCTTAGGTTTACAAGCTGCGCTTCGGCCTTGGCAGCGTCTTTATAGTCGTCTGTCGTTACTTGCTCGATGTAGACGGCTTCATCTATGCGCCCGTAAGGGTCTACAATTATGCCTTGTATGGTCGGGTATATGTCGGTGGCGTTTTCCAGCCCGTGCCACAGCTCTCCGTATTTTTCTATGCTTTCATCGTCTTTGACGTACTCCACGGGGTCGAATTTGGTGTCTGTATGGCCTTTCTTGTATGCCCAATCGCTCTCGCCGCGCGTTGCGTCATAAGTCTCTACGGATATGGCTTTTTTTGTACTCTTGTCGATTATGGCTTTGCCGTTTAGGTCGGTCAGCTGTCGGTTTCCATTGGTTTTCCAGCCCTGCACGTAACAACGGAAGTTATAGTCCATAAGCGCGTCAAAGGTCATATTGGCCAATTCGGGTATCCAGTCAGGGTCGGGACGATAGTCGGGATTGCCGCTGTCAATATCCTTAAAGTAACGCAACGGAAGATTATTCTCTCCACCGCGCCCTAATAGGATATTGTATAGACTATCATCCTGCACTTGCCGCTCTATTTTCAGCAGGCCGCCGTCAAAACCGTATTGGAAAATATGGTCTAATTCGGTGGCGGCATAGCCCACCTTGATAACATAGCGCTCGCCGCCTTTTGCGTAATTGTCGTTGTCGCTTGCGGCTTCGATCGTCCAGCGTACGCCGTAAAGTTCATAGATTTTGGTTATTACATCCCAAATGTGCGAGTAGCTGATACTTACGGTTACGGCGTCTGTGTGTTTAGCGGCTTCGGTAGTGTTTACATCTACCTTAATTTGTTCGCCGAAGTTGCGCTGCAATACCTGCCCGAGTAGGTCGCAAAAGTCTTTAAGGCCAAGCGAAACACTGGCAAGATACTTATCCGCAACGGCTGTCCCCGTGTCGGTGGGCTGTATCGTGGTGAAGTATTTGCGCTTCAACTGATATATCGCCCAGTGATGAAAGGTCATTTCCCCCGAAACGTCAAACGCGGTGTTTCCCTTGCTTAGCCCAGGCTCTCGCAACGGCATTATATATTTTTCGCCGCGATACTCCAATTCCCAATCATACGGCACAATCGGCTCGTCTGACTGATAATTTATTGACGCTGTCGCGGTTATGGTTTTTTCTCCCATATCCGCGCAACTAACCTTGATTTCGCCCGTCAGCGCTATATCGGCAGGCAGTGTTATTATCTTGACTTGCTCCATTATTTATTTTGCGCGTGTTACCTCTACGTATGAGTTGGAATTTTCGCGAAGGTTGAATGTCATATACTCCACCTTGCCCTCGGCTACGGTAGAAGTATAGGTTATCGGCATGGGGGTATCTTCATCTGCCCCTTGGCTGTCGGTAACTTTGCCCGTGTCATCTTTTATCACCCAATAAGGCGCGTTACCAAAGGCTTGTGTTGTGCCGCTTACACTATCGCCTTTGCACAGTGGAATTGTTATCATACGCACTTTGTCGTGCGCCTGCACTGCGCCGTTTGCGCCCATTACGCCGATAGTGCCGTCAACCGTCTCAAAGCGTACCTTATCGACATCTTTCTTGACGACGGCATAATATTCGCTATCGTTGCCGCGTATATTAAAAGTGAAGTACACCGTGTCGTCATACTCCGACAAATAAACAAACGGCTCATAAGTGTCTGTGCGCGGCTGTTTGTACGCTAAGGCATTGCCGCTCGCATCGGTAACTATCCAATGACACGCATTGCCGTAAGCCATTGTTTTTCCCGTTACACTATCTCCCCTGTTTAGCGGCACGGTAATGTAATGCAGATAGTCGTGCGTAAACGCCCTGCCTTTGGTCGAGCCGTCGGGCAACACAACGGGCAGGTTCTCCGCTAATATCGTCAAGCCATACGCCCCTTGCTCGGCATCGGTGGCGTTGTAAACCACCTCGGCCATGCCGTCAGTGTATCGTTCTGTTGCCCAAACACACTCTTTAGGATTGCTTACGTGTACCGTCAATTCGAGGGCTATCCAGTCCGAGCCGCCGTAACTATCTGTATGGAAAACCTCGGTCGGCTCGCTTATCGGCTTGGGATAACCGACAACTTTTACGCGGTTCAAGTCGTTGTATATCGTAATCTTCTGCGCGTTTAGGACGCCGCTGTCATCGCGCGTAAACAGCAACGTATTAAAATCATCGACCTTATTGTTGACGCTCTTATAATTGCCGTTTGGCGCTTCTACAAGGAACTTGATTTTGTAGTCAAAGGCAACCTCGATAGTGCGTGGGTCTACGTGCTCCTCGGCATCCTCAACATACTTGGTCGAGGTATAGTCTTGTATATCGGGCGCGGTGCGCTCATCCGCATCGAGATACACAAACCCGTATTTGTCGTAGGCATCGTATACCTCTCCTTTACCTATCTGTATTCTTGCCCTAATCATTGCTCTTGTGCCTTATCCTTATATGGTGTATACTTCAATGCCACTTTCTGCGGCGGTTGACGACGCACACATTCTTCTCGGCTTGTACCGAACTCGCGCTGACAATGCCACATCTTGTAAAAGTCTCGCTCTTGCTTTAATTCGCCGATCTCGTTGGCGTCTTTCAAGCGCTCGTTCTGTAACGTGTTCATGGCTTCTTGCAGCTTGCGGATGGCCTGTGTCTTGTCCTCGATAATATCTTCTTTGCGTGCGGCAAGTTTTATCTGTGCTTCAAGCTGCGCATTGAGTATGTCTATACTCTTGTGCGTAGCTTCTATCCGCTTCTCGTACAAGTCCCATTGGACGGCATCGGCCTCGGCATTGGCTTTGTCGGCCTCGGCGTCTTTGATGCGTTTGTTCGCCCCGCGATACAACATCCAACTCAATAGTGTAGAACACCCTAAAATCGCACTTAATATACCTAAAATCGTTTCCATTCATCTATCTTGTATCGCGGTCGATTCGTCTGTAAGTGGCGTATTCGCCGTCATCGGCCTCGACTCGCGCATCATAAATATACAACGGTACACATATCGGATTGCCGATATTGCGCCGCTGGTCGCATTTTACTCTCATTTTACTGCCGTTGCCGAAGTATAGCATCGGTATCACGCATTTGTTGTAGTCCATGGCTACCCGTACCCAACCTTTGCAGTTGTGAAATACGTAAACATCGCCGCTTAGCGTCTCGCCGCGAAAGGTCTTGCCTACGTATATGCCGCTGTCTCCGCAGTCCGAAAAGTATTCTTCTATCACCGCAAGGTCGGGGTAGTGGTGTTCTAAACACCAGTCAACCATGACTTTATAATATTCTAATAGCGCATTGCGGTCTAAGCTGCTAAGACGCCCGTAACCATCAACACACACTCCGCGCTCTCTCGCTTGGCGTATCAATATGTCTCTTAACTCGCTCATTTCTTGAATTTTTTAACAAGCCACCATACTGCCGCACATAGTAATACGAAGGAGACGCCCATAGCTATTCCGCCGACATCCATCTTGGTTTTCTCCCATCGGCTTAGCTTGCGCTCGACAGGCACAATCTTGCTTATGGTGTCGGTCTTTATGATTATAAGGGTGTCTGTCTGATGTACTACCTTGATGCGCTCTTTCTCGCGATAGTCTATTATGGTATCGCCATTAACGTACACAAAACGAGTGTTGTTTACCGTGTCTGTATGCAATTCTTTGACTATGCGGTCTTTATACTCGGTGCGAACACTCTCGACAGGCACGTATTCTATCTTTGTTTTGCACCCCGACAGCAACGCCGCAAGCCCGGCAATGGCTAAGGCGTACACTGCCGTAAGCAACAAACATCCTATTCTCGCAAATCTATCTTTCATAGGTCTTTATATTCGGTTTTGGCGTCAAAACTCGGACAGGCTTTGCTCGCAAAGTCCCTGTGCCCGTATATCTTGGCTTGGGGATATTTCCGCCTCAGTTGTTTCAATAGCGTCAGTAACGCGGCTTTTTGCTGCGGTGTGCGATTGTCAATGGGCGGCAGGCTTTTTTTACTTGTGTCTACGCCACCTACATAGCATACGTTTATGGCGCGTTGGTTCTGCCCGTAACAGCCGTTGCTCACTTGTGCCTCGTCTACGGTGTTTACTACTTTGCCATCGGCTTCAATAATGTAATGATACCCCGCAACGCGCCAGCCGCGTCCGCCAAGGTTTACGGGACGCAGGTGGTATGCCACTATGTCCCGTGCCTTGGCGGATTGGCAGCTTGCGCTGCAATGCACGATAATCTTGTCTATGCTTCGCATTTCTTTACAACCGTTTTTGAGTGTGTTTTTCAATCGCAAAGATAGTGATTATCAACGGCATTTCCTAATTACGCAGATATACATTCACGCCGTGTGTGCTTGTAGTGCCCTTGGGGCTGATTACACGGTTCAGCGCGTTTATCGCTTCTTGCATTTTCTGCACGGTCATCGCGGTGTTGGCTTCGATATTGGGCAGACAAGCCAAATGCTGTTGCACAAGGGTATCGGCGTCTACCGTACCTCCGCCCGTTATCGTTTGTGTCGCGCTTGTCGCGCCTACTATCTGCGCCCGTATCGCAGCCACATTCTCGGCTATCAGCGGTATCGGACTGAAATAGTAGAACGCGGTATTTATCGCTGCGGTCAAGGCGTTGATTTCTTCGCTTGTGGCACTCGCCACACTCTTGGCTATGCCGGTGCTCTTGCTGTCGGTGTCGCCTATCAATTCTTTTAGGTCGTATCCTCGCGCTTCTAAGGCTCGCCACAACGTCTCCATGGCACTATTGGCTTGATTGGTAAACGCGTCAAGGTTCTTGGCCACGTAGTCTACGGCCTTCATCGTGTCGTTGGGATTGTTTTCGAGTAGTGATTGCACCTGCTTCCACATCGGCGCGAGTATCGAGTCTATCAGCTTGGCGGCTGCTCCCTCGATTATCATACTCTTAATCATATCCTTGTATTTGCTCTTGATGGCGTCGGAGGTGTTTGCGAACGATGCTTTGGCTTCTAACCAACTCTGCGCAAATTCTTTGGCGGCACTGGCTCGGTCGCTGCCCATCATTCGCGACACCATATCGTCCTGCAACTCGCGTATCTTATCGGCGGTCTCCTGCGCACTTTTCAGATACCCCTCGTAGGCGTCTTTGTCTTTCTTTTTGCCCTTGCTATTCTCGGCTTCGGCTTGCTTCAAATAGGCATTTTGCTGGGCTTTCAGATTGGCCATTTGGGTATTGTAGTTGCTGATGTAGTCGCGCCCAAATAGTTTGTCGGCGGCATTGTTCAACCTGTCATACGTGTATTGCAACTGCTCTAACAGGTTCTTTTGACGCTTGATTTCTTTGTTGGCTCGCCGTATCCTGCCGGCATTGAAGATGCTGCTAAAACCGACTATCAGCTTGGGTATCGCGCTTACGGCACTCTTGACGATGCCTAAGACATTGCCCGAGGCTACGGATTTTATTATATCGTCTACCGCGCCGCCCACTTGGTCTAAGCCGTCGGCTATGTCGTTCCAAAATTGCACATCTTCTTCGCTGCCGCCTAACGCGCCTGTAACGTCGGCTATGCCGTGTGCGACCTTGCCCATGTCCTTAATGAACTCGCTCGCCTGCTCACCTGCCATTCTCTGTTGGTCGCCCACTTTCTTCCAAGACAGCGCGGCGTTCTGCGTTTTCTCCACGCCCTCATCGGCGGCTTCGGCTTGCTCCTTTGCGGCTTTTATCACAACCTCGGCTTGTTTCTTTGCGGCGTCCATCGCGGCTTTCGAACCGCGTTCCTTTGCGGCCTCTATTATGGCTTCGCCGTATTCCTGTGCAAGCTTCAAACGGTTGTAAGCCATTTTTTGCTCGTGTTCGGCATTTGCAACCTTCAAATCCGCTTCTTCTTTGGTCTTGCTGCCGAGAGCGTCGCCGTTCTTGCGCATATCGCGATACGTCTTAATCGCATCGGCAAGTGCCTTAAACGGATTTTTTTTGGTAAGTTGCTTGTCAAGCTCTTTCAATCTTGATTGCAACTCCTTTAACTCGGTCGGATTCAGGCTTGACCCCCATAGAGATTTCAATTCTATCAAACTGCCGCGCATTCGCTTCAACATATCGGTGCTTGCATTGTCTAAGTCGTCAAACATCGCAACGTAGTAGGGCATATTCTTAAACGCCTCCCATTCAAGGTTGGCGGTTTCTTTTTGCTCGCGGCGTTTATAGCCCTCGGTCAGTGTCGATGCTTCCGATTTCGAGATACGCCCCATTGCCGCGTCTTGGTTTATTTTGGCTATCTTTTCCGCGGTTTCACGCGCAAGTTTCACGCGCTTGTCGGCATACGTCTCGGCAACTTTGAGGTCGTTAAGGTAGCCTTGATAGCTGTTGGCAAGTTGCTTCTGCCCGTCGTCGGCTATCTTTATCAACTTGTCATACATCTCGCCGAGTTCGTCCTTGTTTTCTTCGGCAAATTTGCGCAACTCATTGAAATTCACAAGGTCATCGGCATTGATTATCCCTTTGGGCAGTTTGACGGCCTTGACACTGCCGACTATCTGACGGATTTCGTCGGCCATAAGCGCTTGCAGGTCTGACCCCGTGCCGCCGAAGATTGACTTGGTCAGGTCTTCGGCTCGCGCTCTGCTGCCCGTCAGGTCAAATATCTTGTCGTAAAACTCCTGCATCTCTTTACTGCGGCTTATTCGGTCGGCCACCTCTTTAAGTTGCTTTTTTATCTGTTCGGCCAACAGGTCGAGCTTTAGATTGTCCAGCATCAATTGCAGTTCAAGCGCCAATTCCTTAGCTCCCTTCTGTTTGAGCGTGTCTATTATCTTGATAATCTTTTGGCTGCCTTTTTCCAGTTCTTTAATGTCGAGAATATCGGACATCTTAAACGACAAACCGAAGCGCTTACCCATGTCGTTTAGACGTTTCAGCGTCCCTCCGTACATCTGCTCTATATGCTTCGTTGCCGCCGTTTTACCCTCTTTTTTGACCAGTGACTCGTACTTCTTGTAAATCTCTATGCGCTTGTCGTATATCTCTCGCAATTCCTGCAAGGTGGTGTCGCTCTTGCTTCCTTTTTTCTTCTTGTCGTCCGCAGGTAGATACGTGCGCTCGAATTTGGCCTGCTCTTTAAGCGCCTTGACAAGCTCTTGCGTGTCGGCTATCTTCTGCGCATACATCTGCTGCGCAAGCCATCCGCCAACTTGTACGGCTCGCGACCATCGCTTGATGTCTGCCTCGTATCCCGCTATGGCTTCATCTAACGCCTTGACATGCTCTTTAAGGTTGTTGTTGCCGTCCCATAGATATTGTTTCAGCCTGCCAAAGGCCTTGCCTACAATACCCGTGTTCTCTGCCGTCACTATCAAGTGCTGCTGTATCTGTCGCACGGCAGGGTCGGTTGACGCTATGGTCTCTTGCAACTTTTTCATCGAGTTACCTGCGGCTATCAGCTTAGGCGAACCCTCGGCAAAGGCTCTCTCTACTTCTTCCCAGTTTATCAGCGAAAATTCGGTCTTATGCGCGTCCGCCCACGAGGCCGCCGCCGTGAAGTACTCTTTGGGCAGGTTTATACCCTCTCTCGCCGCCATGGCCGCAAGGTTATTGTACATCACCTGCAACTGCGCGTTTATCTGCTCTACATACTTGGCGTACTCGCCCTCGACTTTGGACGGGTCATAAATTACGTTGCTGACGTCAAAGGTTGAGTCTCCCGTGCCTAACATTCCGGCTTTGGCATTGGCGTTAATCATCTCGGGGTATGACCAATCGCCGTTTGCAATAGCCTCCTGTATGCGGTCTATCGCCGCAGCATACGCATTAAGGCTGTCTATGGCATTTTTGTATTTCGTGTCATTATCTGCCAAAGACTCATTTTGCGCTTTGATTGTGGTGTTGTATTCTCCGGCAGCATCGATAATTTCCATAAATCTTGTCAAAGCGCCTTTAGTCCCCGAACCCCCGGCAAGCCAAAAGTACTCTTTTGATTGATAGCCGTATTGTGTCATCAACGTCAGTATGTCGTTGAGTACTTCCTTATAACGCTCTGCCTCTTTTACATCACCGTCGGATAGAACAATATTGGATATATTCCCTTCCTTATCAAACTTAAAGTCCTTTATCTTAGACCAATCTATATCCCATTTTCCTGCATTGATAAGGTCGGTGATATATTCCCTTATGGCTTCAACTCCGCGCACGGTCAACTCGCCGCGTTCTTCGAAGTCGTTGATTTGGTTAAGCAATTCTTCGCTCTGCGTTTTAAGCCGCTGACCATAGGCTTCTTTAATAGCCGCTTCTTTCTCGCTGTGCTTCTGCTTTTCGTTGTACGCCTCTACCATCTGGGTCAGCGAAGCATACTCGCCGTTCAACTCGCGCAGTTTTTCTATTTGGAGGTTTTGACTGTCTACGATGTTCCCGTAGGTGCGGTTCAAGTCGTCAAGGGCGTCTTTCTGCTTCTTACTGCCGTTTACGGAGTTTACAGCTTCGTCTGCCAGTTTCTTGAAGTTGCTCCTGTCAAACGTGTTCTTGTCGGCATACGTTGTTTCTATTTCTGCAAACTTGGCTTGCAGCTTGTCTACCGCATCCGCCGCTTTACTGAATATCTCTATCATCGCGGTTATCGCCAATACCGCCCATCCCAAGGGATTACTCAAAAACACCGCTTTGAGCTTGTACAAACTCTTGGTAAATAGGTTGGTCGCCTGCGTTGCTCGCATCTGCGCCACCGCTATCCCTATCTGCTGCTTTTGGTATAAACGCGCCATACGCCCCGATTTTTCCATCGCCTCGGCTTCTCGCTGCAATGCCGTAACTCTCTGCGTGGCTTTTATCATCTGCTCTTTGCCCGCCACGGTGAACAACATTGCCGAAGCTCGCGCACTCATCGCCGCAAGTTTGAACGCGCCGAAAGCTATCGCAACGCTCCCTATCGAACCGGCCACACTTTCCCAGTTGCGCATCAGATTGGTAATGGTCTTAATCAAGCCTTTCATCAGGTCATTGACCCAGCCCGTGCGCCCTATCTCGTCATACATCATCGAAGCGGCATCACCTAATTTAGCCCATAAACCGTATAGGGTATTGCCCTGCTTTATCTGCATGTCGTAGAAGATTCCGCCTTTATTGGTCATGTCCTCAAACACTTCTTTGACCATGTCAAACGAAATCTGACGCTTACTTATCATATCCATTACATCGGACGCCTTGACAAGTTCACCGTTGGCGGCACTTAATTTCTTCGCAAGTTCCTCAATGATAGGCACTCCCATTTCTGTCAATTGCCTCACCTCACTGGCTCGCAGGTAACTCGCGGCGCGAATTTGGCCATAGGCCAACACTACTCTGTCCATGCTTACACCGAGGCCGACAGATACGTCAGTCAGGCGTTTGGTGGTGTCGAAAAGGTCGTCTATGCCTATCTTGTACGCCGCAAGTTGCTTAGTGTACTTTGTCAAATCGAGTACACTTACGGGGGATTGTAATGCAAATGTCTTAATCTCGGCAAACAACGCATTCGCCCTCGTTTGGTCTTGGATTATAGCTCCTAACGATATGCGCTGCAACTCAAATTCTGCCGTAACCTCGCGTATCTTCGAGATAAAGTTGAATACCGAACTTACGGAGTAGTATACGGCCATACGCTTTATCAAGCGCGATAAGTAGGTTTCTTGCTTTTGCATCGCACCGTTGACACCGTTCCAGCCTTTGGCGGCTCGTTCAAGTTTGGTAGAAGACTCCCCCGATTTGGTCAGCGAACTTACTTTTGCTCGCGCCTTATCAAGTTCCGCACTTAGGCGTCTTACCTCCTCGGCAATCTTGTTGAACTGCGAAGAACCGAATTTAGCGTTCTGCAACCGCTGCTGTTGGATTTGCAGTTTGGCGGTAATCGCAGAGATGCTGTTTTCTTCGGCTTTTAGTGCCCGTTGTATCTCTAAACCTTGCCGTTTTTTGTCGTTATACGCCTTTTGGTTTGCTTGGTTCTCGGCGTTTAGTGCGGCAATGCGTTTTTGACGCGCATCCGTTTCCGCCTTGGCTTGCCGCTCTGCTGCGACCTGTGCCTCGCGCAGTTCGTTGAGCCGTTTACGTTCAGCCGCACTTAGTTGCTCCTCTCTCTGCCGCTGTGCGTCTGCCGCACTTATAGACGCAGTTTCAAGCTGTCTTGTCAAGGCAATGCGCTGTTGCAGGAGAGCGTTTGCCTGTGTGGTAAAACTGCCGTCTGTGTTGTATGCTTTTCCGCTTGAATTAAGCCGAGCAAATTCCGCGTCAAGCTTGGCTATCTGCTGGTGCAACTCAACAATTTTCTGTGATTGTTTGTCAAGGGCGACATTTAGGCTGTTGTCTGATGCAAGCCAGCGCTCCGCTGTCTGCATGTCTGTGTAGACTTTTGATACCTCGCTGCGCAGACGCGAGAACTGCCCCTGTATGGCGTTGTTGTTGAATAGTTCTATTTTGTGCTGGTTTATCTTGTCGATTTCGCCGCGCAGTTGGTTTATTGCACTAAGGTACGGCTGAATGTTGCCGCCCGCACCTCCAACGCTGGACATTTTGCGACCAAGCTTGTTTATTTCGGATTGGATGCGCTGTATTTCTCCCTCAAAGCGTTTGTCTATCTCCATTTTGATAGACACGCGCTTTTGTGCCATCGCGTTAAGGGAGGGCAGTAGTGCCTCGTATTGTGAACGCAGCACCTTGACTGCCTCAATGCGCTTTTGCAAGTCGGCATATCCGACAGACACACTCTTTGTCTGCGCTGCTCGCATCTGATTCTCAGCCTCGGCTTCGCGGTGCAGCTGGCTAATTTTTTCGTTTATCTGCTTTTGCCGCTGCTTGTATGCTTTGTCAATTTCCTTTGCGGTTTCCTGCTGGTATTTGCGTTCCGCTGCCGCTACCTCGCTCAAAGTCTTTGCGAAGTCCTGTGCGGCGCGCGCCACAGCGCGGAAGCCTTCGACCTTTGCCTTTTGGTCTGATTTGTCTTTGGCGTCTGACGCCTGTTGTAGCTGGGCAAGTGTTTGGTGAGTGGTTTTCAACATTGCGTTTAGCCGAGCCCACTCATCCCTGTTTTTACTGGCTTCGGCTGTCAGCTCCCCGGTAGCCTTGTTGGCAATACGCTCGCTCTCTGCCATAGCGTTCCATGCATCGCTAAGCTGCTTGATGCGTGCGTTTAGTGCGTCAATGGAACCTGCCTTGTGCTTGAGTTTGCCCTCGTCATCAAGAATACCCTTGGAAACAGCATCGCTGTTGACCTTTAAGTCAATCGCCAATGGTCGCGCCTTGAACATAAGTTCCAGTTGACGCAGGAACTTCGCCGCGTCCTCATACGCATGTTTCGCCCCCTTGTCAAGGTCGAAATTTACCCCGTATCTTAGATTATTGTTCATTGCATTTCTTTTTGTTGTTCTGTAATTTTCGCATTGCTGCCGCTTGTACGCTTTCTACACACGTGGTTACGCCATTACCACTCTCGTCTTTTAAGGTCTTGACTTTGCCCCAGCTAAAGCGTGTGAAGATGTCCTGCATTGCCGCCTGTTCTCGCGGCGGACGTATTTCTTCTTGCTCTTTTCCCTCAACTTCGGCATAATCGTAGTCATAATATCCTTTGTCCATAAGCATCAATAATGTCTTGTCGGAATTGTCTAAATACCAATACCTTAACCACGACCAAAACCCGTAATTGCCGTACAGCGCTTTAATGCGCTCGTCTGTCTCGCTTACCGAAAAGGCACTGCCTACTTGCTGTCCTCCTCCTTTTTCGGCAAAGCGTCCTCGTCCAACATATTTTCCGCACTCTCCTTTCTTTCGAGCCATTGCTTTGCGACGTCGCCAACCTGCTTCATAGAGAGCGCGAGTAGATAGCTTATAACTTCCAAGTTGGCGGTAAAAAAAGACTCTTCTTCGCGCTGCAAGGTCTTGTTTATATTGATGGTCATACTCAATTCCTCGCTCGCAAACCACAAACGCCGCCACATATACGCGGTCGCAAACGGTATCCAACAACGCCGAAGCCCGAGTATATACCGCGCCGCTATCTTCGCAGGTATCTGCCGAAAACGTTTGTACAAGCGCTTCTGCTTGCGCTCGCTCAACCCCTCGCGCTTCTGCTCGGCCTGTATCTGTCGTGCCTCTTGCGCATACTCGCCTATCTTCGCTGCCTGCGCATTGCTTATGCGCCGCAATTTCCATCTCTTGCCGCCTATCTCTATCTCGGTGGAACGCCCTTTTATAATGTCGTTGGCCGTGCCAACCATTGCAGCTTCGTCTATCTGCGGTGTCTGTTCTTGCTCCATGTCTTTTTGTGTGGTTTATAAAAACGGCGTGGACGGCGGCTTGTCTGCCGTACCGCCCACGCCCGTATGTCGATGTCTTACGCTGTCTGCTTAGGAGGCGTAAGCGGGTGTGCCGTCGCCAAGCATAAATGTTCCCAACTCGGCGGTGTCGATAAATTCGGCGGTAACGGTGAGCTTGATGCGCACGAGCTTATCTTCCATCGAAAGGTTGGAGATTATACGCGCCTTGGGAAACAGAATGTATCTGTTGGCCTCGTCATTGAATATGGCTATGGGACGCGTAATTACGGGTATTGCCGTACCTGCCTTGATGAGATTGGTGATATTGGTGATGCTCACGGGTGTCCCGGCAGGCGTTACGGCTACGCCGCGCAGAAACAGTACGGCGTTCTCTTTGCTCACGGAGGCCATCTCGCACGAGAACCCGAATGTTCCCGCAGTGGATTTGGCCACAATAACATTGCCCTGCTCGTCTACGGTGTTGTCGAAGGTCGCATCTTCGCCCTCCCACGAGGTGGAGTCGCCTACAATCTGCCCCAGGCTCACACCTGACGAAACTATGTTGGCAAGAGTGGTAGTACTCGAATAACCGCTGGTCGGCGCATCAAATACCACGATGTCGCTTTGGCCGTTAAAAATCTTGGTTACATCGGCCTTTGTAATCTTTGGCATTGTTTATTCTGTATTAGATGGTTCTACTTTTGTTGTTGTGTATCTCGTCTGTGGTATGCCACGATATGTTCAATACCATTGTCGCATAGCCGCTCGTAAGGTTGACCGTGGGCTGCACTATCGGATTCAAGAGGTCTATCTCATAGTAATATCCGCCGATAACTCTGCGGTCGATATGACCCGCTGATTGCTCGGCTAATAACGCAAGACGCTTGCGCCGCGCTATTACGCCGCTGACAGCCTTGCTGTTGATGCTCAACGCAAGATTGCCGCGCATCACGCCTATGGGATAGGTCTTGCTCTGAATGACTCCGTTGTAACTCACCGTCATAAATTCATCGCCTAAACCGGTTTGAGGCTGCTCGCCTTGCGCATATACACGCACACCGCGCTTGGGTGAGGTTGCCGATGTCTGAACAAACAGCCTGTTGTCCATCCATTCGGCAAGTACTTTGTCGGGGTTTAATTCGGTAATCTTCATACTATCGGAGCTATCGGGGCTAAACCTGTCATCACTTCGTTAAACAGCACATTCTCCAAATTGCGGAAATATCCCGCACCGCGCCCTATCTTCGACCCCATGGTCTCGATGTAATAGGCGTAGGGTACGGTGCTGAATAATACTATCCATATGCCGCGAGAGTATATGCCTGCGGCATCACTCAATGCGGTCTGCAAAAGCGTTGTACCGTCTATGCCGGTCTTGGGCGAACCTAAACCGGTGCGTGCCTTCTTGGTGGCTCGCTTGGTCGGAATGTAGGTCTTCATTACGCCGTCCTCAAATACCCCGACTCCCGTGGCATCGTGCAAGTTGGCGGTGTCTACGGGAAATTGGGTAGTGCCGTCGGGCATCACAAAGCCGTTGTCGATATACTGCACCATGCGCTGCGCAACGGCGTTGCACATCGCAATAATTCGCGGACGAACAACCCTGCGAAGAAATTCTTCTATCCCCACGCGGATAACCATCTCGTTGTTATGTGCATATGATACCGCCATTATTCTCCGATACTTTGCTTTAACTCGATTTTCGTGTATAAGGCATGGGTCAACGGCATCTCTATGTCCCTGACGGTCTTGACTATGCCGGTGCGTAAACGCCCGCTCTTGGCGCGTATTTTCACCGTGTCGCCCTCCATCACCATTACGGCACTGCCCGGCAAGTAAACCGCATCATTGCGTACACTGACGCTCTGATAGGTCTGCCCGCCCGACTGATAACAGCATTTGCCGCTGTATATCGTCTCGATTTCAACAGGCTCATCGTAAGAGTCTAAATCGATGCTCCCGCCGTCGTCTGTGATATTGCGGATTATCTCGCAATGGTCATCAAAGTGTATCAGTTCCATTTACAACCGCTTTTGCTCGTCCTGTTGCGCTTGCCGGTGGCATCAAAAGCTCCCGCACTTTCGTTTACGTTTTCTTCGATTTCAGCACCTATCTCGCCGCGCAATTTGTCCGCTACTTTGCGATAGTATTCGCGATCGCTCTGGGTTATGGTAAATCCGCTTTGACTCGCGTGTACATCCCCCACTTGCTCGCTGCGACTACCGCCGCTGAAAACCCCCGCCGCACTGTAAAACAGCGTTGACGTAGCATATTTGAGGCTCTTGACCCATCCTCCGTCATCGGCATTGTCCTCTACTACTTCGTTTGTGTTCAACGGACATAGCGCTTCGGGACGGGCAAACAACGGCGAGACCGCCGCATGCTCTATCACTGCCGCTTCGAAGGGATAACCGGGTACTTGCGCCCTCAAATATGCTTCTACCGTCATTGCTGTATTATGGCTATGTGCTAATAAGTATTAAGGTCGTGGCTGCTACGCTATCAACCGCCAACGGAGGCGGCTTTCTCCTGCGTCAAGTTCTTGAAGTAATACAGGTCGCGAGGACGGGTCGGTACGGCAAGTGCCGTAAGCTCGCTTCGCCATTCTTGTGTGCGGGTGTCGGCGTTGTAGAGGTATTCTATCAAGCCGCGACCGCCGTACATAAAGGCGGAAATGGCGCTGCTGTCGGGGCGCATCGGAACTACGTTCTTAATCACACCGATAAGACCTGTCGGACGAATGAGTATCACGTCTTGCTCAAAGGCGTCTACAAGGGTACGGTCGAAGTTATGGTTGGTGGTATTGATTTTCTCAACACCGCAAACGGTCTTGTTGTAGATTACTTCGTCTGCCTCGATAAGGCGCTTGAAGGCTTCTTTCTGGGCTTCAAGGGTCGAGCCTTTGGCTACGGCTTTGGCATTGTCGTCATTGGCTTTGGTGTAACGCAAACCGATACCCGTCAACGCGTAACCGATAGCGGTCAGTACGGCATCGTGCTTGGTGAGCTTGTAGAACGTCTTTTCGTTCATCTCGACACATACATTCTGATAACCGTTGGCTTTCATCCGCAGCTCGCGAATAAAGTCGCGCAGGTCGCCGATGGGGTCGCCTACCGCCGTAACTGTCCCGGCGGTGGTGTCGCTTTCCCACCATTTCTTGTCCATGTAGTTGCCGGTCGGAACTTGGGCTGTAAAGGTGGTACGCAACGAGCCGCGAGGGTTGTTGTTGTCGGTAAGGGTCAGCTTGCCCAAAGATTTCATCTGCCCGATTTGATAGTTCAGGGTGTTCTTGTGGGCGGCAGGAATGGCGCTCGTAACATCAAATAACGCCTTGGCTAAATACTCGCTTACGGCTACACTTTCGTTGGTGTTGTTGAAGTTGGCTACGGAACGTATCTCGTTCAACAGTATCAATTGCTTGCGATAGTCGTTCTCACCACGTACTACGGTGTATTTATGACGCGGTATGCTGCCCGTAAGTTTGGTCAACTTGGTGGAATTTCCGGCAGGAAGCGCAGGGGAGTTAAGGTCAACATAGCTGGCCATAACTTCTATCTGTGCCTCGGCTTCAAGCATCTCATAGGTGAAATCAATCTGCTGCGGCGCCCATTCAAAGCCTTCGAAGTTCTCGCCTTGGCTCTCAATCGCGCTTAGCACCTGCTTGTAGTAAGCCTCAAAGCTGGTGTTGCTCGTGATTGAGTTGGACGCCATAAGGGTGTCAAGTCCGCTAAATCTTTTCATCGCTTAGCCCTCCTTTACAAACAATATGCGGCCTTGCAGCGCAGCTTTCTGCTTAGCGGTATACGTAAGCGTCGAAAGACTTTCGTTGATTTGGCCACGGGTTACTACTGTAAGCGAACACCCGTCAGCGCCTACATAGGCATCTTCGAGTGTCAATCCTTGCGGCGCTTCGCCGCCCAATGTGGTAGTGCCGCCTATCTTGTCGATAGATACGGCTGTCCCGGCAGGTATCAGCTTGCCTACGGTGTTGGTCGTGTCCACAGGAACAAACGCACCGCAGGGCATTATCTCGTCTACTCGCGCCCATAGGGATACCGAGCCTACGCTATAATCCTCACTGCCGTGATTAAAAGAATTTCCGTAATGGGTTTTCATCTTTTCCCGGATTTAAGGTTAGTTTTGTTTTCCGCTCTCTTGGTCGTGCAGAACAACTCCCTGTTTTTCGAGCATCGCGATTTGGTCGGAGAAGTCTATCTTGGCCGTTTCGCCCGCGCCATCGCCTTTAATGGGCTTGGTAACGTCTATGCCGCGGTCGGAAACTTCGTCCGTGAATTTCTCGCGGATTTTGGCTTCTAACTCGGCTGCCGTCCATTTCTTGCCGTAGGCTTCGTATAGCTCCATAGCCGTCTTTTGGGCGCGTTGGCGCTCTTTGGGATAGGCCTTGGCGTAATCCCATGCGTCTATATTGGCTACGGCGGTCGCTACCGCCCCTTTCTGCGCCTCGGCACTCTCAAAGGCACTGAGCTTGGTCTGTAACGGCTCTACGGCCTTGGCTACCGCATTGGCTACTAATTCGGCTAATACTGCGGCATTGTCTGACGATGCTCCTTCGTTGCCGCTCTGCTCGTCGGCAGGTTCTGCACTGCTCTCTTTGAGCTTGGCTTCTAATTCGGATTTGTCAGCCTCTAAGCTCTTAATCTTGTCGCTTAACGCTGTCCGAACTTTATCTGCCTCACTCTGATACAGTTGAAGCATGGACTTCGCTCCGCTTACAAACGGCTCAATCTGTGCTTCTTCCGTAATGAACGTTTGCGCGGCTTGGGCGACCCGTTCAAACACCTCATCGCTTAGCCCCAAGTTCTTGTACCCTTGTTGCAGCGAAGCCTTAATCTTATCTTTCATTTCTTTCATTTGGAGTTATTAAAACCTGTGGCGGCGGCAGGACTCGAACCTGCGACCTGCGGGGAATGAACCCGCCGAGCTACCAACTGCTCCACACCGCATATTATCCTAAAAAACATAGAGCCGAAAGCATTTTACGCTAACGGCTCTATGGCTCTTATTTATTCACCAACTAATAATCGGACTTCCTCTGAACGTCCTTAAATCTTATTCGCCCCTCACTGACGACAACCTCTATCGGCTTGCGGCATTTTCTGCACCACAACTCTATTTGGCCGTTATCTACCGCCAGTTTCGCGAGTATAGCGCCTTTTCGTCCGCGTTCCTCGCACAAGGGGCATCTCAATACATTCATTTTCACGCCGCAAATATAATACACCTAATTGATTACAACAAATATTTTGAGTAAAACTTTAATAAAAATTCGTACCTTTGCACAAAACCACGGTTGTATGAAATTCACACTCGCAAAAAAAGGATTGGTCTTTCCGCCGCTTTATCCCGAAGCGGAACGCATCCTTGCGACCTCCAAAAGCAAAAGCCGAACGCTGGTGGACGGATACGAGTTGCGACCTAACCAAATTGACCTCATCCCACAACCGGGACTGCAAGAACAACTCTGCCAAAGCGAAGCTAACCTCGTTTTTATCTGCGGTCAAGCAACGTCAGGAAAGGCGCAACCATATACAAGCAAGGTCTTAACCCCTAACGGATTTGTCGAAATGGGGTCGCTTAACATCGGAGATGCAATCCTTGCCCCCGATAATTCAACACAAAGGGTGCTAAACATCTTCGAACAAGGCGAAATAGACGTTTGGCGCTTGACTTTCGATGACGGCGCACAAACGGAATGCTGCAAAAACCATCTTTGGAAAGTGCAATACAAGTCCGCCCACAACAATTATAGCGACTGGAAAGTGGAACGACTCGAAGATGTATTGGCGAAGTTTAAGGCAGGTCGTAAGGTTGCCATTCCGTTTTGCTCTGAAATTGATTTCGCCGCAAAGGCGCTGCCAATAGACCCATATATACTGGGCATATTGCTCGGTGACGGACATTTCCGCAAATATCAAACCTTTTTATCAAACCCCGAAGATGAAATCATCGCCGCAGTACGTGCCGCAGGCTACAAAGCGGCCAAGTTAAGTGGCGATAATTGCGATTATCGGGTCAGCGGACAAGGGCTGGTGAGGCATATTCGTGAATTAGGATTGGCTCATAAACTTTCTAACGAAAAGTTTATTCCCGAAATTTATAAGTATTCAGATATAGTATCTCGGCGTGCTTTATTACAGGGTTTGATTGACACTGACGGTACGGTTGATAAGAACGGACACATATTTTACTACACGGTCAGTCATCAATTAGCCACTGATGTTCAATGGATTGTGAGGTCTCTCGGCGGCAGATGTCATATTACCCTTAAACGCCCCCACTATGTTTACAATGGCGAAAGGAAGGAGGGTCAACTGTGTTATGTTTTAAGTATCAACACGGAACATAATACCGACTTGTGCCGACTGACTTCTAAACGGTCTCGCACTTTTGATGGGTTTAGGCGCGGAAAGGGGACATTGCGGCATACGCTCAAAGAATGTGAGTATGTCGGCAAAAAACAATGCCGCTGCATTATGGTTTCGGGCGCCGAGCATCTGTATGTGACTGACGACTTTATCGTTACGCACAACACTTTCGCAATGTATCTCAATGCTTTACAGGGAGTTACGCACTATGGCTTTGCGGCTAAACTGATTTCCGTCCGCTTGCAGGATAGCAAAAAGGGCGGCTCGATGTTCCGTGACGGTGTTACGGTATGCGGCAATTTCGCTAACTGCGAGTATAATTCGGCGGATTACCCGACTTTCTCGTGGCCGCAATGGAATAGCTCGCTGCAACTTATTCACTCTAATTTTAATGTAAACAACCCCGCGGAATGGGAACAGTTCCAAGATTACGCTAAGAAAGTGCAGGCGTCTCTGATAATGGTGGACGAGGCTACGGAAATGAAGGAGTTTAAGATGTTCGCATATTGGTTTAGCCGTAACCGCGACAGCTCGGGAATGACACCGCAAATGGTATTATCCTTTAACCCGTCTCACGACCATTGGACTACTCAAATGCTATGCGATGCAGGCTACATCGGCGCTGATTGGTATCTGCGTAAGGATATGATTGGCAAAGTCCGATATTGGTATAATAAGGGTAAATCTCCTGCCGAAATCGTTTGGGGGGACTCTCGCGAGGAAGTAGCGGACGCAGCAGGCCTTATCGACCGACCCGACGATTTGGCCGCAGGTATCTCGCGTTTGGATTACGTGAAGTCGTTTACGGTGCTGACGGGTACTGCCGCTTCTAACCGCGAATTGGTGAACGCTACGGGTGGACAATCTGTCGCAAATCTACACGCTACGGGCGCGGAGCAACGCCAAATTGTGGGCGAGGGATATTTCGGCGAAGTGGAAACGGAGGAAATCAACGTGTCGCGCGAAATGATTAACAATCTGTGGCTAAACCCCGTAAGCGATGACGTCAACATGTACGCTACCATGGACATTTCCTCGGGTAAGGCGGATAACGATAAGTCGCCTATGGTGATATGGCGCGGACTGCAAATTGTCGGGGTCGAGCTGTTCTCGGGCGAACCTAACGAAATAGCGGGATGGATTAAAACTAAACTTAACGCTTACGGCGTTGACGTTACACGCTTCGCTTATGACGCTACGGGACACGGATATTGGATGCAGGGGCTGACTAACGGCGTGGCGGTTACGGCTAACAAACGGGCGATACAGGAGGTTGACGAGTTCGGAAACGCCGTAACTCGGGATGATTATTTTAATTGCCGCTCGCAATTGCTCGGTCGAACGGAGGTGATGATTAAACGAGGCGATATTGCTTGCTCATTATCTCCAGATTTGCGTATCCCTTACGCAAAGGGTGGGGCAACACGAACTATCCGCGATATTCTGTATGACGAAATTAACGTGTTTGCAACTACAACGCGAAACAAACGTATATACTACCGCTCTAAGGATGAGTATCGTGCTAAGTTCCGACATTCACCGGACTTAATGGACGCTATTTGCCTGCGTGCGGTTTTCGAGCTTGACGCTCGACCGAAGAAGGCACCGCTGCCGACAGCGTCTCCGTTTGTATACAATAATCTGTATTCGGCATTTGCTTATGCGGCTAAAAACCGTTGGAACAAGAATTTACTTAGATAACCTTAATACGTTGATAATGATAAACATATCGGAACACCTTAAAAAGGATTTTTGGCATAGACGTTGGGTCGGTGACAAAACACCGCCACCGCCGACAAATCCTGAGTTTTACGCAATCCCCGAAAGGTTGCCGCATATCAATCGCCGAGACCTTACTCAGGATGATTTTGCAAACGAAATCAGCGTGTCGGCACACAATATCAATTCTCTATATCAGTCGGCGCGGCCTATACGCGAGGCTTTCCCCAAACTTGACGCGGATGGGAACCCCGTACTCGATAAGGACGGAAACCCGGTGCAGGAGTGGCGAACCGTGGGATATGACGACCTCGAAACTACCCGATATGGGTTGCAATACCGCTTCGCTATGTGCAAAACGGCGCATTTCGCAGGCAACGGATGGGGCATCTACAACGAGCAAACGGATAAGTCGGAAACGGCGCATAGCCGATATGACACGCTGTGTTCGTGGCGAGACATCGCAGGCCTTATCGACCGACCCGACGATTTGGCCGCAGGTATCTCGCGTTTGGATTACGTGAAGTCGTTTACGGTGCTGACGGGTACTGCCGCTTCTAACCGCGAATTGGTGAACGCTACGGGTGGACAATCTGTCGCAAATCTACACGCTACGGGCGCGGAGCAACGCCAAATTGTGGGCGAGGGATATTTCGGCGAAGTGGAAACGGAGGAAATCAACGTGTCGCGCGAAATGATTAACAATCTGTGGCTAAACCCCGTAAGCGATGACGTCAACATGTACGCTACCATGGACATTTCCTCGGGTAAGGCGGATAACGATAAGTCGCCTATGGTGATATGGCGCGGACTGCAAATTGTCGGGGTCGAGCTGTTCTCGGGCGAACCTAACGAAATAGCGGGATGGATTAAAACTAAACTTAACGCTTACGGCGTTGACGTTACACGCTTCGCTTATGACGCTACGGGACACGGATATTGGATGCAGGGGCTGACTAACGGCGTGGCGGTTACGGCTAACAAACGGGCGATACAGGAGGTTGACGAGTTCGGAAACGCCGTAACTCGGGATGATTATTTTAATTGCCGCTCGCAATTGCTCGGTCGAACGGAGGTGATGATTAAACGAGGCGATATTGCTTGCTCATTATCTCCAGATTTGCGTATCCCTTACGCAAAGGGTGGGGCAACACGAACTATCCGCGATATTCTGTATGACGAAATTAACGTGTTTGCAACTACAACGCGAAACAAACGTATATACTACCGCTCTAAGGATGAGTATCGTGCTAAGTTCCGACATTCACCGGACTTAATGGACGCTATTTGCCTGCGTGCGGTTTTCGAGCTTGACGCTCGACCGAAGAAGGCACCGCTGCCGACAGCGTCTCCGTTTGTATACAATAATCTGTATTCGGCATTTGCTTATGCGGCTAAAAACCGTTGGAACAAGAATTTACTTAGATAACCTTAATACGTTGATAATGATAAACATATCGGAACACCTTAAAAAGGATTTTTGGCATAGACGTTGGGTCGGTGACAAAACACCGCCACCGCCGACAAATCCTGAGTTTTACGCAATCCCCGAAAGGTTGCCGCATATCAATCGCCGAGACCTTACTCAGGATGATTTTGCAAACGAAATCAGCGTGTCGGCACACAATATCAATTCTCTATATCAGTCGGCGCGGCCTATACGCGAGGCTTTCCCCAAACTTGACGCGGATGGGAACCCCGTACTCGATAAGGACGGAAACCCGGTGCAGGAGTGGCGAACCGTGGGATATGACGACCTCGAAACTACCCGATATGGGTTGCAATACCGCTTCGCTATGTGCAAAACGGCGCATTTCGCAGGCAACGGATGGGGCATCTACAACGAGCAAACGGATAAGTCGGAAACGGCGCATAGCCGATATGACACGCTGTGTTCGTGGCGAGACATCGCAGGCCTTGATATGGCGTTTGTTGAGGTCGTAAAGTCGTGCTTCACCTCGGGCGATGGTGCTATATATCTGTATCAGGACGGAAATAGCATCGCTTACGAGGTGTTTTCGTTCAACAAGGGGGATGTGCTTTTTCCTGATTATGACGAAAATCATTTCCCGGTGCTTTATCGCTTGTACACGCTCAAAGGTCAACGCGCGGTGGACATCTTCGGCGCGGAGTACATCGAAACTTGGGTTAATGCGGATGTGTCGGATAAGGGTAAGTCTACCGTCAATAAGTGGTTTACACAAATTCGCGGATGGTTCAAGTCGCACGATTTCGCTTTATCGGAGGACGGATGGACTCGCATAAGCCAACGTAAAACACAAACGGGTGGCATCGTCAACGCTTGTGTCTATTTCCGCGTTGACGACATCCCCAGCGGCATAGTGCAGGAGGACATCGAAGCCCTCGAACGCTCGGCAAGCTATGTGGCCGAGGGCGTCAAGGCTGCGGCTTTCGATACGCTGTTTATCAAGGCTACCAATATCAAAAATCTCCCCGAAGTCGGCTCTTTCGGAGGCGTTATCGGCGTAACGGGCAATGTGGAGGAGCTTAAAGCATCTGACGCTAAACGCCTACCCCCAAGCAACATATCGGACGTGGCTACTATCGACCTCAAAGAGAAAAAGGAGAGCATTCTTCATTCGTCAATGTCGGTTATTCTCGACCCTGATGTGCTGCGCAGCGGCGCTGACTCGTCAAGCGCTATGCGCCTGTGCTTTAATGACGAGGTGAAGTGGTGCATGGCTATGCAACCGCAATTCTATAAGCCGCTGCAACAACTTACTAACGCTCTGAAAGCTATCGTCGCCAAAGTGGAGAAAGACCCCGAATACGCATCGCTGCGCGTATCGGTGGGTATGAACATTTGGACGCCGAATAACGTTAGCGAAGCAGTGGAGAATGCAACCAAATTGGTCTATGCAGGAGTGCTATCGCGCGAAAACGCCCGACACGAACTGGATATTAATTATCCGGATGATCTGAATATCGTTTACGGCGAAACGGAAAGGGAGCTGTACCAAAAGGCTTATACGCCGCTGAAAGCTAAGTATGACGCCGAAAGAAAGTTCGGAATCGCGGATGTCGCTAATGACATTATCGTCGGAAACTCGGATGCCGACACGGAAACGGCAAACGATAAACGAGCGAAATCGGAGAAGTCTCAATCGGACGAAAACGCATACACGGCCAACGTTGACAACAACGTGAACCGCGAACCTGTACACTGACGAATGTTTTTTCTTGTGCTTTTGGTTTAATTATTGTTGATTTATGTTCTAAATCATTTTGGGATAAGTCTTTTGAAATGGCGAAGCCACCCGACTGTGAGGTTAGGTGGCTTTTCTGTTTATCATATCTGTCTGTGTGTCAAACTCTGCCGAGCACTCGACACGGTCTTACTACGTCAACGCGTTCATCTTTGGCGTTTTTGACAATATAATACGTCCCGAAGATGTCGCGCTTGGTTGCCTTGATATACCCGTGGCAATACATATAGCTGCGACACACAAAGATACCACGCCAACGCGCACGCAATCTGACGTAGTACTCAATCTTATCGTTGTTCCTTAACGGTTTCATCGTCTTTCTTTATATTACCTAATTTAACCTGCTCGTCTATAAATATCTTGTAGGCACACTCGGAGCATCGCACGGGCAGGTATCGGCGCGGTGCTTCGATTTTGATTTCGTCCTCTTTCAGATAGCCGACCTTTTTCAGCAAATCGGCTTGGTCTTTTAGTATCTCGGCATCTGTATTGGTATTGGTCTCTACGCTTGTGGCAACGTCGTTTGCAAATTTCTTCATCACCCTCTCTTTGCGCGTTCCGCTGACTTCGATGCCGCTTTGTACTTCTTTCCCTTTCTTTATCAGCTTGGTCAGTGTCCGCTTGTAGGCCTCGATGTAGTCTTTGTGTTTTTTGTAGGCAAAGAATTGTTTGCACGACTCTTTCCCTGCTTGGGTCAGATTGCCGTCTATGCCGAGATACATCGGAAAGAAGCGCTTAAAGGCAATTTCGCAGGTGGTGTTAAACGCAACGTAGTAGTTCATGCAGTCGCGGTCATTCACCGGCACATCACGCCATTTTTCGTCGCCCTCGGGCTTGATAGGCAGGAACTCGGTCATTGCTTTTTCGTCTTATTAGGGAAAACGAGTCGCAGGGTCAGTTCGTTGCCTACGTTTTTAATAACTTCGTGTCTTATGCCGTAGCCGCGTATCACATCCTCGATTGCGGCCATAACTGTTCTGCGGACATCGTCAACGTGTCCGACATAGTTAAGGTTTGCAACATCCATTATGTCGCACAGAACGCCGCTTCTAAACGCCACAAGCACAACATCCTCGAATATGTCGCTCTCGCCGCGTATCACTATGCCGCGTCCGTATTTGTGGACACGCGGACGGCTGCATCCGTTTATCCACAATTCGGAGTCTTTAACTTCTACTAAATCGCCGTATTCCAGCTTTCGTCTCTCTGGCATTCTCTATATCGCTTTTACTTGGATTACCAATACTTTATCTCTGTCGAAGCCGTTGCGCCCCAAGCCCTCGACAATGCAATCGGCCTCCCACTTGCGGCACAACGTTTCATACTTCATCTCATTGCCGTATATGGCTTTGCATAGAAAAGTGAAGGCTGACGACGCAGTAGGCACTTCGCATTTCTGTACAAGCGTGTACTTACTATGCCGCCAGTCATTCCAAAACTCTAAGAGTGCGCCGCTCGGGGCGTTGCGCAAACGGCTGTTGCAATATAAACCGATAGGCAACATCGCAAGCAAGCACCCCTCGGACGGCAGTATGTGCCTGACGTTTATCTTTTCAGACCCCTCTGCCGACATTCCTTTTCCCATTTAGCCATTTTGTACGACTGCAACGACAAACCTACCGCACAGATAAAACTCTCGTATTGAGCTGGTTTCAGGCAGTGCCTACGCCGCTCATTAAATAATTCCGCCTGTTCGTAGCTTATCGTGCCGTCCACATTACGCCAATCCTCAACGTCGCTCAAAAGATATTTCATATCTCTGCGGCGCAAGTCGAAGCACATCAGTTGTATTGTATCGACATACTCTTGCGGCGTGATATTCTTAATGCCCTTGGATGTCCACCATATGCGGCTGCGGTTGCAAAAGGCGTTGAAGTCGCAATCGGCAGGGGCGTCGTTATAGTCTTTAATGCCCTTATTGTAAAACCGTTGTGCCACGGGCAAAAAACAACTAAGGAAATTGGCCTTAAAGCGCCGCATCGACATAAACAAGGTCTGCATTGCACCATACTGACGCTGTAAACGCGACCGCATACTCAAACGCAGTTGCCATTCGAGTTCCTCGACGTCATAGCCGTCAGTGATAAACCCGAATTGCCCCGGCTCTACGTGGTTTAGCAGAAATTGACGGCATAACCCCTCATCTTCCACATCTCGCGCATCCGACACCCCGAGTTTATATACGTAGTCCAGCAACGAAATCATTCCGCGAATTGTCTGACGGGTTACAAATCCGCGATTTAGGGGACTAATCGCGCCCTGTCCCTTCCATGTTATCGGCTTCGCGCTCTCCCAACTCACTTTCTCCTCCCGTTTTATCGGTTATTATCCCATCTTCCGCCATGATGTCTCTCATCTCTTTGCGCGAACGCTTTTGCGCACGGCGTGCCGAGCGCTTTCCCTTGGCATAAGCCTCGCCGCGTTCCACCGCTTCCTCCATTAACGCTTGCGACCCGAGTTCCTCGGTGCTTGTAACGCTTTCAGCGGCCTTTTCTGCGCGTTGCATTGTGCGCTTGAAGTATTTGCCCAAGGCGCGCTGCAAATCGTCTGCAAAGCCCTTATCTTGCGTTATGCAACTTAGCGTCTGATACATCAGTGTGCCGAAGCCCTCGATGTAGTCCGTGCGCTCCTGCCCTGCGGCGGCAAGTAAGTATGCGTATGCAGGCAGTCGCGAGTCTATCGTCATCGTGAAAATGCCGTCATAACCGCGTATCTCCACGCGCGACCCCGTGAAATCGCCCTTGTTGTAATATATCTTCACATCTATTGCGCCGTTGCCGAAGCTGTACTCAAACAGCGGTTTCTCGCCTTCCTTGCGACTCTTGCATGCGCACTTGTTCGCCTTGAAAATCTTCTTTAAGCTAATCCCCATATTTCTCTTTTTTTAAGTTTAACATTAAGTATATCTATTAAAGTTCACGTTTTTGCAAACGTTTCATATTTCCAATCTCATTTGTCCGCTTAGCGCTGCTTGCTCATACTGACCCCTCGGAACGAACAGCTTTTCGGTACGCTTTGTTGAGTTACTCGCGTTGCCTTTGATACACCTCACTCACTATCTTTCTTCCCCAGCAAGAACTGCATGCCGCCGCGAGAACGACGCTGCTCTACCCCGAGGTTTCTTAACAACGCGGAAATCTCTCGCGCACCGAGAACTTCCTCCCCCGTATCTTCACAATATCGCATATAGTCCGCATACACTTCTTTAAGCGGCATCCAAACACCCGTTTCGTCGCTCGCAGTGGTATAGCGACAATCACGCCACCAACGGCGCTGCGGATTGCTATCATCTCGCATAGCATCCATAGCTTCGCGCACGTCTTTACCCAACTCGATATTGCCGCCGTTATTCATCACTTTCTTATACCCTGCGTATATCCAGTTGAATATGGCTTGACGAGACTCGGTCTCAGTCAACTTCTTGGTCAAAAACGGGTCTTTATCTTCTTCCGTCCATTGCCTGCGCGTAGTGTACACGGGCAACTGTCGCCTGTGGTACCCGTAACTGTCATCGGCACTCTCGGGCAAAGCATTCGTACAGCACAATAGCGGCGGTGCAGGCACTTGTATGGGGTCGCCGTAGTTCCTGCGCCCCTGAAACATCTCACCGCTTACAAACCGCTTGAAATCGCCACCGCTTATATCTTTCTCATTCAAGTCACCAACTAAATTGGCTATCTTACCGCGCAATGCGGCAATATTCACCCTCGCATCACTGTCCTTGAACAACTGCCTGGGCGTAAACCGCGAAAAATAGCGCTCGCCAAAAACCCCCTCGATAGCCCCGGCCAAAACGCTCTTGCCGTTAGACCCCGGCCCGACAAGATAGCACACGTACTCGATGCGCACATCATTACGGTTTATCAACAACGAGCCGCAAAACAACTGAAAAGCGTCCCTGAAATCTTTATCGGGGATAATCTCTTTGAGCTTCCTATCCCAAAGCAACGAGGACGCCCGCTGGTTGTAATCCATATCAATCACAATGTCGCTTACATATCGCCGCGAGAAGTCTTTCAGCTTGCCGTCTTTCGTGTCAAATACGCCGTTGACGAATATCAAGTAACGCCTATCGGGTCTATACGCAAACTCGCTCATCGACGACACCGACTCAATACAAACCCTCGCAACATCCTTCGGCGCATAACAACAATACACAGACCGAACCTTCAACATCACCATCGCCCGGCGAAAAACCTCCGAGAAAAACGGAACGGCACTCCCCACATCCTCGAAAAAACGCCCGTTAAACACATGCGCCTGTCCCGAATCCCCGAAATAAACCAACGGCTGCTTCACATCACGCATAACCGTCCCGAAAGCATCCGCCAACCGCGCAACCTTAGACTTATTCACAAAGCTATCCTTGCCCCCGAAATAAGGACAAATAACATCTTTCAACTCCCCCGCAAAATGCGAAGCAACATAATCATATACTACCGAACTTACCATCTTAAACAACTTAACTTACCCACTTAACTTACCCACTTAACTTACCACCTCAAACAACAAAGCTTACCGGCTGAACCTAACAACTGAAACCAATCATCCCATGCTAAAAATCAAACCATCCCGACCTAAACCACTAAATCAATAACGGTTTACGCCTTTTAGCTTCATAACACCGAGAAGATATAACAAACCCTGTCAAGAACATCATACATCTTTGCTTATTTTCTCTATTGCATCAAAAACCTCTAACATAAACCCCGCATAGGTCTGAGATTGACCTTCACTATACTCTCCCTCATAAAACCATTGGAAGACATGAAAGACCTCGTGCCAGAATGTATGGAGTATTTGTATCTCAGATAAAGCAACTACCTCATCTTTTGAAAGTGCATTTTGAGCAATTTTTATTTCGAATTTAACAGGGTCAAATTTACCAAACGCATCATCCAAAGTCCTTACAAAACTAACTTTAATTCGATGCTTGAAAATTGTTATTTCTTTTGGAATTATCATATTAATTATTTTATTTCTTGTTATCAATGAACTCTTTTATTGTTTCTTTACCAAATTTAATGTCAACGAACTCTTTTGTTACTTCTTTGCCCATTTCAAAAATCAAAAAATTACAGGCTAAATAATTATCTTTAGCGAACTTGATTATATAAGGAATATCTTCCTTTGAAAGTGCCACACTATAAAACGGCACATAATCGTTGCCCTCTAATGCTGCATAAAGAATTATATACGTCATATCTCTAATAGTTTATATTGTTAATGTGTATTTGTAAATATCATCACCACATTCATCACAATGACCTATAAATTCAGCATTCCCATTTAATTCAAGGAAATCAATAATCATATTTTGAATATTTGAGTTGTCCCCATATTTGTCAATTAAAGATTTAAGTATGTCTTTTTGCTCTTGTAAAGTAAAATCTTCAATCTTTCTATTATCAATATCCAGGTTATATGCCATACAACCATCAGTATATGTTAGTTTCATATAAATTTATCTGTCACTTTATTACCAAGCTCATAAACGTTTATATCAACTCTTGAAACTGCGTCATCTTCAATTTTATTGATTTCACCAATAAGCTCTTTTACTTTACCTTCTGAGTCTTTGGCTTCATAAAAGGTATGTGCATCGTCAATTACATAACAACTATTATATTTAGGCATTCCATCCCAATCATAATAATTAACTTTTACTATATAATCCATATTATAAACTATTTATTTCTTTTTATTACTCTAAAACCCTTTTTCCTATAAACAAACTACTCAACCAACTTCATCACCAACTCCCCCTCTCCCCCCACAAAAGAAGAAAAAACCACGCCCAAACCACAAATCAACCAATTTAACCAATCAGCATCCATAAATATTCCGGATTAAATCAAGCATAACCATTCAAAATAACCCCGTCAGCTAATAAACAAACCAACACGGCTCTGACAAAATTAATAATCAAAAACCAATTATCAAATATCCAAACATCCAAATTTTCTAAATTTCATTTCCTTATTTATATTTATAATACTATAATACTATAATATACTATACTAACTATGTATATAGTTAGGATAGTTTCTCGCCTTTTCCTTAAAATTTTTTTTAAGGCGAGAACTTTTCCCCGAAAAATAATACACACCTACATATTCACTATATAAAATATTACAAACTAAATATTTAGATGTGTGTAGTTCGTTGTGTAGATACCCCGTTTTTACCCGTTTTCGTGTACATAAATCACCCGTTTTTACCCTAAATATCCCGATTTTTCGACTCAAAAACACCCCCTTTTTAACCAAAAAACCACCGTCCCCATCCCTTTCTCGCTTACCCCGCATCTACTCATTTCCCCCATTATAAATCTTGATTTCATTACACACTAATCAATTTGTTCAGCACCGCTTTCTCTCACTCCCCCTTTTTTCACAAACACCCCATCCGTCATCAACCCCATTCCCGCTTAGCCCCGTTTACTCCCGGCAACCCCATACTCATTTTCATACCCGTTTATCCATTCTACTACCCATTATGATACAATGCGCTGAAAATGAATTGATTACAAGTCGAGGATTCTAAAAAAATAAAAAAAAATTGGAGTGGTCGCACCTCCCCCTCGCCCAAACCCCTATTTTCAACCCCCGGCACCCCTATTTTCGGGGTTTACCGCCGTAACTGTCTATAAATCAATTAATTTGCCGCAAAGTGTCCAACGCCACTCCGTTCCGAATCGTATTTGTAACTACCTGAAAATCAGGCAGTTACGTGTTTTTGCGTGTTTTTTACGTATAAATGATATTCCCGGCGCTCTCATTATCAATTTCTTATTTTGTATCTGTGATCTGCATTTGCCAAAATCAACTTTACAGCTGCTATTATTTTTTTTGCGTGAAAATTACGCAAAGTTATTGAGGGTTGTTCAGTGGATTAATTATGTGTAAAAATTACGCAAAGCGTTGATATTGCCGGGTTGTGTGTTTGCGTGTATTATACGCAAAATTGGGCTGTCTATGTCTGTTTTTGTCTATTAGTTAAATAATGTGAAATTGCCCGAAAATAATTGCTTAAATGCTTGACTTAATGAAAAATAGTCCTTACCTTTGCATGTAGAAAGGGAACGAAATAAGCCCTATAAGTTGAATTATAAAATTAAATAAAGATGAAAAAGTACACACGTAAAGAGGCAGCAGTCATGTTGTATGCAGCCCAAAAAGCGCAAGAAGGTACGCTGTCGCTATCTTATGCAACCGTATACCGTCGTATATATACCGCCGATGGAGGGTATACGTGGAGGCTTCGAAGTGGAAACCACACAAGCCACTATGATTATACGCTCTAAAAAAACGCCCCGGCGCTAACTATCACAGCCGGCGCCGGGGCTAATCATAAAATTAAATCACTGTAAAGGTACGATGTTTCGGCCTTTGCACAAAATCAAAAAATCAAATGATAGTAACATTAGCAAAAACCGTCAACGGCGGATGCTTTCCCAAAACAGTCAACGCCGAAACAATCAAGCAAAGTAGAGAAATGATCCAAAGCAAATATATATAACCATGGACAAAATAACGCTTAAAATGTGGTCTGTGCAGACCACGGGCGGCCAAATTATAACAGATCAGGAGCCGCAAGAGGTAACGGTAACATTCGCTTCCGCCGATAGCGCGGTTCGCGCTCGGCAACGCGGTTTTACGTGGGACTCCACGGCGAACTACTACCTAACAAAGGAAAAGGCGAGACATGCTATAAATTGGGCGCTTAGCAACTGAACAAAGGTCGGCCCGGCGACTATAAACAGGCATTAGGCCGGGTGCGTGGGCGGATTATCCGCCCGGTTGTGTAACATAAACATATCCTACTATGCTAATAAATTGCTTACTTTCCTGCGCTACAATAGCGCTTTTAGGCGTGCCTTTTGCGGCACGCAAAAGCAACCGAAGCCGCTTTGGGGCGGCGTTTAGGCCGTGGCTGGTTGCAGCCGCGTGTAGCCTCCTGATATATGCCGCAATGATAGGCGTAATAGCCTACTTCTGCTTGCTGGCAGACATGGCCGAAATGTAGGCCGAAATAAGCCGTTTTAACGCGCTTTCGGGGCGCGGTGGAACAATTTACCA